>Ga0272448_1000677_pt1 | contig 50593 bp, 47 predicted proteins | sample YNPCB0191_FD_202220 | JGI IMG/M metagenome (GOLD analysis project Ga0272448, IMG submission 202220) | Hot spring sediment microbial communities from Yellowstone National Park, WY, United States - YNP-CB-019-1 | ecosystem: Environmental > Aquatic > Thermal springs > Hot (42-90C) > Sediment... | reverse complement strand
TATTCAACACAGCAGCAGAATCATCCAGTTGTTATAGCCCACGACCAGTATCTGTCGCATGCAGGTTTCATGAGACCTCTCTCCAGAGGCAATCGATACCCATCGACGATTCGAGGCCAAGACCATCACAAGAAAATAAATTAGAAAATATAAATAATATTTATGAAATATCGTTGATGTGAAAAATAAATATTCAGTCATATTCTAAATAGTTGCAGTTTTTCGTTACAATCTCCACTGGAAATTAAGGGGTAAACTATCAAAATTTCTGATCTCCCTCTCCCCCGCACCCGGTTAGAATCGCCATACTGCTTTTTGAGGATCATGTATATCAAATTTGCCTGTGATCTGCTGTGTTGAATGCTGTTGAGAATCCGATAGCAGAGGCTGGATTCATACGAATTGCAATCTTAGTAAAAATCAATAGCTCTCGACCTTAGAGCTCTTAATTATTCAACACCGCATTGTGATCTCGTGGGCGGTATGCAAACTTCCGCAGATTGGGGGTGTGTGCCTGTATTACTGTGTATATTCATATCATTGAGATAAACGGCGCGCGAACTCACAGGATTCATGCGGCATTCGGTGCCTTCTGATCCCTGACAGCCCGTTCGGTTATTTTGAGCCCACGGGCTGGCAGCTAACTCTTGCCACATCCATCCAGATCAGGGTTTATCGCATCAGATCTTCAAGACAGCAGCCCCTCGCAGTCTGCCTGCCCTCAGCAAAGCTAGGGCATCATTCGCCTCATCGAGCCTGAACTCCTGGACCTCTGTTCTGATATGAAGCGCGCCGGCGAGTGACATGAACTCCTCCCCATCCCTTCGCGTGAGGTTTGCGACCGACCTGATGCTCCGCTCCTCCCAGAGTATGCTGTAGGGGAAGGAGGGTATGTCCGACATATGTATCCCGCCGCAGACGACAGTCCCTCCCTTGGATGTGGCTCTGAGGGCTGTTGGGACTAAAGAGCCGACAGGAGCGAATATTATCGCAGCGTCAAGCTCCTCCGGCGGCATCTCATCAGATCCTCCGGCCCATGAAGCGCCGAGTGAGAGGGCGAACTCCTGTGCCTCCAGATCTCCCGGCCGTGTGAACGCATAAACATCGATGCCCTCGAAGAGAGCGACCTGCGCGATTATGTGAGCGGCAGCGCCAAATCCGTATATGCCCAGCCGCTTCGGGCCGGGCTTCGAGAGCGCGAGCCTGTACGATCTGTATCCGATCAATCCAGCGCAGAGCAGAGGCGCGGCTCTGAGATCATCATACCTTTCAGGGATCGGTAGGCAGTAGCGCTCATCTGCAACCGTATACTCCGCGTATCCTCCATCGATCGTGTATCCGGTGAACCGCGCGTTGTCGCACAGGTTCTCCTGCCCGCGCATGCAGTACCTGCATGAGCCGTCTGTGTATCCCAGCCAAGGAACTCCGATCCTGTCGCCGGTGCGGAAGCGCTCCGCATGCTCCCCAACCGCCACGACCCTCCCCACGATCTCATGACCCGGTATGAGCGGGAGCTTCGCTCCGGAGAGCTCCCCATCGAGTATGTGGAGATCTGTACGGCATACACCGCACGCAGTTACCTTGATCAGAACATCCCTCTCTCCAGGATCGGGGATATCCATCTCCTGCAGCCTCAGAGGCTCTCCGGCTCTCTCAAGCACCATGGCCCTCATGTATCCACCCGTCACAAGTCAGCCTGCTTTATATCCTGCATTAAGCTTGCTTTGGTCCGAAGCAGATCATTCGAGATACTGCGCGAGGAGATCCTCGTAGAGGTGCTTTACGTTCTCCTCAGTCTTCGGCATATCCGGGAAACCGGTGTAGTCCATAGCCCTCTCCACATCTTTCATCAGATCGAGCCTGTACTGGCTCCTGGAGAGGAACCATCCCATCTTTCTGTAAAACCTGGAGAGGTACTCCTGCTCGGTCTGCCCGGGTGTCGGTATGAACAGTCCGTGTCTCTTGCCGAGCTCCGCGATCTCCATCATTGTTGTGTATCCGGATCTGCTTATCACGAACCTAGCCCGGTTCATGAGCTCCACCTTCACATCGGTGGGGACATATGAGTAGACACGTGTGCTCTCGTCCAGCTGTTTGAAATAATTCTTTCTGGGGCTTCCAAGAAGCACAACCTTCTCTCCTGGAAGATCTGTTATGCGTGAAAGCAGGATCTCCTCGAGCTTCGTCCTCTGTGGCTCCGGACCGGAGATTATTGCAAGGAAGTCCAGGTCCTCCTGCACATCCATCTTCTTTGTGCTGCAAAGGATGCCTGAGTAGAACGTCCTTATATTCGTGACCTTGAAATTGGAACGCGATAGCTTCCCGCTGATTGCATTCGGCCCGGGCGGATTGTCTGGGACTATGATGCCCGTGAACTTCTTATGGAAGTACCCGTTGACGTAAAGCGTCGCGAGCTCCACTGGCCAGAGGAAGAAGGGAACACTGAACCTTAGCTGGTGGGTTATGAAAAACGATGGAATCTCTCTGGAGTATACTCCCATGCGGTTATCGCTTATGATCATGTCGTATCTATCCTTTGAGAGTATCAGCCCCAGACGCCTACGCTCATCTGCCAGTGCCTTCATCATTATTGGGAGATATGCTGTGAACTTCGGCAGGAAGAATCTGGTCGAGCTGTATGGCACTGGGTAGTCCTCAAAGACCATAAACCTGCATTCAGGAAACTCTTTTCGCAGAAGCTCAAGCGCATTTCCGCTAGATGCCACCGTCACATCATGTCCACGCGCAAGGAGTTCTCTGATTATCGGAATGTCGCGAGATGCATGTCCAAGACCCCAGTTCAGAGGGCTGAAGAGCACGTGTCCCATGGGAGGCACAATCTTCCAATGGGTATTAAATAGCTTTTTGGAAATGGCATGATCTGAAGGAGGCGTAGATGTGTACTTGGAGCTGAAGGGCATCTCTTGGCTGTGTACTCGCATCATTGAGATCTTCAGCAATTACTCTCCGGCTTCATGAAGTATTGACTCAGTGGATCTCGATCCGGACATGTTCATTCATAATTAGAGCCCACGACCCATGCCTTGGAGGTATCGGCTGCCAGATCCACATTGTTCTGATTTCTACTGACTCTACAACGCAGTGCTGTGTTGGATAACTTTTTCGGAATTCCATCACTAGGCATCGATTTTTGGCTAATTTCCATCTTTACCCTGATGGCCTTACGGTTACGAATTTTAGGACTTATCCAACACAGCACAAAACGGCATAAGTTCCTGCTGTGAATAGCAAACATCTCCGTGTCGGATGCTATCGGTTTTTGCCAGAATTTTAATCTGCATGAATTCAGCCTCGGCTATCGGATCCTCAAACATCATTCAACACAGCAGGAAAACTCAAAGGCTGAGTCAATGGCAAGCTTCTTCGAGGATGTAACAGCTGCAAACGTTAATTACAAGGCCATTGTGGCTGTAATCGACAATTTCGCATCTCATAAAATCGTGAAAGATAAAACCGCAGAGCTCGGCATCTATCTCGTCTACCTCCCTCCATATTCTCCTGATCTGAATCCAATAGAGCATATGGAAATCCATAAAAAGGCCGCTTTCTGTTACATCTGTCAAAAACCTGGAAGACGCAAAAGAATCATCTCAGAAGGTCGGGCCAGATTCTCCCGTTACATGAGCTACGCCAAGGCATGGATCCACAGGTTCCTCGAAGCAGTAGGTCACAGTTATGCGGATAATTATAAAAAAGCGGGAGGTCGGAAAGTAACATCTGCCCGTTTCCAGCTATCTCAATCGGATCTTCCGGATGTGAGCTTCTTGCCGATCAGGTAGAGCAGCCCTGCGCATATCACAACGCCGATTATCGCGGATGCTATATACGCAAGCGCCGATCCTGTGAAGGATTCGACGCCGGGGAAGGAGTAATCAGGTATCGGTGCGGACCAGAGAGATCCCAGCGACTCGATGCCATGCGGGACGTAACCCAGCTTCTCCTTGATCTCCTCAGCGCCCCACTCGCCGAAGGTCTCGCCGGTCGCGAACAATCCCAGCGGCACCAGTACCGTGAGAACTGCAAGCGCTATAACCATCTTTTTAAGTGTTTTGTCCATGAGCACAGCCTCCTATGCCCTTGAGGGTTTGCCGTGTGCGAGCAGCGATGGGTCTGCACGCTGTATGTATGCGAAGATCAGCGCTGTCACAATGGCCTCGAGGAAGCTGAAACCGAGTGCGTGCTCTATGATCATCGCCGGAAGCGCCACGTTGAGCCCGTACGGCATGTAGAGCGGATATCCTGCAGCATCCTTGTGCAGAAGCGGCTGTATCCCGAACATGAATCCGGTCATCGCCGCTGCCAGCGTCAGCGAGATATATCCCGCGATTGCCGCAGCGATCGTCCTTCTCCCGGATGTCACATCAGAGCTGCCACTGACAATCGTATAGACATAGTATGCCGAGAAGGGCATCAGTACAGCCATGTTGAAGCAGTTCGCAGCAATCGCCGTTATCCCACCATCCCCAAACATCAGGGCCTGAAGCACAAGTGCTACAGATATCGATATCACAGCTGCCCAGGGGCCGAGGACTATCCCGATTATAGCTCCTCCAACAGCATGTCCGGTGCTGCCGCCGGGTATGGGGACATTGAACATCATTATCACAAACGAGAATGCTGCGGAGAGCGCAAGCAACGGGACCTGTCTGGATCTCAGCTCCCTGCCAAGCCGCCTTGCAGAGTATACCCAGATTGGGATCATTATGAGCCAAGTGGCCACAATCGTGTATGGCCCGAGATATCCATCCGGTATGTGCATATATTCACCAGATGCTCATATCGCCTTTAGTTATAAATTGGTTTTGCATGGATATACTAACTAATATGAAAATATTTTATAATATTACCACGATCCTCATGTGCTCCTGGAGATAATCCTGCGTATCCTTGATTCGAGGAGATCGATCTCAGACATGTCTGAGATGGACCTGAGCAGAGCGAGATCGCGGCGCAGCGGGCCGAGGAGGAGCTCTCTGTCACCCGGAGCATTCTCCGCTGCATCTATGAGCTCATGTATCCTTTTGATGCGCCTCTTCATCTCTGCAGCATCCTCTATCGCCTCTCTGAGCATCCGGAGCGCCTCAGCGGCCCTTCTTCCAGGGCCGGTCAGCTCCACATACCTCACCCTTCCAGCGCTCCGGCTGGAGACAAGCCCCGCCTGCTCGAGCTGCGAGAGTATCCGCAGCGTGTGGGCGAATGTCGAGTCGATTTTCTTTGAGATGAGAGATGCGTAGGCGTGATCGAGCTCGAGTATCGCGAGGAGAGCCTGGCAGGGCTTCTCCTTGAGGAGAATCCTCTCGGTCTCATCCATTCGAGACACCGGAGATGTTGGCCACGGGTATAAGCATCACCGCGCTCCTCGCCTCATCCGGCAGCTCTATCTCAAGAGGTCTGTCGTAAGCTGAGAACCTCATGCTCTCATCCACATTGATATTTATCAGGAACCTGACAGCAGGAGACGAGATGCCAAGCACCTCAGGGGTGATGCTGGTCCTCACAGTGCCTTCTCTTTTAACAAGACGATTGTCCTCCTGTGAGATCCACGCGGTCCAGTCTATGCTGCTGTTCCTCTCCAGCTCGGTGGTGTTGAACATCGCCAGAAGGATCTGAGCAGGAAGCCCCAGGACATCGCTGACCTCAAGAGCGATCACGGCAGCGCGGATCGTGCTGTTCTCAGGCGATACCTTCACTTTCCAGCAGTCTGTGCCGTCCACCCTCTCAGAGCCGATAACCTCTGCTGTGGATCTGTTGAGGATGTCCAGCTGGAGGTAGAGTCTGTTCTCCCGCAGCAGCTCGTACTCCGGATACGGCATGAACAGGCGCGTCCAGTTGCCGTTGTTCTTCTCGTATCGAGTGTTGTTTATTATATAGTACTCCCGGGATGCGGACATGCTCAGGTTCCTGTACTTCTCAGATCTCCTCGATCTCTCCTGCGATACCCTGAGCATGCTCTGTGAGACGTTCTTCGCGATCGATATCTCTCCGCTCTCTCTCAGCTGATACGATAGCCTGTCCTCCAGAGCATAGCCCTCTGTCAGGTTCAGAACCTCCGCTGTGGACATCTTAGACGACTCAAATTTGTACGAGGTGATGTTTCCAGATGCCTTGAGGAGATCTTCCATCAGTGCGGTCGAGTTCGGAGCTGCTCCAGGCCCACCGGATGGGCCGATGCAGCCTGAAAGAGCCACAAGCGTGAAAGCCAGAACTATCTTGGTGATGATCTTCATGCGCACACCCTTTTATTTTAGCAGCGCCCGGTTCGTGTGCTGTAACTGAGATGGCACAGCTCGCATTCTCTGCAAATGCCATTGATCTTCGAGACTGTAGATCTCACACGACATGCGCCGCTGGAGTCCATCTGAAACGTCTCAAGGTGAACGCTCCCCGCCCTGAAGGGCGGAGCTTCTAGGCTTACTGCCAGAGACTGCGTTCCTGGTCTCGTATGTGATAGATCCCTAGGCAGAACTTCCAGCCTTCCTAGATCATATCTTGAAGTGGAAATGGTCATCGTGATGCTTATAGGTATCGCTCCGAAAGGGGGGGTTCGCTCACTTCCTCAGGCGGGGCCTTCTCGCTTCGCCCTCTGCACTCACAGAGAAACACATTGCTATCGGTTTCTCCGGAGAGAACTCTGATCGGGAGGCTGCTGACACGTGCGAGATCTCACATGAACCCATACAAACTGGGAGGCTGGGGATCTCAATGATCCGGGCATAATGCCCATGTGCTGCACCAAAAGAACCTTTGATGCTCGATCTTGAGTCTCCTTCAACCTGTCAGATGCAAGCAGGTTGCCGAAAGCAGAAATTGATCTTGGATCAGTGGCCCAATCAGCACCCCTGCGGCCAGCTCACATTTCCAGCTGGAGTTCGTCGCTGCCGGAAACCACAAATAGTTTGCATGCGTTAAAATTCATGGAGGTGTTGTTTTGGACAAATACAAATGCACGATCTGCGGGTACATATACGATCCGGAGAAGGGTGATCCGGATAATGGTGTGGACCCCGGAACGCCTTTTGAGAAACTGCCTGATGACTGGGTCTGCCCGGAGTGTGGCGCGACGAAGGATGCATTTGAGAGGGTGTGATCATGATAAACGAGAGACTGCTCGATGCGCTTAACAAGCAGGTCAACTGGGAGCTCTACTCGTCGTACTTCTACCTATCGATGTCTGCCTACTTCGAGTCCACGGGGCTGAAGGGGTTTGCGAACTGGATGAGGGCGCAGGCGCAGGAGGAGCTCTTCCATGCGATTAAGTTCTATGACTACATAATCAGCAGGGGAGGAAGGGTGAAGCTCATGCGGATCGATGAGCCTCCAAGCGAGTGGGAGTCCCCGCTGAATGTCTTTGAGAATGTCCATGCGCATGAGCAGAAGGTCACGGGTCTCATCAATGCGCTCCTGGACCTCGCTATCGAGGTGAAGGACTATCCGACACAGAGCATGCTCCAGTGGTTCGTGAACGAGCAGGTCGAGGAGGAGGCAAACGCAGAGGAGATCGTCCAGAAGCTCAGGCTCATCCAGGGAGAGAGGGGCGTTGGGCTGCTTTACATGCTCGATAAGGAGCTGGGGCAGAGGGTCTTCACGCCACCGACCGAGAAGACAGCCGGAAAAGAGTGATCGTGGAGGTCCACAGTACCGCTCTGCGGTTCTCAGAACAAAAAGCCAAGACCCCGCAGATGCGGGATCTTTTTTTAGATGCACGGCAGCCAGTCGACGCTTATCGCTCCGCAGGTCGAGTTGCCCCAGAGCTGTATGAACTTCTCTATCGAGAAGACTCCTGTGAGATCCTCGATGCTCCGGCCGTACTCGACGTGCCTGCCCTTGACTATATCCTGTGCCTCTGGATCTCTTGACATCCAGCCGATGTGAGCTACGCCGATCACGTTGCTGTTGATGTTCGCCTCAAGGACTCCTGTGCAGCAGCTGTTCACATTGTCAGCGTATCCGTTCGCGAATCCATATGCTCTCGTCTTGATCTCTGTGCTCTTCTGCAGATGCTCAGCATGTGTGTACATCTCTGTCACGACCGCACCGATCCTGTAGTTCTGAACGCACAGTTTGTCGATCCACTTCTGGTCGTATGTGCCCGTCTGGTAGCTCACAGGCATGTACTCTAGATCCTGCTCCGATGTGAAGTTGATGTAGTCCATCGGGTAATCGCTGCCGGTCGGGTAGTCACAGGAAGTGTAGAGCGGATCGTAGCTCCTGCTCAGCTGCCTCTCTGCCTCTAGCTCTATTCTGGAGTTCACGTTGCCGCTTCCCGACTGTTTCTCGACAAGCTTTGCTCCGCTGTACCCGTACTGCGTGGATATCACGATCTCCAGGTTCCTGTATCCCACGCCCTTCACCACCGACTTCTCGTACATGTAGTTGGCAGCGCTGCAGATCCCAGCGAGAAGCACGATAAGCAGCAACAGGGATACCAGCTTTTTTCTCATCTCTATACCGTTCCTTTCACTTTAGGCCTGATCACACGACCTCCTACATCCTGAAAACTCCCACAAGGCCAGGCCGAGCCATCCTTTTCCCCCATCATCCGCGATGCATGGTAGAACTGATCCTTATTTTAAGCTTGTGCCCGGATCGATCTCGTGTTCGGTCCCGAAATCTCTGCTCCTACGGTAGGCGCTGTTCACCATCTGCATGCTTCATGTGTATCCAGAGGGCTGTGTGCATCACAGAGTCCATCGTCTGACTCGATGATGAGCTGAGACGGCCTTGTTATGCGTAATCCTTTTATCCTTTGATCGTGAGTCAACTTCGCTGTCAGGCAGGGAGAACGCCGAAGGCATGTCCCTCTGGTAAGCTTCTCACGGCACATAGGAGAGGGATCGGAGCAGTCTGCACTGCGTGTCCTTTCAGGTGAACGGAGCATCCCCACAGGGGACGTAACGCCTGACAGAAAAGGATGTGAGACCCGCCATGCGTGCGGGGTTTGCTCGCATACAGAATCCCGTGATGCGGGGGTTGCCAAGTCAGGTCAAAGGCGCTGGATTCAGGGTCCAGTCTCGCAGGAGTTCGTGGGTTCGAATCCCATCCCCCGCACTCTTTTATCCCGAGGCTCAGAGATATCGTGTTCTGCATGTGGTCCCCCATCATTGAGATCGATTCCAGGGACCCGCGTCTAGGGGTGTGATAATTCATGTAAGCCTGCTGGATCGGAGGCTTCCAGCCCGATGCCAGGTACGCAGCCCGGAAATGGCTATCCTCTCTGGCACACGCCTCCCGGCCTGCGCCTGCGAACGGCGCAAGCTTTTTATCCTGAGTTACGATGATCATTCTGCCTTCGCACTTATTGTATGATGAGGATTTGAAATGGCCAGAATGCATAGTCGTAAGAAGGGTTCATCGAGATCGAGACCACCGATGGTGGATAAGCTGCCTGAGTGGTGTGATGTGAGCAAGGAGGAGCTCGAGAAGACCATAATGACCCTCCATGAGAGGGGGATGTCGACTGCGATGATCGGGCTCACGCTCAGGGATCAGTACGGCGTGCCGAACGTCAAGATGGTCCTCGGAAAGAGCCTGAGCAGCTTCCTCAGGGAGAGGAACGCGCTCCCGGAGATACCTGAGGATCTGAGCAACCTGATGAGAAAGGCGCTTGGACTGAGGCGACACCTCCTCAGAGCTCTCCCGAAGGGGGCTGTGAGCGATACGAGCGGGGGCAGGCTTCCAAAGACGAAGGACATACACAACAAGAGGGCTCTCCAGCTCGTCGAGAGCAAGATCCGCAGGCTCGTTAAGTACTACAAGCGGGTTGGCAGGCTGCCAGCCACATGGGATTACAGGCCCGAGGCTGCTGAGATTCAGATATCCTCAAAGCAGTGATCATGAAGGCGTTCGAGAAAGCCGCGGAGTCAGTAGCCAGAGCCGTTCTCCAGTGCGAGAGGGTTGTCGTGGTCTCACACGACGACGCTGACGGCATATCCTCAGCGGGTCTGCTATGCAACGCTCTGGCTCGCGCCGGGATCCCGTTCCAGGCTAGACTGACGCAGCGTCTGAGTGCGGATACCATTGAGGGCCTGGAGCCGCCGATCGTATTCTGCGACATGGGCAGCGGCCAGCCTGAGGTGGTATCCGGAATAAATGGCGACGTCTTTGTGCTCGACCATCACAGGCCTGTCGGCTCTCTTGACTGCATCTCGCTTAACCCCCACAACTTCGGCATCGACGGGGCCTTTGAGATGAGCGCGTCAGGCGTCGTTTACTCTGTCGTGAGAAAGATGGGTGATAACAGGGACCTCGCAGGGCTTGCGCTTGTGGGCGCGATAGGCGACAGGCAGGCGATGATCGGCGCAAACAGGCTCATCCTGGAGGAGGGCCTGGCCGCGGGAGCTGTCGAGGTGCGCCCGGGGCTAAAGATGGCGGAGGACGGCGAGATCACAGAGGTCTTCACGCGCTCAATCGAGCCGCTGCTTGACTTCACCGGGGATCAGGAGAGGGTGAGGGCGTTCCTGAGAGAGGTCGGCGTTGATGGGAAGGTGGAGGATCTCAAAGGCGAATCGCTTACGAGGCTCTCAACAGCGCTGGTCCTCAAGCTTCTCATGCAGGGGAGTTTCGCTGCGGATTCGGTGATAGGGGAGACGATACGGCTGAAGAAAGAGGTGGTCGAGAACGCCTTCGAGCTCGTTCTCCTCCTGAACGCGTGCGGCCGTCTTGAGAGGCCTGGAGTCGGCCTGACGCTCTGTCTGAGGGACCGGTCTGCGCTCACTGAGGCCAGAAGGATCGCAGATGATTACAGAAAGGAGATTCTCACAGGCATCGATCTGCTCCGCAGGAACAATAAAGAGATGGAGAACATAAGGTACCTGATAGCAGAGAACCTCCACGGCGGCGGGGTCATAGCAGGTCTCGGCATAAGGTATCTCTATACTGATAAGCCTCTCATAGTTCTGAATAACAAAGACGGCACCGTCAGGGTCTCTGCAAGGGGCAACAGGCCGCTCATACGCAGGGGCCTGGACCTGTCAATAGCGCTGAGAGAGGCGGCGGAGAGCGTTGGCGGAAAGGGCGGCGGGCACAGCATAGCAAGCGGCGCCTCGATACCGCCCGGCACTGAGGAGCAGTTTCTCTTTAAGCTGAATGAGATCATCGGTGGCCAGCTGAAGCGATGATATCGGTAAAGCTCATCTTCTGGGGCAGTGATGTGCAGGAGATATCAAAGGCACTGGAGCCGGACAACCTTCCCAGCATGAAGGTCTCTGTGGAGGATGGTAAATTGGCCATAGAGCTCAGCGCTGAGAGGATAGGCACAGTGCTGTCCACGGTCGATGATCTGCTGATGAACATCAAGGTGGCTGAGGAGGCCATTGGCTCCTCGGAGGTTTGAGATGAGATTTCACTTAGAGGCGAGCCTGAGGCTCAGCGGCGATGCCGCAAAGGCCGAGGGCGATCTCGCTGAGTTCTTCGAAAATCAGGCTGCGGACCTCCTGAAGAAGGGCGCGCCTGAAGGCATGGGCGCGAGGGTTTCTGGCTGGAGGATCGCAGAGGACCGGCTGGAGATAACGATAGAGAGCGACAGGTATGTGAGGGCGCACGATGCCCTTCTGAGGCTCAGGAAACCGCTGGCTGATCTCCTCGGCAGAAAACACAGGCTGGGGATAAGGGGCATAGATGTCAGCAGGTTCGAGATACAGATCGAGTCCGATCGCCCGATAACACACAGGATTCCCTATGTCAGGGAGTCGAAGTACGAGGATGGACGCCTCACGCTTCTCCTGGGCGTCGAGGACCCGAAGCGCGGATGGACCTGGATGCTCGAGAACCGCATCCCAGACAGGATCGTCAACCTGCTTGAGGAGAAGCTCCAGAGCTACGGCGGAAAGGCCGAGCACTGGGAGCTGCTCTGGGAGAGCCCGCCGAGGGAGATCAAGTTCAACGGCGACCCCACACAGGAGATGTTGAAGCGTGGCTGGATAAAGCATGGATCTGCGAGAGGCCAGTGGATACACGGCCCGCAGTCGACACATCTATTCAGGACATTCGAGAAGATCGTGCTCGAGGAGATCCTTGAGCCGCTTGGATACAGGGAGATGATATTCCCAAAGCTCGACACATGGGATGTGTGGAAGAGGAGCGGGCATGCCCAGGGAGTTTACCCTGAGATCTACTACGTATGCCCGCCCAAGAGCAGGGACCCGGCGTTCTGGGAGGAGGTCATCGATTACTACAAGGTGACCCATGAGGTCCCGCTCGATCTGATAAAGGAGAAGATCGACTACCCGATCGGCGGGATGTGCTATGCTCAGTGCCCCACATTCTGGGTCTTCCTCCAGGGCGCAACGCTCCCGAACGATGAGCTCCCCATAAGGGTGTTCGACAGGTCCGGAACGAGCCACAGATACGAGTCCGGAGGCATTCATGGCATAGAGCGCGTAGACGAGTTCCACAGGATCGAGATCGTATGGCTCGGCACAAAAGAGCAGGTCATGGAGGAGGCGGAGCGGCTCAAGGAGAGGTACAGGCGCATCTTCGAGGAGATACTGGAGCTGCGCTGGCGCATGGCCTGGGTCACTCCCTGGTTCATGGCGCAGGAGGGGAAGACCGGGCTTGCCGAGATGGAGGGCGCCGGCACAATAGACTACGAGGCACTGCTCCCCTACAGCGGCAACTGGATCGAGTTCCAGAACCTATCTGTGAACGGGGAGAAGTATCCGAAGGGGTTCTCTGTGAAGGCGCAGAGCGGCGAGACTCTGTGGAGCGGCTGCAGTGGAGTTGGGCTGGAGAGGTGGACGAGCGTATTTCTCGGACAGAAAGGTCTGGACCCGGAGAACTGGCCCGATGAGTTCCGGAAGAGGTTCGGGGAGATGCCAAAGGGCTTCAGGTTCCTCTGACCTCTGCCATTATTTTATCTGCTCCTGCTACACCGCAATCTTGTGTGCCAGGAGGCATGCCTGCAGGCTTATTCCTGTCCACCTGCTCACAAGATTTTAATCCGATACGCGTCAATTTTTGTTTATGCTCACACTGGAGGAAGGAAGGAGGGCGGTCAGGCTGGCCAGGGAGGCGCTGACCGCTTACGTCAGCAGGAAAGAGATCATAAATCCGCACGATCTGCCCGGGGTCTTCAATGAGAAGCGAGGCGTTTTCGTGACCCTGGAGAAGAAGGGAGAGCTGCGTGGGTGTATAGGCTATCCCAGAGCGGTCCTCCCGCTCGGAAGGGCGATTGTGGATTCCGCGATAAATGCCGGCACTAGAGACCCCAGGTTTCCCCGAGTACATCGGGAGGAGCTCGATGATATAACGATAGAGGTGACTGTTCTCACAGAGCCAGAGGTGATCGATGGCGATAGAAAAACGCTGCCAGAGCGGATAGAGATCGGGAGGCACGGGCTGATCGTCACCAGTGGCATGTATTCCGGCCTGCTCCTGCCCCAGGTCGCGACGGAGTACGGCTTCGATTCGGTGGACTTTTTGTGTCAGACATGCCTCAAGGCCGGGCTTCCTGTTGATGCATGGCTCGATGATGATACGGTTGTAGAGTGCTTCGAGGCGCAGATCTTCTCTGAAACCAGCCCGAATGGTGATGTGATCGAGAAGAGGCTGCCAGCATGCGAGACGCGATGAGTGGTGGATGAGAGATGCTGGAGCTGATAATCCCCTTCTTCCTCCTCCTTGTAATTCTGCTTCTGGCCCTTCCGCTGATATTCATATACCTCTTCATACGCATCACAGAGGAGGCATTCGAGCAGATCGGATTCGGCCACTGGCATGCGAGCCTGATGGTATTCGGCTCGGTAATTGGAAGCATGATAGATATACCGCTGCACAGCGGTGTTATAACAACCTATCCGGCGTTCATGATCGATATGATGAACGCGATTCCTTCTGATATCCCGGTGAGCTTCCATCCGGTGCGTCTCCTGGTCAATGTCGGCGGATGCATCGTTCCGGTTCTCGTGAGCATCGATCTTCTCAGACGGCGGAGAGCGCCGGTCTCCACAGCACTCTTCGGAGCAGTGGTGGTGGCATTCATCACTTACATGATGGCAGAGCCGGTCCCGAATGTGGGCATAACTCTACCTGTATACGTCCCGCCGGTATCTGCTGCACTCGTATCAGTCGTCCTCTGCAGAGGATACAGAACCGCGCCAGCGATCGCGTACATCAGCGGCTCTATCGGCACCCTCCTCGGCGCGGATGTTATGAACCTGCTCACGCCAGGGGTCCTGCCCGCGCTTGCCCCTCCATCCGCATACCCCCGACCACTTGCACTCTCGATAGGCGGCGCCGGCATCTTCGACGGCATATTCCTGACCGGGGTGATGGCCGTCCTCCTCGCATCTCTGGTCGTGTGTCTGCTGGGAGGCGGAAGCTGCAGATCCAGGAGGGTCCCGATATCGTAGACTCAGAACAGCCGCTCCCGAGAGGCAGCCCGGGAGTCTCAGAACCCAGCGACACTGCAGGATCTGCTATTGCATTCTTATCCAATTTTAATACGACTTCATGGATAAAAGGGCGAAGCGATACCGCAAATACAGATTATGATGGAACGTTTGAAATAATGTGAGGCCGCAAGGGCTGTCTTTCGAATTCGTTCGAAGTAAGATTAATATCATCGATATCCAAGACTTGCCCGATGAATTACGTCGATCAGGTCTACCTGTTTGTCGGAAAAGCAGTGGTGCTTGCTGTTATAATCTCATTTCTCCTCTCGCTCATCATCGCGCTGCTCGTCGGCATCTCCTTCAAGACGGGAAGGTATTTCCTGGCCAGGCCGATGCTCATAGGCATAAGCCTTCTGGAGAGCTTCGTCAAGGCGATATTCTGGCTGGCCCGTGCAGACGATAAGATCGTGGACGACGTCGGGATATCTCTGATGAACTACATCAACAGAGGCAAGTTCTATGCCACGCCCGTAGAGGAGAGGTTCGTCTTCATGCCCCAGTGCCTGCGATCCATCGATTGCCCTGCAAAGCTCACGCCAGAAGGGATAATATGCGTGGGATGCGGCAGGTGCGGCATAGGGGAGGCGAAAAGGCTCGCCGAATCAAGAGGTTACAGGTTCTTTGTCGTTCCGGGATCGAGTTTTATAAAGCGCATCATTCAGAGGTACCATCCAAAGGGCATAGTCGGCGTGGGATGCGAGATGGAGATAAAGGAGGGGCTCATACTCTGCCACAGCCATGGAATACCGGCCATAGGCGTTTCTCTCACCACAGCAGGCTGCGTCGCGACAACCCTCAACTGGGAGAAGCTGTACGATGTGCTTCTCCAGAGGTCCAACTGAGAGACCACATGCATGACCTTTCAGGATACAGAAGTTCAATCCTGCATCTCCAATTTTGCGGCCGTGCAGGCATATTGCTGGCGCGTTCATCACCAGATGGCCTGGAGCGTTTCTTCAAAGAGATACAAAAGAGGGATCATGTGCCTGCTGGCACGAACCTCTCGCCCGTGATCCTCTCATAGAGCTGGATGTAAATCTCACTAGTCTTGCGCACGATCTCATCTGGCAGGGGCGGAATATCCGGCTCCGGCACCTTCGAGCCTCGAGCTTTGTACAGTAAATCCCTGTAGCCGATCTGCCTGTAGTACTTCCGCACATACTCCTTGCTCAGATCGACGTAATTGCCCTCCTCGTAAAGGGCTTTATCCCAGAACCTGTCCTCATCTGCTGTGCCGTATACATCCACCACCATGATCTCCCTGTTCTCATCGAAGGCGAACTCCTTCTTTCCATCCACATGTATGAGACCCCTGGGCTCCACGCATCTCCTGATATCCTCATCTATCCTGATTATCGTCTCCTCGATCTCCTCGAACTCCTCTGGGCTGAGCCTCGCCAGATCCAGCGCTTCGTCCCTGCTCAGAAGCCTGTCGGTCTTCTCAAGCTTCGTGGAGACCTCTATGTAGGGCTCTGGCAGCTGCTCTGCATAGGAGACCCTTCTCCCCCGCGGAAATCCAAGAGCCTCCGGCTCCATCTCTCCCGACTCGAGCCGGTCGAAGAGCGAGCCTGCAACATACCATCTGCATATGAACTCCAGCGGTATCAGATGTCCTTTCGTCTCACTGGTTATACGCTCCGGCGGCACTATGCTGACCTTCCTCACAATCATCCCGGCTGGCGGGAGGTATCTGATGAAATGGTTCCTTATTCCCATCCGCTCAGCGCGCTCGAACCAGAAGACGCCCTCTCTGCAGAGCGTCTCTCCCTTGTGGGGTATCTTTGTCGGTATGATCTTGTCGAAGACCGAGATGTTATCGGTGAACTGGAACTCCAGCTGTGAGCCGAGATCGTATGCCTCCTTCACCTTGCCCTTCATCAAAAGCTTGCGGTTCATTATACCTAGGTCAAACAGGGGTTTGATAATGCTTTTGCTGATAGATGAGTTTCAGAAGCGCAAAGAATCTGCTGTCGCTCGTATCCACTGACAATTTGCCTGCAACGGCATTGGTTCTGCCATGCGCTGCCGCGAATGAATGATTGGTCCCAGAAGCCAGACGTTGACAAGCAGAACGCAAAAAAGAACGCTGGGAGGTTCTCACTCTCCCATCCAGTCGAGGATCTCCAGGGCTTTATCCCTGTACGCATCCATGACATAGGGTATGCCAGAGATCCTGGCGGCATCCTCTGTGAGCGCCATGAGGTCCTTTCTCGATATCGAGGAGATGCTGAAGTTCCTCGAGCCTGCCATGAGCTGCTGCAGACCGGTCCTGAACTTCTGGCAGTAGGTGTAGATCGCGACAGCGCCAAGCGGTATGTTCTTGATATCCTCTCCGTACTTGGCCCTGAGCTCCTCATAGCTCACGAATATCTCCTCAGGCCGCTGCCCGTACTTCGCCACGGTCTTTGGCAGATCCCCTGTCTCAAGCCACTTCTGGATGTTCTTCCCGACCATGCCAGGGATCATCAGGGCCCTTCCCATGCAGACCGCCTTCACGTAAGGGCTGCCCATCGCAATCGCCTTGAACACACCGTCTTCTGTTGAGAATCCGCCTGCCATCGCTATATCAGGGACGCGCATGCCCCGCCTTGATAACCGCTCGCAGAACTCGTACGCAAGAGCCTCCAGATAGAACGTGGGTATTCCCCACTCGTTCATCATCGGCCATGGGCTCATTCCGGTGCCGCCCGGAGCTCCGTCTATTGTGATGAGATCCAGATGCGCCTCGGCGCCGAACCTTATGGCCATCGCGAGCTCAACCATGGAGTAAGCGCCGGTCTTGAGCGTGATCCGCTTGAAGCCGAGATCTCTGAGACGGTCGACCTCTCTGAGGAATCCCTCCTTTGTAACGAATCCCAGGCGCGAATGGCGCTCGAACTCCTTTATTCCGCCCTCCTTGAATGCTGCCTGGATCGCCGGATCCTCCGGATCTGGCTGCACAACATAACCTCTTCTCTTGAGCACAAGCGCCCTCTCCAGCGAAGGCACCCTTATCTCGCCGCCGATGCACTTCGCGCCCTGCCCCCACTTGAGCTCTATGGTCTCAAGGTTGTGTTTCGATGAGACGTACTCGGCAACGCCCAGGCGCGTGTCCTCCACATTCATCTGCACCAGGATCTCGCCATAGCCTTCGTGGAACCTCCTGTAAGTCTCTATCCTCCTGTCCATCTCAGGAGACCTTTTGACCTTGTTGTCGCTTCCAAGTACAAGCTCCGGATCGACGCCGCAGACGTTCTCTCCACAGACAAGAGTTATTCCGGATATGGCTGCGCCTATTGCGAAATGCTCCCAGTTCTTCCTGGCTATCTCGGTGGAGCCAAGAGCACCGGTGAATATCGGCACTCTCATCCTCACCTTCCTGGTCCAGCCGTACTCGGTCTCTGTATTGACATTCGGGAAGAGCGCGGTGTCCGGATCCGGCTCGACTCCCTCAGGGAGACCGTAAGCACCGACAGCGTAACCCTGTATGTTCAGATGCGAGTAATCCACAGGATAGTTCTTATCGGCTCCCGCAGTCACCTCCCCAAAAGGACCTGGATAGAGCACCTCTCTTCCTCTGAACGATGAGAGCCAGGTCTCACAGCCGCCTCTGCATCCATCCACGCACCTGCTGCATATGCCAGACATCGGGACGACATCCCGCGAGCGGTTGAACGTCCCTGTGGCCTCATTGGCATTCGGCCTTCTAAGGTTCATTCCAAGACACCCTCTTTACAACAGTTCCTGCAATTCGAACGCACGGCCCGATGAGAGCCGACAGGTTGCTTCCTTCCTTCGTCTATAAAAATGTTTCCAAAAGCTTGCTGTGTTGAATACTGTTTGAGAATCCGATAGCATAGGCTGGATTCATACGAATTGCAATCCTAGTAAAAATCGATAGCTCTCGACCTTAGAGCTCTTAATTATTCAACACAGCACTGCAAGTTCTCTGAAGCCCTGAGATTATAACCGCTAGCTCTGATCTTCAGCTGCATACCGTGGACGATGTTCCCAGGCATCTCAGTCTAGGATTCCCTTTGGAACCTCTATGCTGGCAATGGCGTGCTTGAAGAGCAGATATGTCCTGGGCCCTGCATCGAGCACTATCTCGTATGCGTTGAACGAGACAAGCTTGCCACTCAGCGGCCTGCCATCGTTCATCCTTACCATTACCTGCTGGCCCCTAAGCTTCGGCAGGAACTGCGGCATCTTTGTCTTTGCTTCCTCATGCTCCTGCGCTCCAGCCTGCGTGTCCGTCGTATATACTCCCTCCTTTGTAGAACTCTTTCGATGCACAGACATATATATAGTTGTTCTAGAATAGTGGATTGAAGCCGATGAAAGATGACATGCTTCTCTGGGATGAGACGCTCTTCAAGGACCCTGAGGTTTTTGAGCTGGATTATGTGCCGGAGCATTTCGATCACAGAGAGGCTCAGATGAAGAGCCTCAGGTTCTGCGTGCGGCCTGCCATTCGTGGAGCCAGGCCTGTGAACGCACTCTGCCTGGGCCCCCCCGGCACCGGCAAGACCACCGCGATAATAAAGCTGTTCGAGGAGATAGAGAAGCATACACGAAGCGTGATCACCGTCCATATAAACTGCCAGATAGACGGGACACGATACGGCATCTTCTCGAAGATATACAGAAAGGTCTTCGGCATCTCCCCTCCCGCCAGCGGCATCTCCTTTCAGCGCCTCTTCGATAAAATAGCAAAAGAGCTCTCATCCCGGGAGATCGTTCTGATCGTGGCTCTGGATGATGTCAGCTATCTCTTCTCTGAGAAAGAGATCGATCACATCCTTTATACCCTTCTCCGATCTCATGAGTCGCTGCCCGGATTCAGGGCAGGTGTGATAGCTGCACACAGCGAGCCATACATGAAATACATCCTTGATCCCAGGGTTGAGTCCGTCTTCAGACCGGAGGAGATACTGTTTCCACCGTACAGAAGAGATGAGATATTCGCGATACTCTCTCGGAGGGCACAGCTCGGACTTCATCAAGGTGTTTTATCTCAGGACGTTCTTGATCTTGTGGTGGATCTCACCGCAGAATCCGGCGATCTCAGGGTGGGAATAGACCTGCTCAAGCGCGCCGGAATGGAAGCAGAGAGAAGAGCATCCAGGAGCATATCAGAGGAGGATGTGAGAAAAGCGTTCAGAAGCTCCAGATTTCTGCATCTAGAGCACGCGATCAGATCTCTGAGCAGGGACGAGCGTACTCTGCTGAGGATCATCGCAGAGCAGCCCGAAGGCAAAGCGCAATCCGGGGAGCTGTACCGCATCTATCAGGAGTTCGCAGAGGCGGGCTACACGAAGTTTTACGAGACCCTGAAGAGGCTTGAGGCTCTGAAGCTTGTAGAAACAAGATTCACAGGCTCCGGGATGCGGGGTAGGAGCAGGATCATACGCCTGAGGTACGATCCTGCAGAGGTGATAGCCAGAGTTGAAGGGTGAAGTGGCCTTTTCCCCCCGAAGGGACTCACCCCGCTCTTCCCGCTTCGGCGAAGGCCTGACAAAGACGCATCCGATGCTCCAGGCTGGGGTGCAGGGCTCAGATGCACTGTGATCTGGGCCATGATCTCCTGTCAGATCAGGGGCCTGGGCTGCTTATGCTCCGGCAGTACCGGCAGGGGCATTGTGTTTATGAGTATGGGCTGCTCAACGTCCTTTGCGCGCTCCACAAGAAGCTCCTTGCCCCACTGGGTCAGGCCGAAGAGGGGCACCGCGGTTCCAACCTGCACGAGAGGTTTTACGAGATCCCGTATGTGCTTTGAGGCGCAGCCCGTCACTATATCAGCAGCGGAGAGAAGCCGTTCGGCATCATCCCTGGATATGCCAGTAAGATGTACCCCCACAATCAGTATCCTGCAGCCTGTCTCCTGCTCCAGCTTTCTCAGCTCGAATGCAGTTTCCGCATCTGCGACTGTGACAGCGAACCTCTTGTACCTCTGCGCAGCGATTCTCGCGCCCTCCACCTGATCGATCTTTGCATCCCTGGGAGAGAGCACTGTGCCGCCCTTCCGCTCGATGTATTCTATAACCTCCGGTATCGGCTCGGTCTCCAGAAGCCCAGAGATCCAGCCGCCCATACCCTGAACGAGCGAGGGCGAGTCGGATACCACTGTGCCTGCCCCATCACAAACCGTGACCGCTGCCTCGATGAGCCCCCTGGAGATGCCTGTCATCAGCGTCTCAGAGGCACCAAAGCTCACGAAAGTCTTCATCTCGAGTTTCCGCCTGGGCGTGAACATCCCGTGCTCTCTTATGCGGAACTCGGCATTCCTGGCAGCCGCCTCGGATGTTATCTTCTTTATCCCACGAACCTTGTCGAAAAGAGGGCACCACTCTATGAGCGGCTCTGTGGCCTCAACCACCTTCTCGTCCTTCACCTTGACCCTGCATCTCCCGAGAAGCTCCATTATGTGCATCATCCCACCAGCTCGAAGTACACCCTTCTGTTGCTCTTCCCCTTGTTCTCCGCCTTAACGAGCCTCATCTCCCCGATCTCTGAGGTGTTCCTGACATGTGTGCCACCGCATGCCTGGAGATCCACACCCTCGATCTCTATTACCCTCACGCTCTCCCGCTCCGGAACGTTCATGGCCAGCCTTACGAGATCCGGGATCCCCATCGCCTCATCTCTACTCAGAACCCTCACCCTCACTGGGTGGCCCTCTTTTATGAGATCGTTTGCCATTCCCACGTACGTCTCAATCATGCTTCTGTCAAATGCCTCGAGGCTGAAGTCAACCCTGGACCTGTCAATGTCGATCTGGTTTCCGGTTATCAGCGCTCCGGTCTCCCTGAATATCACCGCGCTCAGGATATGGCACGCTGTATGGCTCCGCATGATCCTGTACCTCCTCTCCCAATCTATTTCACCCCTGACCTCATCTCCAGGAGAGAGTCCATGAGCGCGATGGCATATGCCACGCTCGGACAGCTCCACGCTTTCAACTCTGAAGGCCTGATCGCCTCTGATCAGGATTCCCCAATCTGATGGCTGGCCGCCAGATCTCGGATAGAATGCAGTCCTGTCGAGGTACACTCCGGAGTCATCAACATCGGTGACGATTGCATCAAAGCTGCGCAGGTAGCTGTCATCCTGATAAAGAGCATTTGTCATGATAATGAGATGTCAGGAGGTTGGAGATATCGGTTTCCCTCTGGTGTGATTCTGTGAAGTTTATGCTGCGATCAACACTCAATCAAACAATGTCATGATCGGTATCGAGATGCAGAAAAAGAGACACAGGAACCTCTAAACGCCAATCGCATCTCTTATCATGGACTGGGTCTCCTCAGGCGTTCCTGTGGTGTTGACCTCCCATACAGATGAGCTCGAGAGCATCGCCCTGAAGAACCCGCTCCGGATCCTCCTCTTGAGATCCCCATCGACGAGCAGATGGGGGTTGAAGTAACCGTTTTTTTCGACTATCTGGAGGGCATCCTCTGGAGAGAGACGCGCGATCCGGTCGTCCGAATGATCCCGTTTGAGTATGAACACATGCCGTATCGTGGTGAGAGGGAGTATCCTGCCCTTACCTATGGCCCACCTGAGGTCGACCACACCCCTCCCCATGGAATCGAGCTCAGCCCTCTCCACAAGCCAGGAGAACTCCTTCCAGATGCTGGAGAGCTCAGATCTTATGTAGAAGTTCTTCTCGGATCCGTAGCCCAGTACGTCTCTGCCGTAGATCCTTCCGAAGAACCAGTCGTCCGATACCACCCGCACCCTGGGATCCCTGAGAAGGCCGTAGGTGTGAGTCGTCTTTCCTGTGCCGGAGCCTCCGATGATGCATATTCCCTTGCCATCTAGATCGAGGCATGCGCCATGCACCGAGTGGATACCGTGCTCATCCTCCAGGATGTCTCCAGCGAGCGATAAAGCAAGCGACTTTATCCATCCATAGTAATCGAAATTCACAAGAAATGCGGTCTTAGACTGGGGATCGTACATAACGCGGTTCTTCCCGCCTGGGTCATTCACAACATACATCCGCCCGTGAGAGCGGATGCTCTGGGACATGAAGTAGAAGCTCTCCTCCCACCTGCTCTTCACATCACGCATTGCTGTGAGAAGCTTTATGCAGCATCCGTATATCTCAGACTTCACCTCATACAGAACCTGATCCGCATACTCCTCGGCGAGCTCGATCTTTCTATCTGGAGAGATCAATTCCACAGAGTATCTCATATGCTATCCTCCTACATGTGTCCGGACGAATCCGCGAAGGTGCGAGTGTGTGGCATGCAGCTGCGCATAAGAGATCGGCCAGTTCGAATGGCAAAGTCGCTGTGCCGATCTGCATGCCGGATTTACGCAAATGAGGGGGTTACGTGACGGGAGGCACTTCCACACGCTGTGCAGGTGCGCATGTCTCCGCGATGGAGTAGCGGTCCTCCACCTCGCTCCTGTGGATCGTGTTGTATGTGCAGAACGGTATGATCCTGCCATCCGGAGTGGCGTAATGTATACCGCATCTGCTCACCCTTTCGAGATCGAGGTTGTAGAGATCCTGGAAGTGCATGGCGCCTATGAACAGATTCCTGGAGTGGAACTCCCGCAGGGAGTCGAACGTGCCTGTCCTCAGAACATTCATCAGGAGCTTTGTGATGTGCAGATCCTTCGGGGCTCTGCTCTCGTCTATAAACCCGAGGAGATCCTTCAGGAGTGCCCCCTGGATCCTGAGTTTCGATATCTTTGATCCGTTGTAATCCCGGAGGATATCCTTGAGCCTCTCCATCAGGCCCTCCACATCCACGAACCTGGTTATGGGTATCAGCCGGTCCTCCTCGCAGTAGACGTATGTTGCGGCACCGCAGCAGGGATGGACTGTGAAGATCAACGTAGGTCTCTCGGTGAGCACCTCCACAACCCTTGAGATCGGGGCTACGAACGGGACTGGATAGAAATCCTCCCTCGAGACCTGCCCATCAGTCTGCTCCTCGATCGAACGCAGGAGGTCTGGTATGGTGATTCTATTTGATCTTCGCTCCGCCTCCTCGACCCTCCCAGCAAAGGATATGGGCTGCATGTTGACCCCGCGGATGACATCCACATTCTGGCTCGCGAATCTGATGATGTCACCTAACTGGAAGTCGTTCACGCCCTTCGCCACCGTCGGGACGAGAACCACGCTTCTCAGTCCCCCTCTCCTGCAGGACTCTATCGCGCTGAGCTTCACGCCGAGGAGATCCCTCCCCCTCATTTTGATATACGGACCTGCATCCACTCCATCGAACTGGAGATAGACAGTGCTCAGTCCTGCCTCGCAGAGCCGTCGCGCCAGATGAGGATGGGACGCAAGCCTCAGGCCATTTGTGGCGATCTGTATCTGCGTGAATCCCATGCTCCTGGCGAGAGCCACTATCTCCGGGAGATCTTCACGTACAGTCGGCTCACCGCCTGAGAACTGCACAGCTTGGCATGGGACAGGCCGCTCCTCCCGCAGGATCTTCAGCATCCTCTCGATCTGCTCCATTGTGGGCTCGTAGACCCTTTTTGGGGATGCATCTGCAAAGCATATCGGGCATGCGAGGTTGCATCTAGTCGTAACATCTATGTTTGCGAGAAGCGTTGATGTTTTGTGGTTATCACACAGGCCACAGCTGAACGGGCAGTCTCCTTTTGTGATGAAGTTCTCTATGCCTCTGCCGGTCTCAGCGTATCTGACAAACCTCCTGTAAAGATCGGCATCCGACCAATAGACATCCTCGAACTCTCCATGCTCCGGACAGGACTTCCGAATCATGACCGTCTGCCCCTGCTGGAATATGCGCGCACTTAAAGTCCTGAGACACACCGGACAGACGGAAGCCACAACTCTGTCTATTGTATTTAATGTCATAACGACCATACTGTTACTTTACGGAAAGACATATAAAACCTTCTATCAGAGATACGTACAGGATGTCGGAGAAGAATGCCATCAAAGCTCTGCGCGACCTCGGGCTCACAGAGTACGAGGCAAGGGTTTACACAGCACTGACCAGGCTCAAGGCAGGGATAGCCTCTGAGATCCATCAGATATCGGGGATACCCAGGCCTGCAGTTTATGGCGCTCTGAAAAGGCTTGTGATGAGGGGCATAGTGGAAGTCCAACCCTCCAAGCCAATGCGTTACAGGGTGACGGATCCAGCGGCAGCGCTCGAGCGGCTGAAGAGCAGCTTCATGACCGATGCAGAGACTGCGCTGCGCGCGCTGGAGGAGGTGTACTCTGCTGAGGGCACCGAGCGCGAAGCAGAGATGGGGATCTGGGTGCATCAGGGAGCAGGCAGGGTGTACGAGAAAGTTATGGAGATGCTCTCAAGAGCGGAGAGGGATATACTCATAATCAATCCATCTCTGCTCAAGAGGATGGGGGATCTGTACAACATATTCCTGCATGTCGATGAAGGTATCAGAAGCATGCTGGGCCGTGGTGTATCGATCAGAGCTGTATGTCCCGCAGATACATCTGCCTGGGATATCCCGGGCGCAGAGCGCAGAATCTACCCGTGGAAGGAGAAGGGGATCTGCTTGATGATCCCTGACACCGGCGATGTGCTTCTGGTCGTCTCCGGAGAGAGGGGAAGCATGGCGATAACAGCAGGAGATGCCCTCTCCAGGATGTACAGGGATCTTGGAGAGGCACTGTGGAGAGCATCCGTGACAGCCAGTGAATCCAGCGGTCAGTGCGACTCATGAATCAGACCCCGGCTGTCTTCAAGTCTAAATACTAGAAACGCATCCATCAAGCCCAATGTCAGCCGTCTGCAGACTTCCTGTGTGCGCGCAGGAGCACAGGTCAGATCAGATTCCTCAGAGTCGCAGAAGCCATCTGAATGCCCGCTCTCAGGGGGTGCATGAAAGTGAGATCAAGGGCTGTCAGCATTTCAGCGTGCGCGATCTGCACAGCGGAGCTCGGATTCAGACAGCAGACCTACGTTTGAGCTGGCCGAAGGAGCATACCGATTATGAGCGTCGATGCTGAAGATCATTTTAAAGACCTGTGGGTGATATCGTTTGTGGGCAGGGACAGGCCGGGCCTCATACGTGATATACTCCAGCTCCCTGCAGAGCGGAACGTGAACATAGTGGACATGGATCAGAGGGTTCTCCAGGGTCTGTTCGTCATGTCTGTGGTTGCGGATTTCAGCAGAGCCGGAATCAACCCAAAAGAGCTTGAGATGGAGATGCATAGACGCTCAGAGACGCTGGGCGTGCAGTGCATGTTCCTGCCGCTGGAGAGATACCGGGGAATAAGAAGAAGCAGAAAGAACCTCTACGTGGTCACGATACTCGCAAGGGACAGGGTCGGCATAATAAGAGATGTTGCATCTGTCGCATCTGCCAAGGACATAAACATCGAGAGGGCTGCGGTGACAGCTCGCGGTGATCTGATATCGATAGAGTTCGTGATGGACTTCGGGGATGCGGATCCTGATGAGTGCAGGGAGTGGATAAGGTCAGAGTGCGAGCGTCTTGGACTCGATGTTGTGGTCCAGAGGCTGGATAAGGCGCGAAAGGAGAAGCGTCTGATCGTCTTCGACATGGATATGACGATTGTGGACTTCGAGATAATAAACAGGCTTGCAAGCTTCGCTGGCGTCGATGAGGAGGTGAGGATGATAACTGACAGGGCGATGAACGGCGAGATCGATTTTGAGGAGTCGCTCAGACGCCGTGTGAGGCTTCTGAAGGGCATGCCGGTCTCGGCACTGAAGGAGATAGCTGATCAGCTCACCCTTACTCCAGGGTCTGAGGAGCTCATACACCACCTGAAGCAGATGGGCTACAAGATAGCGCTCATAAGTGGCGGTTTTACATACTTCACAGATGTCCTGAAGGAGCGCCTGGGTTTCGACTACACATTCGCTAATGAGCTCGAGATACAGGACGGTCGTCTGACAGGAGAGATCAAGGGCGAGATCATCGATGCAGAAGCGAAGGGAGAGATTGTCAAGCGGCTCGCTGAGATGGAGGGGATAAGCCCGGACAACATCGTTGCAGTCGGAGATGGGGCGAACGACTGTATAATGATACAGAATGCAGGCCTGGGAGTGGCATTCAATGCGAAGGATGTGCTGAAGAAGGTCTCCGACGGGTCGATATCCAGAGAGAACCTGCTGGGGCTGCTGAACCTGCTGGGGCTGGCTGACAGGAGAAGCCTGCTCTGAACGGCTGGCCGTGTTACGGGCTCTGCGGGGTATACCGTCGATCGGCCTGGATAAAAAAGTCTGGGAGCTCCAAAGGAGTGGGCATCAAGCGGCTGCGCTGACCGCTGCAAGCAGCGCCTCGCCGTTGTGGAGGATCATCTTATCGAGCGTCTCTGTTCCCTCGACCGCTCCAGGGAAGTTGGTGAGGATCACATGGGTGGCGTTTATCTCGCTGGCGATCTGCTCGCCAACCCTGACACCGCTCTGGAGGTTGTCCACGACTACGGTGACGTTGTTCTCTCTGCCCACTTTTATCAGATCGTCCACATCCTTCAGCGAGAGCTTCTCCTCTGAGGCATAAGTCTTCACTATATCAAATCCCATCCATGAGACGAAGCCTGACTGCCATTCCATGCACAGTACCTTCACGTTCTTCGTATCAGCTGCCCTCGCCCTCTCGCTCAGCACTTCGGATACATTCTGGAAGCGCTCGACCAGTATGGTTGCTCTCTGATCATACTCCTCTGCATGCTCCGGATCGGCCTCTTTGAGGGCAGCCGCGATCTGCATCGTCTTGTTTATCGCCATCTGAGGCGTGTTCCAGGGACCAGAGAGGACTATCACCTTCTGATCAGGCCGTGTGATGTTCTTCAGCCACCCCTCCATCCCGTGCTGGACTATTATGCTCGCCTCATTCAGGGCGGCAACCTGCGATGGCTTAAGATCCCAGTGGTCAGGGCATACGCCGGAGGAGACTATGTAGGTGACATCGACGTTATCCCCGCCCACGCCCTTTATGAGATCCTCAAGGGTGGAGGTCGTGGCCACTATCTTGATCGGCTCAGCATATGCTGAGTGAACAGCAATCAGCGATAAAATCAAGAGCAATATCGCTTTCTTCATACTAATCACAAAACGGTGATTAATAAGTTCTATATTTAAGGATTATGGTAATAAAAATGATCCTGTACCTGAACATATCCACGAACACATTGCGAATCGATCTGCTAGAACATGCCGATCATGAGCCCATCGTGCGGACGTACGAGACATCAAGTGGTTAAGTTAGGCTGAAAAGACCGCCAAAGCCGTATTGCCGGAGGTTCGAGTGCATGCCCCTCCTTGTAACCTCAGCGGGAGGTCCTCCAGCTCTGGATCGGTTGATCCTGATGTTTTACTCCACCGTGACGCTCTTCGCCAGGTTTCTGGGCTTGTCGATCTCCCTTCCCAGGATCTGTGCGGTGTAATATGCGAGTAGCTGAACCCCCACAGTGCAGAGGACCGCGGAGAATACCGGCAGCGTCCTCGGCAGCTCAACGACCGTGTCGGTGATCTCAGCTGCCTCCCTGTCCCCCTCCGCGGCGAAAGCTATCACCTCCCCGCCGCGAGCCCTGACCTCCTTCATGTTGGAGTATATCTTATCTCCACAGGTCGCGAATGCAACGACAGGGGTGCCTTCGGTGATCAGCGCGAGAGGGCCATGCTTCAGCTCGCCTGCCGGATATCCCTCTGCTGGTATGTACGCGATCTCCTTCATCTTCAGGGCGCCCTCAAGAGCTATCGGGTAGAGGATATCCCTGCCTATGAAGAAGTATATGTCCGCGCCAGCGAACCTCTGGGCTATCTCCCTTATCTGATCCCGTCTCTCCAGAACTGTCTGGATGTGTCCTGGCAGGCGCGAGAGCTCTCCGAGCAGCCTTCTTCCCTGCTCAGGGAGCAGATGGTTCCTGGCCCTGCCGAGCCTGATCCCCAGGAGGAACAACGCCACGAGCTGCCCGACAAACGTCTTCGTGGCCGCGACCCCTATCTCAGGACCGCATCTCGTGTATATCGTGGCATCTACGATCTCTGTTATCGAGCTCCCGACAACGTTTGTTATCGCGAGGCTCTTGACTCCACATGTCTTCGCCTTCTTCAGCGCCATGAGCGTGTCCGCCGTCTCTCCTGACTGCGATATCGCCACCAGTAGAGTCCCAGGGCGGAGCTGCATGTGCTGGAACTCGGAAGCGACCTCAACATCTACAGGCACGCCGGCTGTGCGGGGGAAGAAGTAGCGTGCCAGAAGGCCAGCGTGGTATGATGTGCCGCATGCCAGTATCGATACCCTCTGCAGGGTCTGTATCTCCCACTGGTTAAGTCCAATGTCAAGCCTGACGTCGCCCTCCATCTCCGAGACCCTGCCGGCAAGCGTCTCCTGAACCGCCCTCGGCTGCTCGTGGATCTCCTTGAGCATGAAGTGCGGATAGCCGCCGCGCTCCGCTGCGTCTGCATCCCATGTGATGCGCTCAATTGCTGGCTCGCGCACCGCTCCCGAGATATCCATTATCTCGATCTTATCCTTGTGAACTACCGCGATCTCCCCATCACGGAGCCTTATGACGTCGCGCGTGTACGGCAGGAGCGCAGGGACATCAGAGGCGATGTAATTCGAGGATCTTCCTATACCAATCACCAGCGGGCTGTCCTTCCTCGCGCATACGAGGTACGGAAGACCTGACGCCATGGCGACTATTGCATAGGATCCCCTGACATCCTTCAGAGCCCTCGAGACCGATGCTGCGAGCTCTCCGTTCGTCTCCCCATTGTAGTAGTAATTGATGAGATGCGCCAGAACCTCGCTGTCTGTCTCAGATGTGAAGACATACCCTTTATCCCTCAGCTGCTCCCTGAGCTCGAGATAGTTCTCGATTATACCGTTGTGCACAACCGCTACGCTTCCAGAGGTGTGTGGATGCGCATTCTCATCGCTGGGTCGCCCATGTGTGGCCCATCTTGTATGGCCGATGCCCATTGATCCCCCCGGCTCCCCCATAGATCTGTAGGCGATCTCGAGATCTGATATCCTGCCAGCAGCCTTCAAAACCTTCATGCTGCCGTTTGATGATACGGCAATACCCGCGGAGTCGTAGCCCCTGTACTCGAGCCTCCTGAGCGTATCGAAGAGTATGGGGCCTGCCTTCTCAGTGCCTATGTAGGCCACAATTCCGCACATCTAAACCACCCGACTCCCACGCTCCACGCTGCCGCGGATCGTGACACCAGACCCGAGTTTGGCGGCGGACCCCACGACGCTGCACGGCATCATCAAAACTCTGCTTCCCGTCACAACAGAATCGCCGATCACTGCTCCAAACTCAGCTCTGTAGAACTCGCCCTCGACCTCTGCAAGCGACCTGCCTGATTCAATCAAACACATATCTCCAAGCCAGCAGTCCTCTCCGATGACAGAGTCTGATATCACCGACATCGATCCTGTCCTTGACCCTCTCATCAGGATGCTGTTCCTGATCTCTGTGAAGGATCCAACGCGCACTGAGTCCCCAATGGTCGTCGATGGGAGGATCGTGACGTTCGGGCCTATGTCGCATCCCTCTCCTATGAGCACAGGCCCTATTATGTACGAGCCGGATCTGATCAGACTGCCCTTTCCGAGCGAGACCGGTCCTCTGATGACCGCGCCATCCTCGATCTCACCATAAATCTCTGTCTTCATCAAACCGGCTGCAATGCTGTTCGCAGCGAGCAGATCCCAGGCGAACACAGCATCGCCCCAGATGCCCTTTGTTACGACCGCCCTGATCTTCACCCCCTTCTCCATCATCTGGCTCAGCGTCTGGGTGATCTCGTAGCCCCCACGCTCGGATATGGGCGTCTTCGGTATCTCCTCGAAGATCTCGGGCATCATCTTGTACGCGCCAGTGTTCACGATGCCCGCGCAGGCCCTGCCGGGCTTCTCGTAGATCTGCTTCACTGTATCTCCATCAACCACGAGAACCCCGTAATCCCCAGCATGCTCCCTGAGCGCGCCGAGGATTACGTAATCGCCCTCTGCATTAAGAAGATCCCTGACCGCTCTGCTGTCCAGGATGTTGTCTCCATTCACAACCAGAAACTGATCATCGATGTGCTCCTTGGCCCTGCGGAGCGCGTGTGCTGTGCCCAGACGCTCCTCCTGGAAGACGTAGGTTATGCGGGCGCCGAACTTCAAGCCATCTTCAAAGTAATCCATCACCCGCTCCTTCTGATAGCCCACGACCGCCACGATATCCTCAATCCCGTTGTCCACAAGGGCTCGGACGACATGCTCCATGAAAGGCATATTTGCCAAAGGGAGCATGACCTTGGGCCTCGTCTGGGTCAGGGGCCTGCACCTGTGCCCCTCTCCGGCAGCAAGTATGACAGCCTTCAGATTCTCACGCCCTTAACAGAGACCAGATATGCAGCTAGTTTATATATTTTGGTGATTCTCACTCAGATCGCCGATGAAGATACTGGTCATACCGACAACCGACTGGATAAGACACCCGTTTCCGAACAGGCTGAACTTCATATTCGATATCATAGCGGAGAGGCATGATGTGCGCGTCCTGCACTTTGAGCTCTCGAAGTTCAGAGACAACAGCCCGAGATGGACGAGATGTGCCCTTGTGAGGGCGGGATCCTCCAGGGCCGAGGATCCGTCTGTCTACTACATCACAAGCGCTCTCTCCCATCTCCGCGTGATCCGCGATGCTGCCAGGGACTCTGACGTCATCCTCTCAGCGAACATCCTCCCGTCCTTCATGGCAAACCTGACAAAAACGCCGGTGGTCTTCGACTACCTCGATCATCTGGAGGAATCTGCCTCGATATACTACCCTGGGTCGATATTCGGGAGGGCTGTCAAACTCGGGGTCAGGGCCATAACCAGATACAACCTCAGGCACGCCAGGACGGTGATAACCGTGACTCAGGAGCTCAAGGAGTATCTCAGGGGCATCGGCGTTCGTGAGATAGAGGTGATACCGAACGGCGTCGACACAGGCCTTCTCAGGCCGATGGATATCGATGAGGCCAAGGGTGCCCTTGGACTGACTGGGAATGTGATCGGCTATGTTGGATCGCTGGAGTACTGGGTCGATCTGGAGACCGTGGTCAGCGCTCTTCCTGAGCTCGATGTCACCCTTCTTGTTGTAGGCCCAAGCCTCTTCACAGACTATGGCGAGCGCATAAAGGGTATGGCTGAGAGGCTCGGAGTTGGCGACAGGGTCGTATTCACTGGAAGTGTGCCGTACTCCGAGCTCAGCAGGTACATCTCAGCCATGGATATAGGTCTGAATCCGCTGAGGAAGATGAAGAAGAACGAGTATGCTGCAGGCGGCAAGATCTTCAACTACCTCTCATGTGGCAGGCCTGTTCTTACAACCAGAATGGTCTCGCTCGAGAGGCTTCTTGGAGACAGCCTGTACTACTACGACGACAGGGAGAGCTTCATATCTCAGGTTAAACGTATCCTGGAGAGATCACATGATCAGAGAAAGTACAGGGCGATCGCCGAGAGGTATGACTGGCGCGCTATTGCAGCGAGGTACGAGGGCGTTCTGGAGAGGGCTGCGGGGGGATGAGGCCAGATGAAGGTCCTGCTTCTGGCGAACCAGCCGGAGAAGACGACGAGGCTCAGGCTCTTCGAGGCGACGCTGAAAGAGCTGGGGTACGAAACGATCGTGCCTAGGTTTGATACAGTCAACTGGATCTCGATAGCCAGGAAGGCCAGAGAGACCATTTTGAGAGAGAGGCCTGATGTCGTTCATCTCTTCAACGTTCCTGATGTGATATACCACTGGCTTCCTGGATTGAGGGGATCGGGATACAAACGCCTGATATACGATTACAGATCCCCGTGGGGTGTGGAGACGCAGCTACGCTTCGGTTCCATCGCAAAGAGCGCATGCGAGCATTTCGAGCGGCAGCTGGCGGAGGCCGCGGATATGATAACCACAGTGAACACCCCGTTGAGGGAGAAGGCCAGGGCCTATGCACCTGATAAAGATGTTCATGTGATACCGAATTACCCGAGGAGGAGCTTCGCAGAGCTTGGCGCTGAATCAGCAACCTCAAATGCTGTGATATTCGTTGGCAGGGTCTGTGAGCAGGAGGGGATCGATTCTCTTTTAAGAGTCGCAGGGGATCTCCCGGATCAGGAGTTCTGGATCGTTGGTGGGGGGCCGTTCGCATGGTGGTATCTCAGAAGAGCGAAGAAGAATGTGAGGGCGTTCGGCTGGCAGCCACATGAGAGGGTCGCGGCTCTTGTTAGCAGTGCCAGGATCTGCATAATACCGAGAACGGAGAACGCGCTCACCCCCTACTCCACCGATAAGAGCATATGGAAGCTGAACGAGTACCTGAATCTCGGCAAGCAGGTTGTCGCATCCGGAATCACCCTGGAGGAGAGGAGGAAGAACCTGTGGGTCGTGAGGAGCACTGATCTGAGAAGAGCCGTGGAGGAGAGCATGGAGATAGAGCCGGAGCCGATGAAGGAGGGTGACTACAGGTTCTGGGAGGAGAATGTGGAGAGGGTGAAAGAGGTGTATGAGAGCGTCTAGGTTTATGAGAGTATGACAGTATTATTAGAATCATCAAGGTTGTCGCTTTATGAAGATAACATTTGTATATTACGATTGTTCATCATTTGTCCAGCAGGATTTTGAAATTCTCTCTAGGCATTTTGATGTGGACAGGGTGCAGTATCGAAAGCCAGGCGATGCTCTGAGGATGTTATCCTCGATCTCCCGCTCCGATCTCACGTTCAGCTGGTTTGCATCTGGCCATTCATTTCTTAGCGTTTCTCTCTCCAGGATGCTCGGAAAGAGATCTGTAGTGGTTGCTGGTGGATTTGATGTTGCGTCTGCTCCTGAAATAGGATACGGCCAGTACACACAGGGATGGCTGAAGAGAAAATATGCAGATCTGGCACTGGAGAATGCCGATGTTGTTCTGGCCGTTTCACGCTTCACAGAGAGGGAGGTGCTCACAAGAGCAAAGCCAAGGCGGATGTATGTTATATATAATGGTATAGATACAAATAAATTTCACCAAAAAGGAGATAAGGAGGACCTCGTGCTCACTGTTGCATCTGGCTCCACAAATGTCATCAAACTGAAGGGCCTGGAGACGTTTGTCAAGGCCGCGCGTTTGCTTTCAGATATCGAATTTTGGATCATCGGACTTAACGGGGACGTTTTAAATACCTTGAGATCCATAAGCACCCGGAATGTGAAGCTTTTCGGGCGTGTTTCGCAGGATGAGCTCATCGACTGCTACAGAAGAGCAAAGGTTTACTGCCAGCTCTCCTACATAGAGTCGTTTGGGATGGCACTTGCGGAAGCGATGGCATGCGGCTGTGTTCCTGTGGTTACAGATCGGGGCGCGCTCCCGGAGGTGGTGGGAGATACAGGGTTTTACGTTCCCTATGGAGATGAGAGAGCGACTGCTGAGGCTATAAGTACTGCTCTGAAGTCAGACAAAAGAGATTCCGCACGTAAAAGAATCGAAAGTCTTTTTGGGATAGAGCGGAGAGAGATTCAACTGATTGGTCTCCTAAGAGGGCTGACAGAAGGTGAGGGTGGTTGGAAAGCATCGACTACATAATTCCGACATGGAACTCTGCTGCAACGCTGGAGCTAACTATCAAATCGATTGAGAGATTCGGGCATCCCAATCAAATAATAATAGTAGACAGAGACTCATCTGATGGAACTCTGGATATCGCTCGCAGTCATGGGTGCAGGATAATCCGTTCTATAAAGCCATTAGGTGGCGCAAGACTTGAAGGCGCGAGAAATGCTGAAACAGAACTGGTGGGATTTGTGGACTCTGAAGATTCTCAGAACTATACGCTCTGACTTTATACTTGATATCATAGGTGATGGCCCCATGCGATGTGAGTATGAGATAATGACAAAAAGGCTTGGTTTGGACTCGGTGATCCGCTTTCATGGATTTAAACCAAAACATGATGTAGGAGAGTTTATGCGAAATGCTGATGTCTTTGTGCTGCCCAGTTTGTGGGAAAATCTGCCGTGTGTTCTCATCGAGGCCATGGCATCTGGCTTACCGGTTGTGGCTACAAATGTCGGTGGCATTCCCGAGATTGTAAATGATGAAGTGGGCATTTTGGTTCCACCTGGAGATGCAGATGCGTTTGCGCATGCGCTGGATTGTATCCTTGAGAATATAGACACATATTCATCTAAAGATATAGCATCATATGCACAGCGATTTTCATATAAAGCTGTGGGCAAGAAACTGACAGATCTATATATCCAAGTTTTAGGAGATAAGAAGGATGCATGAGTATGAGAGTACTTATGACCACTACTTACTGGAAAGGATGCTCAGGCGGAATACGAAGTTACGTGGAAGGATTGGTTGAGGAACTCAAGAAAAGAGGCGTCGATGTAAAAGTTGCATTTAAGGAAGGCTACGATCCAGAAAATTATAAAATAAACGAAAACAGGCTCTTTTCCGCCAAACTGCTATCGGCATTTCGCTTATTAATGAAGATCAGGCCAGATGTAATTCACGCTCATGGAGGAATGTATTATTATCTTTTAGCAGCATATATTTATAAAATTGTTTTTGGATCAAAACTTAAGCTGATATATACATTTCACACGGAACCCGAAAAGACCGATAAATTGCCACTTCTGACAAGGATTGGACTTCAAAAACTTCTAGATAAATGCGATTATGTTACGTTTGTTTCGAAGAAGCTTGAAACAAGTGTAGAAGAGATCTGGGGTTTAAATTTCAAGAACACTGAGATAACTTATGCAGGTGTAGCAGTAAGAGATGTATCTGAAGAAGAGATAGCTGCATTTAAGAGAAAGTTTAAAATTAAGGACCAATACCCGATTCTGCTGGCACTGGGTATGACAGCACTTAAATATAAAGCGATGGGTCTTAAATATCTCATTAAAGCCGTTAAAAAAGTCAAAGAGCAGTACCCTGCTGCAGTTCTTATAGTTACCCGCGAGGGCAAGTATACCCCGGAGTTGAGGGATTTTGCGAAAAGAGAGGGTCTGGAGGATGCTATCATATTCACAGGTGATGTGGATAATCCATATGTTCCATTATCGCTGTGTGACATCTATACCCATATATCTTTAGGAGAGGGTTTGCCCATAGCCCTGCTAGAAGCAATGTCCATGGGAAAGCCAATAGTGGCAACTCCTGTGGGAGGGATACCAGAAGCTATAGAAGATGGAAAAAATGGCCTTCTTGTGGAGCCAGATGATAATATGATTGCTGAGAAACTAATTTATCTGCTGAAAAATGAAGAGAGGGCGAAAGAGCTTGGTTTAAACGCTAAGAAAACTGCAGAGAATCGTTTTTCATGGAGTGTTGCGGCTAATAACATTGTAAATTTATATAAAAATGGGCTTTCCCAAGCAAAGTAATCTTTTTGAGTTATCTCTTTTTGCTACGATTAAGTTCATAATATCTTTTGTACAGAATATATCCTAAGAAATAATTCATTCTAATGCGCCAATTTTCTAGGTAATTGGCGTTTGGATTATGCATTGGGATACCAACAACTGCTCCACCAATAATCCTGCGAACATTCACCAATTTGAATCCATCACGCATGCGGAGACCCGCCCCATACCATCGCATTCGGACGTACTCCGATATACCAGTGAGATCGTGATGATGCCGCATCACAACTGGAAATATATACCATTTAAGACCCTTTCGGAAAATGCACTGACCATAAGCGAAATCTTCATCGCTAGAATATTTTTCCATTTCAGGACAATCCAGTATTAGAGATCTATATGTAATAATGCAGCCGAACACACCATTTCTTCCATATAAAACCAACGGCGAATCTTTAACAATTGGACCCTCGCTGTATGCACCGAAGACCCCAACATCTTTGTATAATTCTTGGCCATTCCAGGCATGTCTCAAAAGCTCTACCCACCCCTCTGTTAGTTCAACATCTGAATCAACAAACCCGATTAGCTCAGTCTCTGCAGCTCTAGCGCCTTCGACTCTTGCGGTTCCCAAATTCGATTTAGATGTTAGTATTTTGCAACCGTATCGACGAGCTATCTCAAGTGTGTCATCTTCAGAGTTTCTATCAACGATTATTATATTATTTGGATTGCCATATTTTTTTATGGATTCTAGCGTGATACCTAAAGTGGTTCCTGAATTCCATGTAGGTACGATGTAATCGATCGGCCTCAATTCATAACCTCCGTTGACACGTTAAAGATTAAGCAGGGATTTAATAAACCTAATCTCTTCTTTCTTGATCCCTTTGAGCAACCATATCACTTGCAAATATATAATAATTGACAATGCAATAACTCTTAAAATCTCGAGGAATCCTGCTGGAGGCCAGAGAATTAGTGGAATAGACATCACAAACGAAGCAACAAAACTCTTTAATACAAAGCTATAATTAAATTTGATTTGAATAAACATATTTGCAAAATAATTAGTAGCCATAAATATAAAGAAGAATGTGAATAAAGTTGCTGCAGCAGCACCGATCACACCAACCACACTAACAAGAAGTAATGTAAGTGCCAAGTTTATTACCGCTGCTATTAACGAGATCTTCATAGATATTGCAGTTTTCTTAGCGATATATATCACATTAGATAATATAGTGGCGATACCTACAAGAACCATGCTAAGTGCGATAAATGGTGTAATTAGATAGCTGTGCTCTGCGATATCGGGAGTTGATAACATAAAAAGCATAGGTTTTGATAAAAGTGTCAAACCAAATACAGATGGTATGGCTATGGCGAGGAAGTATTTAATTGTGAAGCTCAGTAATTTTTCAACTGATTTAATATCTCCGCAGTCATAATATCTGTAGAGCGCCATAGGTAACACTGTACTGATTGGATATATAAATACTGTAATTAAGCTACCAAGCAGATAACCCGGGTTATAATAACCCACCCATACAGTACCTAAAAGCATGCCTATTATATACCGATCGCTGGAATTGACGACCCAGTCAAATACATATGATGAAAAGAGGGGTATCCCAAAGGACATATACTCTCGGAGATGCAAAAAGTGTGGTAAACGAAAACCAATATGTTGTAGTAACACGGTGAGCATAAACACAAAACAAATAAGCTTCGCGACACCCAATCCGAGAACAGCACCATAGACGCCATAACCCAGTTCGACGAACCAGTACGCAAGCACGATCGTGATATAAACCACAGCTACGCTGAATATCGCGTATAACTTCATTCGCTGCGTAGCCCTGTAATAGCTGAACAGAAGCCCATTCATCGCCTCCACAAAAACAATCACCGACAGCGCCCTTGTCACCGCCACATTCCCGTTGAAGAGAGCTCCAGCGATGTGCTCAGCGAAATAAAAGATCAGGAGTGTTGCAGATATGCCTGTCAGCATCACCACTGCGAGTATCGAGTAGAAGCACTCCTGTATCTCCTCTCTGCTGTTCGACGCGGCCATGAATCTTACCATAGAGGCGGATAGCCCCAGGCAGATTACGACTGACGCGAGGCTGATCGTGACGTTCACCTGCGCCCAGACGCCGTAATCCTCGACCGGCAGGCTCTTTGTGAGAATTGGAAGGAGGAATATGCCGCTGAGGTTCACCAGCACGTTCGCGAGGCCTATCAGACCTATCCGCTGCGCGAGAAGCTTGTATTCGCTCATGCTCTTCAGATCTTCCTTTTATTATGGGACGTGAAGCGATGATAGTTGTCTGCTGTTGATATCAAAACCAAAATACAATCATGATTATGCAAATTTCCTGTACATAATCTTCCTGTACAGAATCGCTCATACGCTTCTCCTTCAGCCCTCCTCCCGGAGATGCACCCACCTCTGGCATACATTCCTCCTTCAGGTCGAGCTGCTCAGTTATTACCCTTCCTATCCAGACCCGCCTGTATCTGCATCATGGAGCCGTAAGATGTTATATAATTTGATATTAATAATGATATGACCTCTGTGTAATACAGGAAAAAGAACCGGAGACCAGTGGGAGGGGCCATCCCCACGCCTGCTGGGATCGCAGGAATTATAAAACAATAAAAACTGGATCCACGAAGCCTCGACAGCCAGAAGCACAGGAAAACCCTGCTCCTCAGGGATAGAACAGAAACAATCAGCCCCTACCCTCGAAGGGTAGGGTTCTGCTCACACACATGTGTCAAGGAGCCCCTTCTTCTTGCCGCCACGCTTCTCGCCAGGCTTTACGGGCTCAACCTTGGCGCTCTCTTCCTTCTTCTCCTCTTCCTTCTTCTCGTGATGGGTCATTTTTCCACCATCTACTGTTAATTTCACCAACATTTATTAAGCTTTCCAGTACTGTGCGCCCGGGGCGTGCGCGGTTCCGCTGCGCTGCCACTCTCTCCAGCATGCACAGCGTAACCCATGCAGCCAAGCTTTTATCTCCGAGAAGATCCACAGTGAGGCTGTGTATCTCGACTACATCCCCTATCCATCGCTGCGCCCGCATCAGGATAAGATGCTCGATGCCGTATACGAGGTGGTCTCAGCAGGCGACCACAGTGTTCTGATGATAGATGCGCCCACAGGCTCGGGAAAGACGAGCTGCATATCAGCGGCACTAGCAGCTGCGCCCGGAAAGATAGCGGTGGCAGTCAGGACCGTGAGCCAGATAGGGGTTTATCTTGATGAGATAAGCAGGATCTGGTCAAACACGAGACACAGACCCACCGTCTCCTACCTGATAGGAAAGCAGAAGGCATGCCCGCTTGCATCTGAGATCTGGGGAGAGAGCATCTACTTCGCCTGCATGAGGCTCAGAGAGGGCTCAAAGAACTACATGGCGTCACGGATCGAGAGGGGGTATAACGATGTGTACGACCCCTCCAGGGACGAGATACCGGATGAGCCTCCTGGAGAGAGGACTGTCTGCCCTTATTACCTGAGAAGCAAAGAGGCGTTCGAGATCAACGGGAAGGTATACTTCAGGTCTTCGTCAGCAGCTTTGGACGCTGCGGAGAGAATGAGCAGGAGGATCGTGCCTGTTGATGCCCTCGAGAAGACCTGCAGGGGGGTGTGTCCTTATGAGGTGATGTCGCTCCATGCGAAGAGCAGCGATGTCATAATCCTGAACTACCATCACCTATTCAGCCCGGATTTTCAGGATGCTATAATCCAGTGGCTCGGCCTTGAGGCAGACCGCATGACAGTGATCGTGGACGAGGCCCACAACCTTGGCGACTCTGTGAGGGAGATGAACACCCGGATACTCACACCCAGGATCCTGGAGCTGGCAGAGCGCGAGATCAACAGATTCGAGAAGGCTCTGGGCCAGGCGAGGCTTGGGGAGGAGCATCACGACTGGCGTAGAGAGGGTCTGAAGACGGCCAGACAGCTCATACCAAGAATCCAGAGGTTCATAGCAGCCAGAGAAGCCAGATCTAAGGATGGGGAGATGCTTCTCGATGGGGAGCTCTTCAGGCAGTACGTGTACGATGGCATCGACGATATAGATCTCGCTTTATCGTATCTGAGCGATGTGGCGGTTGCGATCGCGGAGATGAAGCTTGCAGAGAGCGATCACGAAACGCTGTATGGGGATATACAGCCAAGCCTCGCCACGATGGTTCTCTTCCTGAGAGAGGTCGAGGAGGCTGAGCACGATTCGTCATACCAGAGAAAGATCGTTACCACATCTTCAGGGGAGAGGAGATGGACGCGGCTGGAGGTGACGAAGATCGATCCCGCGCCTGTCATAAGAAAGGTCGTCGATAACGTCAATGCAACCCTGATGCTCAGTGGCACCCTCTCGCCGATCGATGCGTATGAGCTGTACTGTCTGGGCGAGCCAGGCAGAGCCAGAAAGATCTCACTGCCAAACCCATTCCCCCAGAGCAACCGCCTGATCATAGCAGCGGATAGAGCGACAACGCAGCTCAGCGCAAGGGATAACCCGGAGAACAGGAATCTGATATCCGGCTACATCAGCGCCCTGATAGAGGAGGTCCCTGGAAACGTCGCGGTGTTCTTCACATCCTACCCCATGATGGCCTCGTACAGGGATGCATGTACCAGATTCGCGCGCAGCGCAGGCAAGCGGGTGTTCACAGAGCCCAGATCTGCAGAGGATGTTCCTCAGATCCTGGAGGAGTTCTTCAGGGCAGGCAGGAGCGCGGGCGCTGTGCTGCTCGGAGTCTCTGGAGGAAAGCTCGCGGAAGGAATAGACTACAAGGGCGAGGCTCTCAACGGGGTGGCTGTGATCGGCCTGCCTCTATCCGTTTTTGATGAAATCCAGAAGGAGGTCATCTCCTATTACACCCAGAAGTACGGCAAAAAGCGGGGCACGCTGATAGCGTACACCCTTCCAGCGATCAACCGCGGGCTCCAGGCGGCTGGCAGGGTCATAAGGGCGGAGAGCGAGAGGGGAGTAATACTACTCTGCGACAGCAGGTTCGCGTCAAGGGGTCTGGGTGGCGTCAGGGTGTATCTCCCAGAGTGGGTTCAGAGTGAGATGGTGATGGCAGATCCTGAGAGGTGCAGGCTTCTGATAAGAGAGAAGCTGAGGGAATGGGGGAAGACGTTTGCATGCTGCAAAAACTGATGACGGCGCCAGTTCATATGTTGCGACCTCTTGCAGTGATACAATGCCCCGGAGATCAGCCGCGCTGCCTGCTCATGAGAGTCGTTAGCAGTTTTTTGTATCTGCCAGAATAAATGCTCTTTCAAAGCGGAGCCCCGGCTCCATCCGGATATCATCTGCGGAGATGAGACATCAAAACCTGCAAGATAAGTTTATGTCCCGCGCCCTACCACGCCATACGGATATCATTTTTTAATATCTCATCTGCGATGAGACATTAAAAAGATCTTGTTTCTCAAAATTTTCTGTCTGCAAAGCAAATCTATCTCTCGGATACGCTGAATATCGCTCCAAAAGCCGATCGTTATTATGAGTCGGAATATCCATTATTCGATCTCGAGGCAAAATCGCTCAGGCTCACAGAAACATGTTTGCCGCATTGTGTCCCGCATGATGGAGCTGCACCATGTATTGGGCGCAATGGCTGGAGGGGATCAGGGTGTCCTGCCTCTGCACATCAGTGCTTCGGCAGGAGAACAGCATTCACCACGCCGTCCTGCCCGGGCCTGCTCACAACCCTGGCCTCGCCGATCTCGGTCCTGATCACAGCGCCCCTTGTGATTATGTTTCTCCTCACGTAATGCCGGTTCGCCGGATTGTCCACCACTGTCTCGATCCTCACCAACTTTGTGGCGCCCGTGACCGGATCCGAGACGTTGGCCATATCTGCCTTCAGAAGGCGGAGCTTCTGGTTGCCACCACGTGTGCGGATCTTCTTGACCCGGATTGCGCCGATGAGCGTCTCTGCTGGCTCTCTGCCCAGCTCATACTTCCTCTTCCCTCTGGCTGGAACAAGCCTTCCACCAGTGGGCTTTCTAGCCGACTTTCCCTGCCACTTCATGATCGATAACCTCCGTTCCCCTTTTTCAGATCCTTATATAGACTTTACGGCCATCAAGCTGCACGGGCCCGAGAGCGCTGAATGACTATTCTCTAGCGTATTCCCTGCAGATCAATTCAGAAAAATCACCGGGAGTTGATGATCCACCGTCGATCCCGACAGATTCTTATATTTCCTGTAAGAGTCTCCGGAGATGAATGCACCTCATCATTGCTGAGAAGCACGATGCTGCGAGGCGGATATCTGAGATTCTTGCCGGCAAGAAACCGGCTGTTGCGAAGGTCTCCGGGGTCGATACATTTCGTTTTGATGATCGTGTTGTCATAGGCCTCAGCGGCCATATCGTGGGCCTTGATTATCCTGAGAGCTACAACAACTGGCATAAGGTCGATTACAGGGATCTCATCAGGGCGGAGATAGTATCGAAACCCACACAGGAGCGGATAGTCGCTGCGCTCAGAAAGCTCGGCAGGAAAGCGGATCATGTCACGATCGCCACAGACTACGACAGAGAGGGCGAGCTCATAGGTGTTGAGGCACTACGCATACTGCAGGAGGTCAATCCTTCTGTAAAATCTGACAGGGTGCGGTTCAGCGCCATAACAAAGAGCGAGATCCTGAAGGCGTTCTCTCAGCCAGGGGAGGTAGACTTCAATCTTGCCGCATCAGGCGAGGCGAGGCAGATCATAGACCTCGTGTGGGGCGCAACCCTGACAAGGTTCATATCGATAACATCAGGCCGGCTCGGGAAGGAGTTCCTTTCTGTGGGAAGGGTCCAGTCTCCAACGCTGGCTCTGATCGTGGATCGCGAGAGGGAGATAGAGTCGTTCCAGCCGAAGCCCTACTGGGAGATCTACGCAGATCTCGAGAAGGGAGTTAGGGCGAGGCACGCGAAACCCAGGATCTGGAGCAAGGACGAGGTCGATCGGATAGTTAACTCTCTGAGCGACGTCGCACGCGTGAGATCGGTCTCCAGGGGGGAGCGGAGGGATAGGCCACCAACGCCCTTCGATACCACCAGCTTCATCAGCGCGGCCAGCGGCATCGGATTCACGGCAGCAAACGCGATGAGGATCGCAGAGGATCTTTACACAAACGGTTACATCAGCTATCCCAGAACAGATAACACCGTGTACCCTCCATCGATCGATCTGAGATCGCTGCTCGAGATGCTGTCATCAGGCCCGTTCCGTGATGATGCTCTTGAGCTGATGAAGGGCAGCATCACGCCAACAAAAGGAAAACGCTCGACCACGGATCATCCCCCCATATATCCGACGTCGGTCGCTGATAAAAATGATCTCAAAGAGGATCAGTGGAGGATATACGAGCTCGTTGTGAGGCGGTTCTTCGCGACACTCTCTGGAGAGTGCGTCTGGGAGACGACGAGCATCAGCTTTGAGATCGGGGATGAGCTCTTCAGGGCGAACGGCTCCAGGATACTGGACCCGGGATGGAGGAGGTACTATCCATACAGCAGGGCTGAGGAGAACGTTCTTCCTTCGCTCGAGGAGGGAGAGGTGCTGAAGGTTCTCGGCCATGAGGTTCTCTCTAAGGAGACCCAGCCGCCGGCCAGGTTCGGGCAGGGGCGTCTCGTGCGGCTCATGGACGAGCTCGGCCTGGGCACCAAGTCGACAAGACATGATATAATAAGCAAGCTCTATGCGAGAGCCTACATCCATGGCAACCCGATAAGACCGACGAAGACAGCGTACGCTGTTGTGGATGCTCTCCAGCGTCACGCCCCTGCGATCACGAAGCCAGAGATGACACGGACCCTTGAGAATGACATGCTCAAGATCGCGGAGCAGAAGATCACAAAGGGGGAGGTCATCGAGGAGTCGAGGCAGATGCTCGAGGCTGTATTCGATGAGCTTCTCGCCCACAGGAAGGAGATCGAAGATTCGCTGAGGGAGGGGCTTCGCGTCGACAGGATCGTTGGCAAGTGCAGCCTGTGCGGCTCAGATCTGATTATAAGGCGCGGGAGGCGCGGTGCAAGGTTCGTGGGATGCTCCGGCTATCCTGAGTGCAGGTTCACGCTTCCTCTTCCCAGGGGTGGCATGATAGTGGTCACGGAACGGAGATGCGAGACGCACGGCATGTACCACATCAGAATCATAAATCGCGGGAAGAGGCCATGGGATCTCGGATGTCCATACTGCAACTTCAACAACTGGCAGGCGAAAAAGGGAGCAGAAACGCAACGTGTGCCTGAGCTTGGGGACATCTCGGGAATTGGTCCGAAGAGCAGGGAACGCCTCGAGAGCGCGGGAATAAAGACGCTTGAGGCGCTTGTATCCACAGATCCTGTTAGTATCTCAGAGTCGACCGGCATCAGCATCAAAAAGATCATCTCCTGGCAGGAGTCAGCCAAGAGCATCATCTCCGGAGGGCAGCAGGGCGGCGAGGTGCCCGGATCTTCCACATGCTGAACGAGCCGCAGTGATCATAAAAATATGCGGACGCTCTTATCTGTTGCATGAGAGGAGGAGCCAACGCGTACACATTTTGGTTTGACACCGGGCTCCTCTTGTACTCCATTGGCGATCATGCTGAACAGCATGCAGAGGATTTTTCTGATGTGTTATCCCCGCGTCATCCTCAGGCGCTTTGGATCGTGGAGAGACAAATCCGTGCCGCTCAGGGCGCCCCCTGACTTCCGATCACCTTTACGCCAACACGCCTCCGCCTCGGCCCGTCCAGCTCCAAAAAGAGCACCCTCTGCCACGTTCCCAGGAGAGGCATGTTATTATCAACGGGAAGAAGAACGCTGTTGCCCAGGATCGAGGCCTGAAGATGGGCAGGACCGTTCTCACCATGCTTATACCCCACACCAGGCACGATCTCTTTTATCTTATCGATGATATCCATTAAAAGACCGCTCTCCGCCTCGTTCACGATCAAAGCTGTGGTGGTGTGAAGTGTGTACACCAGACAGATGCCATCAACCACACCGCTCTCCCTGACAGCTCTCTGGACCTGAGGGGTGATGTCCACCACCTCTCTGACTCTAGTGGTCGCAATCTCTATCATGTGATGTGAGTCTCAGTCTCAGATTTAAGAATGTAGTGCTGTGCTCCAGTATGCTGATAACGTATCGCTGCGGATTTCAATGACAGGAGCGCGCGGCCCCCTTGGGCATTTTCCCCTGTGCATTTTCAGCATGCATATCTGGGGGGTTCAGCAGCCTCAGCCTGTTCGTCAGGCCCATCACCCATCGCAAGGCTGATAAATTAATAGATGCAATTTATTTATGGTGATCGGATGGCTGTTATATCCCCAGAGGACATAAGATGGTTTCAGAAGAGAATAAACCGCATGCTTGAGGAGATGGGCATCGATTCAACGGAGATGAGGAGGTTCCAGGAGCGTCTGACCGGACTGATGGAGGAGATGGGCGAGGTCCCGCCTGTCGACATCGAGGAGAGGGATGACGATATTGTGATAACAGTCGACCTTCCCGGCGTAGACAAGAAGGATGTGGAGGTCACGATCACAGAGGATGGTCTGAGGCTGAAGGCCAGAAGGGAGCTGAAGGATGGCAGCTACTTCCTGAGGGAGAGGCGCGGGAGCTTCGAGCGGATCATAACCCTGCCGGGTGAGGTCAGGGCTGATGAGGCGAAGGCAAAGCTCAAGGACGGCATCCTTGAGATCGTGGTGCCAAAGCTCGTATCCGCGAAGAAGAGGATAGCGATAGAGTGAATGCATCTCCAGCGTCCGGAGATGGCATCACAGAGGAGGGGCTGTCAGGGCGCCCCTCCATGATGGGAGCGACCAGGACGCAGACACCGGTCTTCAGGGTGGGGAGGAAGTCACATCTTACCTCGGATCGGAGAGCAGAAGCATGTGGTGCAGCTTGTCCCTCTTCGTCTCAAGGTAGTGCCTGTTGATCTCGTTTGGCTCGACCTCGAGTGGGACCCTCTCCACTATCTCCAGCCCGTATCCCTGCAGGCCAACTATCTTTCTGGGGTTGTTTGTCAGTAGCCGCATTTTTCTTATCCCGAGGTCCAGGAGTATCTGGGCGCCTATCCCGTAGTCCCTCAGATCCGCGGGATATCCAAGCTTGTGGTTCGCCTCGACCGTATCGCTGCCTCCGTCCTGGAGCTCATAGGCTCTCAGCTTGTTCGCGAGCCCTATCCCGCGCCCCTCCTGGTTCATGTACACCAGAACGCCATTTCCGTTCTTGCTTATCATCCGCAGCGCCCTGCTGAGCTGCTCGCCGCAGTCGCACCTCTTCGACCTGAACGTGTCCCCGGTGAGGCACTGCGAGTGTACCCTTACGAGGGCGTCATCAGCTGCTGGATCTCCGGCGACAAGCGCAACGTGACACTGCCCATCGAGCATGCTCTCGTACCCCACGGCCCTGAAGTCGCCGTACTCAGTTGGCATCTCGACCTCTGCGATTCTCCTTACAAGCCTCTCTCTCCGTATCCTGTATCTTATGAGATCCTCGATGGTCACCATCCTGAGCCCATGCTTCTCCGCGAACCTCTCGAGCTCCGGAAGCCGCGCCATGGTGCCGTCCTCAGCCATGATCTCGCATATCACGCCCGCAGGATACAGACCTGCGAGTCGCGCCAGGTCCACTGCGGCCTCTGTGTGCCCCGCGCGCCTCAGGACTCCGCCGTCGAGTGCCTGGAGCGGGAACGTGTGGCCAGGAGTCGCGAGGTCTGCGCGTGTTGTGGATGGGTCTATCAGCGTCCGGATAGTCGTCGCGCGATCAAACGCCGAGATCCCTGTGGTGACACCGCGCCTGGCATCCACCGATACCGTGAACGCCGTGCCCATGCTCTCCGTGTTCTGCTGTGTCATCATCGGGAGCTCCAGCTGGCGGATGCGCTCGGCGGTGAGCGGAACGCAGATCAGGCCGCGCGCATGCTTCGCCATGAAGTTTATGGCCTCGGGCGTGACCTTCTCAGCGGCCATCACCAGATCTCCCTCGTTCTCCCTGGATTCGTCATCCAGCACTATCACGAACTTTCCATCGCGAATGTCCTTTATCGCCTCATCCACTGTAGAGAAAGGCATGATACTGCGGAGGTGGTGAAAAATACTTAAACTCTTGGGAGGTCCTCTGAAAGACAGAATTCTGAGATTCGTTATTGCGGGGACATTGTCCAGAGGTTCGAACCCAGAAAAGCTGTGTGTTTTACTGAATGCTTAGGATCCGCATCAGATCCGAGCATCTGTAAATATCCGTCAGATATTTGGCAGAGGTCCATCATCTGGGTGGCAGAATGTCTCCCAGAGTGAAGATGCCAAAGCAACCCCCTGAGGTGAGGCGCAGGAACTTCTCAGAGGTGGCTCTCGGATATACCACTGAGGACGCGCTTCGCGAGGCTGAAAGGTGTCTCGGGTGCAAGAAGCCTGGATGTGTCGAGGGCTGTCCTGTCGGAGTTGAGATACCGCAGTTCATAGATGCGCTCAGAAGGGGCGATGCTGATGGGGCGCTCAGGATAATCAAGCGCAAGAACAGCCTGCCCGGGATATGCGGCAGGGTCTGCCCTCAGGAGGAGCAGTGCGAGAGCAGCTGTGTTCTCTCAAGGAATGGCGAGCCCGTCGCGATAGGGAGGCTCGAGAGGTACGCAGCAGACTTCGGTCATTATAGCCGGGAAGTCAGAGAGGGCACTAAAGGGAAGAGCATCGCGGTTGTCGGCTCCGGGCCTGCAGGGCTCACATGTGCAGCAGATCTCGCGCTGATGGGTTATGAAGTGACGATATTCGAGGCGCTGCACGAGGCTGGTGGAGTTCTCACCTATGGAATACCGGAGTTCAGGCTGCCCAAGAGCATCGTGAATAAAGAGGTCGATTACGTGAGGTCGCTGGGTGTCAGGATCGAGCTCGACTCTGTCGTGGGCAGAACTGTAAAGGTCCAGGATCTTCTCAGAAGGTACGATGCCATATTCCTGGGAATAGGCGCTGGGGCCCCGCGATTCCTGAACATCCCTGGCGAGAACCTCGGCGGGATATACTCTGCGAATGAGTATCTAACAAGAATCAACCTGATGAAGGCATACAGGTTCCCCGAGTTCGATACCCCGATAAACAGAGGCAGAAAGGTCGCTGTAGTCGGAGGCGGCAACGTAGCCATGGACGCAGCCAGATCCGCGCTGCGGCTCGGGGCAGATGAGGTGCATATAGTCTATCGAAGATCAGAGGCCGAGATGCCAGCGAGGCTCGAGGAGATCGAGAACGCGAAGGAGGAGGGTGTGATCTTCGATTTTCTAACGAATCCAATAGGGTTCAAGGGCGAGGGGATGGTCAGAGCGATGGAGTGCATCAGGATGGAGCTTGGGGAGCCGGATGCCAGCGGCAGGAGACGGCCTGTTGAGAGGAAGGGCTCCGAGTTCAGCATGGAGATCGACACAGCGATCATAGCGATCGGCACGATTCCAAATCCCCTCGTGCTGAGGAGCATTCCAGGTCTCAGAAGAACAAGATGGGGGACTGTGGATGTGGATGAAAGGGGAAGAACATCGATCGAGCGGGTGTGGGCGGGAGGGGATATAGCGACCGGAAGCGCAACCGTGATCAGCGCGATGGGCGCGGGAAAGAGAGCCGCATCCGACATAGACTCATGGTTCAGGGACGGCGGAGACTGGCGTGCCTAGCTCCACGATCCTGCCATCCAGGACATCCTCCTCTGTGATGTTCACGAAAGCCACATCCCCCCAGCCATCGGTGGCCGGTGTGATCTCCACGATCTGATAGGGACCTGCAGATTTTACGCCATACGCGCCCTCAGTCGAGTACGGAACCCTGATCTCGTAGCTCCCGTTGCGCGGGACGGCGTAGTTCACGTACTGGAATGGCCTGCCCAGGTTCGAGCTGAGGTTCAGGACAGCGACAACGATCCTGTCATCCCTTGCGCTTCCCCTGATGACCGCGCCAGGGACGTGTTCGAAGATCTTGATCATCGCAGCTGGCCTCACACCATACGGCCCCGCAAAGCTTCTCGACTCGTGGATGAGACGGAAGTGCTCCATGTAGCTGCAGTCATCGAGATGCAAACCCGCTAGCATGGTCCTGTTGAGCCGCTCCAGATTGTGCACTGTCACCACACCATCTTTTGTGTAAATCCTCTGATACTTGGACGGATCCTCTCCGAGCCAGCTGCATATCGCCTGGAGCTTCCCGTAGATCATTGTGAGATCCGTGATCACGTATCTGGCACGCCTCTCTTTCAGAATCTTCACAGCCGATTCCTCATTCTCGGATAAGAAGAACCTCGACCCCTCCACGACCCCTGTCTGGAAGTTGTTTGCAACCACCGGACGCTCTCCTATGTAGACGATCCAGTTTCCGTAGTCCCACCAGCACATCACACCATACTCAGGGACCTGGAAGGGCTCCTCGAAGTAGCTCGTCGGAGGTGTGTTGTCTCTCAACCATTCGAGCGACTCGACCCAGTCCTGGGTGATCGCGGGCTCGGAGCTGACGATGACAGGGAGATCTGTGAGGGGTAGAGCTATCATAATGGCGAGAGCCGCTCCGGCTATGAACCTGCGCGATGGGTATGATCTAATCCAGATGATCGCCCTGAGGAGCAGCAGAGCCATCAGGATGGGCCCAACTGTTGATGAGACGTAGATGAACCTCTTCTGCCCGAACGTCAGAGCGAGCGCTAGGACTGCCCAGATCAGAAGGAGCAGTCCAGCATCTCTCTTAACACTTCCTCCCATGATCTCATAAAGGAGAAGAGCGGCTCCCAGGATGTAAAGCAGTAGCCAGAGCGTCAGCGGCGTGAGAGGGTCTGTATTGACAAAGAGCGGCTCAGCCTCTGCTATCTTTCCTGTCATTCCTCCCCCGACCAGGTAGACGATGGCGCTTTGAAGCCGGCTGTAGTTGATGAATATGATTATAAGAGCAAAAGCTGTCAGGGACGCAGGCAGAACGATCCATGGCAGATTCTTCCTGAGAGCCAGCTGCTCCGTGATGGCCGTCAGAAGAACAACTGTAGTGAGGATCAGAATGGACAGAAAGGATATGTGCAGCCAGCTGCTGAAGCCGAATGGAAGGACGAGAGCAGATGCGACAGCAAGGCTCACGAGCATGGGCCTGTAATCAAATGCGCTGCCATCCCTTATGCTCAGAATGGCTCGCAGAACTGCAAATGAAGGTATGAGGAGAAGATAAATCGGTGCACCTGCCCATGTGTAGGCGAGAGCCGCCATTGCGATGCCCGCAGATATGATCCAGATGTGCCCTCCTCTGAGTGTGTAAAGCAGCAGGAGCACTATCACAGAGAACAGAAGCACCTCAAGGCCGTGGTGATCCGGCGAGCCGAATGATGTTCTTATGACGCTGTAGGGGCATACCGCCAGGAGGAATGCCGAGATCAGAGCGGTTCTCCCATCAAAAACCTCTCTCGCGATGGCGTAAACAACCACCACAAGAATGCCGCCAAGGATCGGGGAGATCACCGCTGCGACCGTTTCAACAGAGCCGTCACCGAGCACAGGCGCGACGACGTGCGCAATGGCCGCAACGACGATGTCGAAGAGAGGAGGCCATGAGATCTCAAGGCCATGGGGGTAGTTTATGTACGAATCGAACCAGAGCGTGTGTGGGAAGTGGTGGAATGTGTAAAAGATCCTTCTTAGATGGTAGTACTCATCATAACCGTCGAAGATCATATCGCCCCTGTACAGTGCGGGAGCAAGCCGTATGGCCAGACCGAGCATCACAGCGATCGCAAGGAATGGAGCATCTCTTCGGTTCATTCACATCGTCCAGATTGTTATCGACTGCCGCTGTATATACCAGGATGTTGATAATCTTTTAGGTGCAGGAAATG
>Ga0272448_1000676_pt1 | contig 50621 bp, 26 predicted proteins | sample YNPCB0191_FD_202220 | JGI IMG/M metagenome (GOLD analysis project Ga0272448, IMG submission 202220) | Hot spring sediment microbial communities from Yellowstone National Park, WY, United States - YNP-CB-019-1 | ecosystem: Environmental > Aquatic > Thermal springs > Hot (42-90C) > Sediment... | reverse complement strand
GGTCCTCCTTTAGCCTTAATTCATCCTATTGCTACATCCCAAAAAGAAGATCCTGCCTTTAAGAATTTACCTTCTCTATATCAAAAAACCATAACCGCCCACGAAGAAGCCCACAGAGAAGGAAAATCAGAATGTGATGCTTATAGAGAGGAATTAGAATTTATTTTATCTCAAAGTTCAAAAGAATCAATCTATGAAAAATATATTGAAGAAGAGGCGATGCGGGATACTGAGGGGTTTAGTGGGCGTGTTTATGAAGGCGTTGTTGTTCAAGGCGATAGAGCACGAAAACAACCACTGCCAGTATTACCACGGTTAGAGAAGCTAAGAGGGTTCCCATATTATTCACTCCTTTTAGTTTTCAGGACAACCGCCAGGACAAAAGACGCAACTATACCCATTATTATAAAAACCCTTGCCAGGTTAGGAAATTTAATAAAATCTGTAGCTACAAATGCAATTAATAATATTTTAAAAGTATCCTTAAATATCTCAGATAAAATATCTAATCTTTCTTGGGTAAAAAAAGCTTTCATCAGTAATTATAGTTTAAACCAGAGATTTTCTCCTGTCAATAATAATTTTATCTTTACCGATGTTCCAAAAAAAGAAGAGGCGATGCGGGATACTGAGGGGTTTATAAAAGGATTAGTGATGATGATGGAATCTTTGTTGTCTTACAATTTAATAAGAGGCGTGTACAGGAATTTCGATATTAAGTTTACCCAGTTCTTCAACAGGCAAGCGCTTACTCACATCAAGTATTTCTATGCCGAATACTTTTCCTTCTTTATCGATGTCGCAAAAAATACCTTCTCTTATCTTTATCGTTTCTTTAATTTCAGACTGAGACTGAAATTGAATGTAGAGGGCATCCGCCTGTTCATCATAAGTAATCTTCATAAATCACCTCTCTTTTATCCAATAACAAGTGATAATTATTATTTCTTTAGGAGATTCTTTGTAAACTATTTCCAAAACACCTTTGCTAAATTTCTTTCTTATTGTCAGTCTTCCTTTGAAACTTTCTTCAACTTTATCAGGACTCTGTATAGCAGATTTTATTTCTTCTTCCGAGATTTTTCTCTGAAGCATTCTAATTTTAGCATGTTTAGTAAATGTAATATTTTTTCCGTTACCCATCTTTTTTATCATACTATATCTTTGAAATTAAGTCAAGTTATTCATAATATCTATTTTGTTATACTCCGGCTTCTCCAAATCCAATTCGAAAACCAATATGGCAAAAATTGGGTATCTAAGTCATCGCGCAAACTCTTAGGTTGGCTTCCTTATACCTTTAGTTTGATTAAAGAATTTAGCTTAAGAGGAATAATCTATCTCATAAAAGAGGACTTAAATATCATTTTAGCCTTCATTACAGAGTATGGCTTAATTTTAGGTCCTCCTTTAGCCTTAATTCATCCTATTGCTACATCCCAAAAAGAAGATCCTGCCTTTAAGAATTTACCTTCTCTATATCAAAAAACCATAACCGCCCACGAAGAAGCCCACAGAGAAGGAAAATTAGAATGGGATGCTTATAGAGAGGAATTAAGGGTAGTAATTCCAGAGCAACATTTGTTCATCCGGTCACTGCGGAATCTAAAAAGGATTTTGTCAACCTCTCCGTGGCTGGTGGGGGCAAAATCCTCCGCAGCGGCCGGTATACCTATCTTTACTGCACCTGTATTACTTGGCGAAGTGCCCAAAAATATACCAAAAGAGCAAATTCGAACCTTTTCTCTACCCGAAGGTAAAAAGGTTGCGGTAATAGAGATTAAAGAAAGAGAAGCACAAAATTACGCCGGCCTTTTAATCAGAGAACTTGAGAATTTAAGAAATCAGATACGCTATTTTAGGTTCTATGAAGATATAAAAGAAGCCTTTACTAATTTAGCCAAATTTAACCCCGATATTATTCTCTTGCTTCATTATGAAGATAAAAGTAAGCAGAATATTACTGTACGTTCCGAGGTATTAAAACTTTTAAATCAAGCTGGCTCTAAGATAATCATATATTATGATACCACCCGAACCATACTTAACTATAATCTTTTCTGCCCATTGACAGAGGAGCAATTTGCTAAAGTAAAAAAAGCAATGCAATGTCATAGGTCTCAAATGGGCAGGGTTGCTTACGATAAGGCAGTAGAATTACAGGCAAAAGCCAATGCTATAATTCTAAGAGAATTACTGGGTGTTCCTCTTCCTGAAGAATTTAAATATGTATTGATATATAAATTAAGAAAGATAGTAAACGGGGAAGTTAAGGATTATGAAGAAGGCAAGCGTTTTATTGTTTATCCTGAAAAACTCGAAGGTTTAGAATCTTTTTGGCTTCATCACAGCACTATTGTTGGTGTTGCTCCACATCCGGATGATACAGAAATTGCCTTAGGTGGTTTCTTCTCTCTTATGGCTTTAGATGAACTTAAGAATGCTGTATATAGTTTTGTGATAACCACTGGATTCAGGGCATCAATGGAAGGGATTATTCCTGGTATAAGTGATACAGATTATCCTTCTAAAATAAAAATAAGAGTAGAAGAAGCAAAGCAAGGGGCAGGAGTTCTGAGAATAAATACCCAATTTTTGAGTCTTACTGATCCTTCAAAAGAGCCAGGTTTTCCTTTTTATGAGTATAGAGTAGATGAAAATATACCTGATGAGGAAAAGGAGAAATTAAGAGAAGAAGAAAAGAATAAAGTTGGGGAATATCTACATAAACTTTATACTGAACACATTACTGATAGAAAAAAAGATTTTGTTCTCTGTATCCCTGAAGAATTAGATAAGCATCCTGATCATAGGATCAGTAGAGAATATTGGCTTAAGCAGGCAGAAAATTTATCAAAAGAAAATAATTTAGATATTCTTATAATTGAATACATTTCACCTTGGGCAGGAGATTTTAATGCTTATATTTATTCAGAAGAACCACCTTTTGTCCCCACCACCCCTATAGAAGAAGCTACAATTTTGACTTCTGAAGCAAATGCTATTCCAACTTCAGAACTTTTATTAACCAAAGGATTTGGGGGCAAGCCTCCGGAGTTGGGTAGATATGCCCAAAGATTTAAGATAACCCATTCTTCAGAAGAAAGACCTAATTTTGATAAAGATACTTCCCTCTTTTTAGTTTCACCTTTCTTTATCCTATTTTTAGGAGAGATATTTAATTATTTGGCTTCTCACATCAAATTAATTCTTTTAATAGTAGTATCTATTTGTATTTTCTTTTATATCCTTAAATTGAAAAAAATTATCAAATCATTAAAATTGGAAAATGAAAAACTTGCTTCTTCAACACACACTGATTATTTAACTGAAACAGGGAATCGTAGATATTTTGATTCCGAATTGTCTAGGTGTATTTCACATGCCCAACGTTATAAAGAATTTTTAAGTTTAATTATGTTAGATATTGACAATTTTAAAAATATAAATGATAAATATGGGCATCAAGCTGGAGATAAGGTTCTAAAAGATTTAAGTAAATTAATAAAGGAGAATATTAGAGAATCTGATATCCTTTGTCGTTATGGAGGAGAAGAATTTGCCATCATTTTACTTAACACTAATCTTATAGGCGCATTTGATGTAGCAGAAAGAATTAGAAAATTTACGAGTCAAAAATTAGAAATCACTATCAGTTTGGGTATAGCAGAATGGCAGAAAGGTATGGATAAAGAAGTATTAATAAATGAGGCTGATATGTGCCTTTATTATTCTAAAACACACGGCAAAAACCGTACCACATCAAGACTTCACGCAGATTTTAAAGAAATTTTGGATAAAGGTAGGGCAGTATTATTTCTCTTAAAAGGTGGTGATATAGGAGGTATTGCTTTAAAAGAAGAGATATTAGGAGAACTTAAAAATATATTTAACGAATCAATATTAATAATAGAAGGAAGCATTTGGAAACCAGATCTTGAGACGATTCTTAGTTTGTGGGGAAGGACCGGATTAAGTAAGGTATTGGAAAAAATAGAAGATGAATTTAAGCCAAAGGAATTGAGCCCAGAAAATTTTAGGCAATGGTTAGAAGAAATAAAAGGAAAAGGTTATAGTGAATTAGAAGCATTTTTAAATTACCATCAAAGAGAAGTTGAGTATATATTGGTAGTTTTAGAAGAAGGAGTTTTTGAAGGTGGGCAAGAAGAATTTAAGAAAAAGATTGTATCTCGACTTAGAGAAATTGTTAAAAATAATATTAGAGAAAAAGAAAATATTCACAAATTCCTTGTTGAAAACTACAAATTAGATTGGGAGATAATAGAGATTATGTGTAATGGTATCCATACTCCTTCTTCTAAAGAATTAGAAAATGAAATCAGAAATATTCCTTTTGATGATTTGAGAAAATTTCGTGAAGAAATTTCTAATATTGATAAAGGAAAACAAAAAAATGAAGAGTTTAATCGTCGTATCCTTGGTTGGTTACCTTATCTAAGACCTTTGCTTAATGATTATGGTTTAAAAGGGATATACACTTTAATTAAATCTGATTTAAATATTATTTTGGCTTTTATTAAGGAATACGGTTTAATTCGAGCAGGACCAGAGTTAATCAAGAGAAAAGGAGTCATTATCACATCCAATGATTTAGTCTCAGGGGCCCACCTTTCTAAGCTTCCCGCCTTTAATAAATTACCTTTGCTCTACCAGAAGGCATTTATTGAACATGAATCTGCTCATCTGTATGGTAAAAATGAATATGAAGCTTATAAAAAAGAAATAAATGAATATGAAGCTTATAAAATTAAGAGTTATCAGCTTGCCTGTGGTTTGAATGTCTATGATGGGAGAGGTAAAGTAAAAAAAGGAATAAATAAGGAAATAGAAAAGATTTTAAAAAATTCAAATTATGAAAACTATTGGCAATTAGAGGAAAGAATACTTCCACAGTTTGTAAAATATATAATTTTACAAGAGATAGAAAGAGGAGATCTTATTAAGGTTTGTATTATTAAGAATGACTCTTATTTTATTTACGAAAATGAAAACAAAAAAGAATTTATTGTAAGTTATGTTAAAGATAAGAATATTTATCTTACCCAGGGTCTCATAAAATTACTTCTTGAAAATAAAAATTTAGCCCTACTTAAAGAAATTATTGCTTTTGAAAAGAATAATATTCTAAATGGATATGAAGATTTAAGAGAGGCAGAAAATATAACTGAAGAAATTTTATTATTAGTTAAAGGGGTTTCTCCTCGATATAAGTTTTTAAAAGAAAAAGAAAGAGAACTTATAAAGGAGAGTATAAAGAAGATTATAGAATTTGCTAAGAGAAAAGGTATAAATTCTTTGGTTATTGCTGGAAGAAATGCTGAACCTATAGGAAAATTATTTAAAAAATTATGGCCTAATAAAGGATTAAAAGTTCTACCTTTTTGTTATATTGAAAATAAGGCGGACTCGGCACAAAAAAATATAGGGTATATAAGAATTTATAATAAAAATTTTATTGAGGAGATTAAAAATCTACCAGAACCAATTCTTATTTTAGATGAGTTTGCTTTAATGGGGCATAGTCTTAGGTCAAGAAAGGAAGTTATAGAAAAATTGTGGAGTTCAGAGGCATTTCCTATAGTATGGAAAAATTTAGATAAGATTTATATGGCTTCCCTTTTAGGTTTTGAGGGAAATAAAAATAATTTAGAAGGTGAAGGTATATTTATCCCTTGTTATATTGATACTACTAATTGGCCACCTTGGTATAAAATATTGGATACAAAAATAGGTGGAGTTAAAATTGAAGATTTAGTACGCGCTGATTTAGAGGAATTAGCGAAAGAAATTAAGATTGAGAGGTATTTTTTTGAGGTTGAGAAAAATCCTCTGGGAATAATTAGAGAAACTAAAGGAGGTACATTTGCACCTACATTTACAAATATAATAGAAAATTATATTTTACCTTTATGTAAGGGTAAAAAAGTTTTAGATTTAGGTAGTGGTAATGGAAAGTTTTGCATTTTTGCTTCTTTGGTGGCTAAAGAGGTTACAGGTATTGAGATAGACGAAGATCTTTATAAAGAAAGTCTACAGCATATTAAGAATTTAAGCAAAGATATTCCGGAAGTAGAAAAAATAACCATAAAAAAAGGTGATTTCTTTGAAGAAGATTTTACTCAATATGATGTTTTATACTTCTATTTTACTTATCCGGTCAGTAATAATAAAGAAGTTAGTGCTCAACTTAGAGATTTTTGTGAGAAATTAAAAAATAAGTTGTTAAGTGATACAGGCTTAAAGGAAGGTGCTCAAATTATCATTTACGGTGAATTTGCTCCTTCTCATGAGCATTTTTCAGGATTGGGGTCAAAAGTAATAGATAGAGAACGAAATATTATTGCTTATTATAAAAAGCCTACCTCTAAAGGTTCAAGGATTTTTAAAATTATAAAATCTATAATAATATTTATCCTATCTTTATATATCTTTATTTCTCCTTTAAAAGCCCAGAACTTATTTATACAACCACCGAAGGCAAATCTTCTGAACAATATAGTAGCCCAAAATACACCACCAGTTAATCCAGAAATCATTACACCACCAGTTAATCCAGAAATCAAAAATCCAGAGGAAAACTTCTTTAAGGAACACACTTTTATTCCTTTAAAAGATGTGGAGGAAGTAGTTAATAAGGCAATAGAACTTCTTTCTTCTAAAAAACCAGAAGTCATTCAATTCCTTAAGGAAAATGATATAAAAATCGTAGTAGTGCCGATGTATACCTGCAGTGCCGAATATCATAAGAACTCTTTATTCAAAAAGAAAGGTGGAACTATCACTATAAATTCTAATGAATTTGGCTTGATGAAGATCGTTGGTAATAAGATACAGTCTTATACCATTGTGAAAGGAAAAGAAAAAATTATCTCTGAGGATAAATGGATAGAGGTAATTGCAGCTTCTATTTTCCATGAAGCAGTACACGCTTGGCAAAGTAGGGATGAAATAGGTTTAGTAATGATGTATACAAAATATTTAAATCTCAAATTTGAAGAAGAGGCACATCGGAAAGAAGAGGAATTTCTTAAAGAGCTAGGTTGGAAAGAGGAGGATATACCAGATAATGTTAAATGGGAAAATGTACGTTCAGAATACATCGTTCGTATGCCCATTAGGATATTTCAACTCCTTGTACTCCCATTACTTATAGTTATCGTAATTATAGTATTAAGAAAAGCCATCAAAGCGTTGATAAGGTATATAAAAGAAAATATAAGAAAAAATATTTTAAGACCTGCATATAAAGTTTTTGATAATGAGGAAGAGGCAAAGAGATATGTAGCTAGAGAGATTATAGAATTGATAAAAACTAAACCTTCTGCAGTATTATTAATGCCTACAGGAAATACCCCTTTAATGGTATATAAGTTATTGGTTGATGCAGAGAAGAGAGGAGAGGTTGATTTTTCTCAAGTTACTATATTTATATTAGATGAATATTACGGTGGGACTGAATTTAAAGAGTATATTGAGAAAGAATTTATAAATAAACTTAATAATAAACCCGAATACCATGTATTAGATGGAATGACCTCAGATCCTCAAAAGGAATGTCAAAAATACGAGGCGCTAATCAAAGAAAAAGGAATAGATTTGGCATTTTTGGGCATTGGATTAAATGGCCACATTGCTTTTAATGAACCTGGCTCAGAGTTTACTTCTACTACGCGTTTGGTAAAACTTCATCCTTCTACAATAAAGGCAAATAAAACAAAATATACCCAAGCATTAACCTGCGGGATATCTACGATCTTTAAGGCAAAAAGAATTATCTTGCTGGCAACTGGAAAGAATAAAAGAGAGCCTGTCTCAAATATGTTAAAAAAACCAAATAAAAAAGTTCCTGCTTCCTGGTTACTTCTACATCCTAATTTCGAAATTGTTTTAGATAAAGAAGCATCTCCTTTAGATAAATCTATAGTTAATCCACAGAAAGAGCAGAATAAACTTTTCTGTATAGTGATATTTGCAGTAATAATGCAATTATTTACCTTAAGTTCTCTGTCTATTTTATCCATTGCTTCTATTGCGTGGTTTGTATTTGTTTTACTTTTATGCGCAAGTTTTTCAAAAAGTTCAAAAGAAAATAATAAAGATTTAGATGATAGAGATTTATATGAGGATTTTAAAAATTCTTTTTCTGTAAAAGATACTGTGATTGTACAAGTATACAAAGTTAAATACAAATTTCCCGAATATGTAGCAGGATTGGTAGTAACTACATTTACTAATAAAGGGAAAATTGTTTCAGGATTTGCGCCTATATCAGAGATCGCTTCTTCTTTAAAACCAAAAGATGGTAATTTTGATAAACTAATTAAGAAATTTTATTATGCAGAGATTATCTGTGCAAAAATTAATGTAGATATTACAAAGCCCAAGTTCGAGCTCAAATTTAAACTAACGGAGATAGCAAAACCAGAAGAAGCATATAAATTCAGAAACTTACTGCCTACTTTGGAGGATTTTATTCAGAGACATCGGTTTAATGAGTATAGAGCTAAGATAAGAGGATTAAAAAATAAAGCTATCAAAGAAAAGTGGAATAAGGATAAATTTAAACAGGAGTTAATTAATTTAATAACTAATGAAATCTGGCAGGAATTTTTAAATGAGAGAGGGATATCTTCTGGAATGATAGATAAAGGAATAAAAAATACTATTTTAGAGATAGTTCAAAAAGAATTACGAGAAACAGATATTTTGGCTGAAGCAGACAAAAATGAAATTAAAATTTTTATAGAGAATTTAATTTATATAGTTATTGGAATAACAGGAATGAGTTCAGAAAAAATTAAAGATGTCTATCTTTTACTTTCAAAAATTCTTGCGTTAACAAAAGAATTTCCTATAAAGGAGGTAATGAAGGAGATAATAGATAATGCTATTTTACAAGAATTAAATAGTGAAAAATTTAAACAATTTTTATCTGAATTATATTCTGAATTAAAGAATTTAGAAAAACCAATTACGCGCAAGAAATTATCGGAAATCATAAGTTATAAGCAAAAGTTATTTTCCATTTTTAGGATTTTTGATACGGGGATTCAGGCTAACTTAAGTGATATTAAAATAGAAAAGATTACTATCGGACACATTAATGAGACCTTTTTAATTACCTATAAGGATAAGAAATTTATTCTTCAGAAATTAAATAAGATATTTAACTCACAAGCAATAGATAACAATTTACAATTATTAGAAATTGCCCAAGAGGATTGTCCAAAAGGTATCCTACCAGATTATTGGCAGAAAGTGAGATATTTAAATGTTAAAGGTAAAGGAAATAAAATTTATTATGATGAGGAAGGTCAGGCATGGCGAATGATGGATTTTATTGAGGGGAAAATCTTTAACCGACTTGATGAGGTTCCCAAAGAACAACGTCTAAATGTAGCCAGATCCTTAGGGGAGGCAATTGCTATATTTCAAAGAATGTTAAAGTTTATCCCTTTAGATTTATGGAAACAGCCTCTTCCCAATTTCCACAATCCTTCTTATCATATGGAATATCTTGAAGATATTCTTAAAGGTGAAGAAGTAGTTTTAAGTTTAAGTCAAGATCCTTTGCGCAAGGTTAAGTTAAAGCAAGAATTTTTGCAAAGATACCAACAGAGGATAGATGAACTTTATAAAAAAATTAAAGATAGAGAATATCTATTAAAGATTTTAGAGTTGTTAGGTAGAGCAATTACACATGGCGATTTAAAGATTAATAATGCAATCTTTAGAGAAGATGAAGCAGGAAAGTTAAGATGTGTTTGTTTTATTGATTTAGATACTATTCAGGAAGGTAATTTTCTTGATGATTTAGGTGATGCTTTGCGATCTCTTGGTAATCCTGCAGGAGAAGAACCAGAAGATATAAATGAAGTAAGGATAGATGAAGAGGTAGTATATGAGATAATCGATGGGTATTTAGAAAAGATAAAGGAATACGAAGGCAAAGAGAAGGCAGAAGAGTTAGAGAAGTATGCCTTAGATGCCTTCGCTTTATTCCTTTATATGCAATGTATAAGGTTCTTTGCAGATGCTTTGATAGGAAATGAATACTTTAGGTTAAAACCAGGCCAACCAGAAGATCTTAATCTCTACCGGGCTGAAGTACAGATGCGTGCTTTAGAAGAGTTAGAAAAAATTAAGCAAGAAGCAGAACCAGGTATTTACCATACTTATACTTACGAATCAAATATAAATAGGGGATTTTGGCCTTTTGATAGAGCCTTTGAGAATAGAATTTCGGAAGCTATTTCTAAAAGGGTCTCTTGCGGACAAAAGGTAAAAATTTTAGTTATCGGTGCAGGAAGAGGAATGTTGATTTATGATTTATTTAGAGAATACAAAGATAATGTGGAGATATATTCAATAAGTAAAGAAGACCTGTTACATACACCCCAATCTTTAAGGATACAGGTAGGAAGGGAAAATCTCTCTTTTAGTCAGGCAAGAGAGTGTATCCAAAAGATGAGGAAAGGACATCATATTTTAGACCTCGAACAAGGTTTACCTTTAGAATTTAAAGGTAATTTTGATATAGTAATTCTTTCTCAATACACTTTAAATTATATACATAATAAAATAAGACTACTTCAAGATATAAAATCTGCTTTAAAAGAAAATGGGGAAGCATTTATTCATTTGATAGGTGTTTGGTCTGCAGAACCAGAAGAATGTAGTTTGGAAGATTTATTTAGAAGATTAGGTGATGAGTATGAATTTATTTCTTCAGTATATAAGGATAACTTTTTGGGCTATCTTGTTGCCGTATATTGTCCTCTTTTATATATTAAAAATAAAAATCCTGCTAACTGTAATATTCCTTTAAAATTAGTAAGAGAAGAAGAAAATATTTGCGGTCAGATAGACAGTTATTATAGATTTAATCCTGATACATCTGAAGTTAAATGTCTAATGGGTAATCTTTTTGAAGGTAAAGTTTTTAACTGGCTAATGCGTATCCTCTTTTTAGGCAGTATCCCTATCCATGAATTAGGTCATCTTTTAATTTCAAGAAGGGAAATCAAAGATTTCCGATGGTATCAACTCTTATCCGGTAAACTCAATGCCAATATCTGCGGTCCACCAATTTTGGCAGGGATAATTGCTAATTTAGTCGTTGGGGTTTTAGGAGTATCTATCTTATCTTACTTCTCCTTACCTTTATTCCTTAGTCTTTTCCTTCTTTATCTTTCCTCAGTTAACCTAATTTCCTTCTTATTAGAAATTATCCTTTCCTTTGTGCCTAAATATAAAGAAGATTCTGATTTTTATAAGTTTAGATGGTGGATAAGAATTATAAAAAAACATCTTCTTCTGTATAGAGATAATTTTGCCCCAGTTTTAAGCTTATTATTTCTAATAACGATAAATATTTTCTTTACATTATTACTACTACAGAGTTTTAGTTATAGCCTTATAACTTTGGCTTTATTTTTTACTTTAAATTTAAACTCTGAGGGTTCATATTTATATCCCCAGCAAAGAGATCTATTTCAGGAATTAGTAGAAGAGATAATCAGGATTTTTAAGAGCAATTATCCAGAAGCAGATGCAAGTTTTATTCAAAAGGCATACAAAATTGCCTCTAATCTATATGGCAATAAAACTTTCCCTTCAGGTGAGACATACCTTGAGCATGCCTTAGGGGTCGCCAGAAATGTAGCCAGATGGGGTGCAGATAAAGAGACAATTATCGCCGCAATTTTACATAAATTAACTGCAGATGAACTTAATTCTGCTGATATTCCAGATAGAAGTAAAGAGATGATTAAAAAACTTACGCGCATAACTAAACTGCCTTATGTAGATGGAAGATATATTAATAAAATCAAAGGTAATTTTACTCTTCAAAATTATATGAATATGATTGTACAAATGGCTTCTGATGCACAAATGATGTTACTTTTATTTGCAGATAAGTTAGAAAGGTTGCCTTCCACTGCTGATCTTAAAGAGAAAGAATATCGTTATCAAGAAATTATCCATATCTATGCTCCACTGGCTCAGAGATTGAATGCTTACAGTATTGCTCATGATCTAAGAAATGAAGCTTTTAGATTACATAACCCACAAGAATTTGGAAGAATTTTAAGAGCTATTGAGAGTATATTTGGTAAATCTTATCAACGGATGGAAGAAGAATTAGAGGAATTAAAGAACCAGATATTGCAGAGGATAAAAGGTGAAGTTAGTTCGGGTATAATTATTCAAGTAAGACCAAAAAGTCCTTATAGTGTCTGGGAGAAAATAAGTTCAGGAAGAAGACCGGAATATCAAGATATATCCTCTTTAAAAGACCTCTTAGGTATGCGGATTATAGTTTCTGATGAGAGAGATATCGGTAAGACCAGTAGTTTTATTTCTATGTGGATATGTGAATATACACCGATAGATAAACATACAAAAATTAGTTTCTCTACAGAGATAGAAAAAGGCTATCAACGAATTAAATTCAATTTCTACGATGCAAGTAATCGGCCATGGGAGATTGTGATTATTAGTTATCGTGATTTTATAAAATCTCAATTTGGTGTAACCGAAGAGACTACTTTAAAAGTAGCCAGACCTTACTGGATTTATAAATTAGGTAAAGCGGTAAAGGACGAAGAGGGGGTATTTGTAACCGAAATTGAATTTATTTTACCTCCTACAAAAATCCGTCAATGTTTTATCCCGGATGATATTACATTTTCTGACGACTTCTCAGAAAATTTTGCCCGTTTATTCAATAAATTAAAGAACGATGTTTACGTGATTTATTTATCGGAACGCAAGAAAGAAAGAGGGTTTATGGTGGTACGTCTTCCTAAAGGTGCTATACCTATAGATTTAGCTTCCCAATTAGATATTGACTGTTTAGATGAAAACTATTCAGGTATGGTAAGAGTAGATTTAAGTAAACACGGAGAAGAGCCTCTTAGAGAAAGAAAAGTAAGGGAAAATTTAAAGGAGACAACTCAATTACAGACTGCAGATATTCTGGCATTAAGAAAAACAGGAAAACCTCTTTCTTCTGAGGAGAGAGAAAAGTTATATAAATTCGCTAAATGTTTACGCACCAGATTAATCATTAAAAAACTAAGAGCAAGAAGTTCGGATTGGGAAAGTCAAGGAAAGGAAATTATTATGAAAATGATCAAGACAAGAGATAGAAAATTATCTCCTAACTTATATAGTAAATTAAAATATTTTATCGATTTACACGGTTTTAAAGATTTAAAAGAATTATACGAAGCTTTAGGAACAGGCATAATTAGTCAGGAAGAGATTCAGAGATATCTATACGAGAAAACAAGTAAAGTAATTGAGATAGAATCCGAAGGGGAGGAAATAAATGTATTGGGGGATATTATTAGTATTTTTACTAAATATAATTTTAATCTCATAAGTATTCGAAGCCAGAAAGAAGATAAAACTTCATGGTTTAAATTCGTAGTAGAAGAAACAGAAAGTACCCCTCCTTATATTACTAATACTGAATTAGCAAATGAATTTAGCAGAATAGAAGGAGTAATAAATGTTAATGTAAGAAATGTAAAAAGAAAGAAAATGACCCAAAGTATATTAGCTAATCTCTTTGATAGTGAACGACTTAACTGGTTCATTCGCATTGTCTTTGGTTTAGCTATCCCTATCCATGAATTAGGTCATCTTTTAATTTCAAGAAGGGAAATCAAAGATTTCCGATGGTATCAACTCTTATCCGGTAAACTCAATGCCAATATCTGCGGTCCACCAATTTTGGCAGGAATAATTGCTAATTTAGTCGTTGGGGTTTTGGCTTTATGGGGTTTATCGGTTTTCTCTTTACATCCTTTAGTTAATATCTTCCTTACCTATCTTTCCTCAGTTAACCTAATTTCCTTCCTATTAGAGATTATCCTTTCCTTTGTGCCTAAATATCAAAAAAATTCTGATATAAAAAATAATAAATTTGAAAAAGAGAGGAGAGTTGAGTTTAGATTACCTTGCGGAGAAAAAGAAGTATCTTTCTTTATACCAGAGGAGAGATTGATTAAATTTGGTAATAACTACGATGCTGATTTCTTTGAATCTCCCAGAGAAAAAGAGGTAGTAGAAGAAGCTTTAAAAAATCCTGTTGGAACTCTTTCTTTAGAAGAGTTATGTAAAGGGAAAAATAAAATTGTTATATTGATTGATGACAATACAAGACCAACTCCTACTGCCCAGATATTACCCATTGTTTTAAAACATCTTCAAGAAGCGGGAATCAAAAAAGAGTCTATAACAATAATTATTGCAAAAGGAACGCATAAGAAGTTATCCGCAGAAGATTTAGAGAAGAAAGTCGGTAAAGATATCCTTAGGGATTATAAAGTAATTCAACATGACCCTGAAGGTGAGAATAAGGAGATTGGGATTACGAAAAGAAATACAAAGGTAAGCATGAATAAAGAAGTAGTCGAGGCAGATTTGATAATACTGATAGGACAACTCTCTTTAAGTCCTTTTGCCGGCTTCTCAAGCGGAGCTAAATTATTGCTTCCGGGAGTTTCTTCTACAGAGACAATCCATCAGAACCATATTTGGGCACAGGAACCAAATTCAGATATTGGTAATGTAGAGGATAATCCAGTTCGTTTAGATATGGAAGAGGCAGCAGAGAAGTTATCTTCTCCAAAGTTTTTGATAGATGTTATTTTAAATAAAAGAGGCGAAATTGTCTACGCGGTTGCTGGGGATATTATCCAAGCCCATCGTAAGGGCGTGGAAGAACTTCGTTCCCATATTACATTAGAGATTCCAGAGCCTGCGGATTTGGTAATTGTTCCTACCACTCCTTATGACCACAGCGTCTACCATATGGTGCATAAACTTCTGGCTGTTAATCCATTTATTAAAGAAAAAGGTACGATTTTAGCATTAGGAAATCCCAAAGAGATTGGCCCAGAAGAATTTATTAATGTTTTTAAACTTGATTCTGTAGATATTTTAGAAAAAACCCTTAATAGAGAACTTAAACCCGATTTTGGCTTCATCGCTTACAGAGTAAAAAATATGGTTTCTCAAAATGAACTTTATCTGTATGTACCTGAGAGATTAAAAGAAGGTTTGAAAGATATGGGGTTAAACTACATCAGTTCCATTCAGGATTTTATAGATAGATATCTTTTAGAGAATCCTAACGCAAAGATTATTGTTTTACCTTCTTGTCTGGTTTTATGTTCAAAATCCAATGATTCCAAAAGAGGCGGATTTCTCCACATAAGATGGTTAAAGAAAGCAATATCTTTAATTACAAAATCTTTTAAATTTATTAAGAAGTTATTAAAAAATCGCCCTGGCTTTGTTTATATTGGTGGTCTTTTTGGTTCTCCAAAAATAGAAGAACTTTTAGAAAAATTAGGAATTAAAGATGATTTAGAAAGAGATACCATTTATGGTCAGAAGATAAAACGTTTCTTAAAAGAACATTATTTATTCTTAGATACGCCTCCTTCTTACGATGAATATGGCGAGAAGCAATTCAGCGAACTTAAAGATGTAGCCAGGAAATATTGGTCACTTAGGGAAATTGAAGATTACATCCTTAATTATGCGCGAAAGCTGGGCAAAGAAGAGATGACCAAAAAATGGATAGAAAGCTTAAAGCGAGCTGCGCGAAAAAATCATCATAAACAAAAAGATTATCTTACTGGCAAAAAAGGTCCCCATCGTTTAAGAAAAACTGATTCCCCATTTATCTGGGCACTTAAAGGAAATTGTTTTAGAAAAATTCATCAGATGCGCCAAGGAAAACTTTTTAATAAAATTGATATCTCTAATATGAAATTAATAGATTTACCTATTTGGCCAGTAGATAAAGAAGGAAATATTTTATACGATTTATTGGATTGGATAAAAACAAAAAATAAAGCTCCACCTCCAGCCTATTACTCTGCAGAGAAAGTTTCTTTGCGCCAATTGCTCAATGAGCAGTCCACTTCAAATCCTAAAATTTTAACTGTAGGTGTACCTAAAGAGATAAAACCGCAAGAAGGAAGAGTAGGCCTGACGCCTGAGGGAGTAAAGATTTTGACTTCGCAAGGAATTAGGGTAATTGTCGAAAAAGGAGCAGGCAAATTAAGTGGATTTAGTGATGAGGATTATAGAGAAAAAGGTGCAGAGATTGTAGAAACCGCCCAAGAAGTCTGGCAGAAGGCAACGATAATTAAAAAAGTAAAAGAACCTTTACCCCAAGAATATCCTTATATAAAACCCCATCACATCATCTTTACTTATCTACATTTAGCAGACAATCGCCAATTAACTGAATTTTTAATAAATTCTGGTTGTACCGCAATTGCTTATGAAACAGTGGTAAAAGATGGCAAGACTCCTCTACTTGCACCGATGAGCATTGTGGCAGGGATATTAAGTGCTTATCAGGCAGGATTTTATTCTCTTGCTGAAGAAGATAGAGATAAAGAGTGGTTTGACAATTTATTAGATAACCTCAATGCAGAAGAGTTTTCTTCTGCTGTTCCTCCATTTAATTTAAAAGGTAAAACCGCAGTAGTCTTGGGTGGAGGCGTGGTAGGAGAGAATTCTGCTCGGATGCTGATGAAGATGAAAGCAAAAGTTTATATTAGTGAAATTAATCCTGAAAGAATAAGAGAATTGAGAAATACTTTTAAGAATTTACCTATTGAAATCATCAATCCTAAAGAAGAAGATTTAGAAGATTATTTAAAAGATGCAGATATCATTATTGGTGCAGTCTATATTTTGGGTAGTAAAGCACCCATTTTAATAGATAAAGATATGCTTAAAAGAATAAGTCAAGAGAAGAAAAAAGTGATTATAGATGTGGCGGTAGATCAGGGAGGAAATATTTACGGAACAAAAGCCACTACACATCAAAATCCTGTTTTTAAAGATGAGTTTGGAAATATAAGATACTGTGTGGCGAATATGCCAGGAAGAATTCCTTGGGTTTCCAGTCGGATGCTTGAGGAGGAAACTTTACCCTATTTAATTGCTTTAGCCAAAAATGGACTGGGGGCAGTTGAGCAATATCCGGAATTAAAGACAGGAATAAATGTGATAGAAGGAAAACTTACCCAAGAGTCAGTAGGAAAGTCTTTAGATATCCCCTTTACACCTATAGAAGAAGTATTATCTTCATATAGGAATAAGAAAAAAGAAGGTAAAGTTTACATTAAGGCATTGGTAGGGATACTGGTTGCATTTGTGACGGTTATTTTTATAGCAGGGATAATAATAAATATGTTTAGATTTGATTTATCTTGGGAGCAGAAAATCGGCTTAATAGGGAATTTAATTATTTTTTTATTTATTATATGGGCAAGTTATCTGATTAGAAAATATTTTATGTCTTTAACAAAAAAATTAACCGAAGAATCTAAAACAGAAAAATATAAACCACTACCTACCAAAGTTTTTGTACTTCCTAAAAAAGAAGAGACTATCGATATAAAAGAATGTTTTGGAAGAATAAGTAATTTTTATTTCTCTATCTCTTCTGATGAATCTACTATTTATATATTTTGGTTTCTTGAAGATACTACTCAGATAACTTTACCTGAAAATGACTTTAATTCTTATAGCAAATACATTTTAGAATTTATCAACAATGTTTATAAAGAAAAATATCCATATGTAAATCAAATTATTCTTCATTTTCTTATAGAGAGTAGGGATTTTGAAGAATTAATTAAGGAATCATTTAAGGTTGAAGGACTTAATGTCACAATAAAAACCGGATTAATTTCAGATAAACAGTTAGAATTATTATACGATAAAATTAAAGATTATAATTATAAGTTAAAAAATTTAAAAAAATTATATAATGATTATTTTCGAAAAATTCTTTTCTCAGAAGCCTTAGCTGTAGTTAATCAATACATCGAACTTGCTCCTTATGATCTTAATGGTTATCGTTGGAAATCTTCTGTTTTACTTGCTCTTGGATTAAAAACACTTATTTTAGAAGGTAGAGAAAAAGCAGAAGAATTTAGCAAGAATATATTGAAAGAAATATCTGGGAAAGAAAGATATTATTCTTCTGCTTTAAAAAATTGGTTAAAATATATGAGTGATCCTGAGCATAAAAAGATTCCGCCATCCACTTGTATTTCTAATAAAACCATCGAGCATATTAAAGAAGAGCATACAGGATCTTCAGAGAAGGCAGTTAGCAAAACACTTTTCCCAGAGGGATTTAGTGAGGAAGATATAACTCAATGGGTATCTCAAGCCTTAAGTTGTGTATTTCCTATATCTGAACTTCCTGAAGGATACAGATTAGATTGGTGGCCAGAAGATTACTTTGTCGCTTATTTTCAAGATGAAAAAACAAAAGAAATAGTGCGTTTCGTAGTGTTAGGAGATAAGGAAGGATGCGTGAACACCGCTTATCCTACTTTTGGACCAGGTGTTACTTTTCGGAAAGGTTTATCTATTTCACCTATCGATTTATTATCTTTAGTTCCACTGTCCCCTGTGATTTGGAATAGAAAAAGCGCTAATCCTATAAGGGTAGGCGTGGGTAACTCCCAATCTGGATTTATTTCTATATTAAAAAATCCATTATTATCGGAACTTTCACTTATTGAAAAGGAGCAACTCATCTGGTTAGCAGTTGTAGAAGGTGAGATTTATAGTGAGGATGAAAATTACTGGTATTATAAATACGAAATACCCTTTTCTAATTGGAAGGAAAAATTGCCAGTTTCAGAGATTTTCTTTAAGGTAGATAAAAAATCGTTGAATTTAATTAAAATTTTAACTTCGCCTTCTGATGAGCAGATGCTTGATACTTTCTTTCCTTTTCCAGATTTCATAGATATGCTCCATTTTGGGCCAAAAGGTTATTACTCAAGTGGGAATGCGGATTTGGGAAGAGATTTTGTTACTTATCCTATAGTTTTTTCGCCTATATTTGGAGGAATGATTGCAGAGCTAGCATTTGAGAAATGGAAGGAGATGAAAGAAGGTGGCTTGTTGGGTGAAGATGAGAATTTTTATTTTATAGAGATAGGTGGAGGAGATGGAACTTTAGCACGTGATTTTAACTGGTGGGTTGAAAAGAAAAAAGGGCAAGCAGAAGCAGGAGAAGTTGATATGAGTTGGATTGATTTTTATCAAAAATATAAATATATACTCATCGACCGCTCAACAAAACTGATTGAAAACCGAGCCGATCTTCAATGTTTTAAAGATAAGTTAGAAATCATTGAGGCAGATGCAAGGTCAATTCCTATAGAATCGTCCTCTATCAAAGGAATTATTTTCTCTAACGAATTACTCGATGATTTTCCTGTTTATAAGGTTAAGATAAATAAGGATATGTCAGTCCAAGTTGGTTTGGTTATTCCCTATATAGATCATTCTATCCTTGAAATTCTTATCCCAAAGGAAATTGATAATTTGGTTGAAAAAAGTAGGAAATGGCAAGAGACATTTAAACTTGGAGAAGAAGGAGAACTACAATCTACAAGCAAAATTTATCTTTCCAGAGTGGATTATTTAAGTATAAGAGAATTAATCAATAGAGAACTTCTGTCTAAATTTGGAAATTTGCCTGAGGAATTAATAATTGATAATATTAGGTTTAAAGAGAGGTATATTGATGGAGGTTGTATACCAGAAGTTATTGAATATCTCAATAGATATAGAAAAGAAATCAAAGATGTTTTTGATAAGAAGCAGGTAAATGAAATAATCGTTTATATTAATACAGATTTGCGTAAGTATGTTGAAGAGGTAGCAAGGATTTTAGAAAAAGGATATTTAATAACAATTGATTATGGATTTACTGCGGATAGTTTCTTTGATCCGGATAAGAATAGAAGGCAATTAAGGATATTTGGTCCTGATTTCTGTTGTGAAGGCTCTGAGGATTATGAAATTTATGTAAATTATGCTCTTTATAATTTTCCAGGCAGGTATAATATAACCACAGATCAAAACTTTACTGAGATTATAAAAGCAGGCGAAGAGAAAGGACTTAAATGTGTATTTTTTGGTGATAATGAATATTTAAAAAAATGGATAATGTCTTTTACTGAAAAAAATGAAGAACTGCTTTCTTTTCTATCAAAAAAGCCAATGGAATATATAGAAGGAGAATTAAGAAAGTTTAAAGCGGAGTTAATGAAAGTTTTAATTCAAAAAAAGGAATAAAGATGTGGATAAGGAGAAGGTTTGTAAGGTGGAAGATAAATAAAAAAGCAAAGATAAAGTTTGTAGATAAAGAGGAGTTTTTTGATTGTCAGATTATCGATTTAAGTCTTAAAGGTATGCAGATCGCTTTGGATGAGAGATTACCTTTAAATAAAGTTATAAAGTTAAATCTTTTTTTATCTGAAGACTTTATTCTGGAAATAGAGTCTTGGATTATTTGGCAGAAAGTTTTAGATGGGCATTACTTTTATGGGCTTTATTTCACTCATATAAAAGATTACGATAAAGAGAAGATTTATCAGTTTGTTTATAAGTATTTTCCTCAAATAATAAGTCAACAGTGGTATAAAGAGTCGACTGAAGAAGAAGGTAAAAATATGCAAGACAGACGCATATTTGTCAGATTTCCAGTAGAACTACCTTTAAGGTATTTAGATTTGAGGATGAACCACACAGGGATCGCTAAAACTTGTGATATCAGTGCCAAAGGTATAGGGATCTTTGCTGATGAAGAGTTAATGCCTAATAGTCCATTAGAGATGTGGCTTAAGATTTCCAATAAGGATGAACCGCTTTATATGCGGGGAGAAGTAGTTTGGTCAAGGATGGTTGAGCAAAATAGATACCGTATAGGTATAGAATTGGAGAAGGCAGAGTTTATGAATTTTTCTTATCTTTTAAAAACAATTTAGGAGGTGATGGTAGAGATGAGATAATTATGATTTTTAAAATGGAGATTTTTTGATAAAATATAAGAACCAGCCACACAATAAAATAAGCCACGGAGAAAGGAGTAAAAAGTATGAAGAACAACAATAACTCCAAAGACAGACGCATCTTTGAAAGGTTTAAGGTAGAACTTCCGGTGAGATTTTTTGATCTTTATCACCAACAGGAAGGAGAGGGTAAAACTGTGGATGTTTCTGCCAGAGGAATAGGTCTGGTTACGGAAAGACCCTTAGAGCCCTATACACCTTTAGAATTATGGGTGGAGGTGCCTCAAGGTAAATCTCCTTTTTATACCCGGGCAGAGGTGGTTTGGAGAAAGCCAATTTCAGAAAAATTGATAAGGGTGGGTGTAGAATTTGAGCAGGCAAACCTTTTAGGGCTTTCACAACTTTTGCAAGCAAGATAATTGATAATTTAAATTAAAAATTCTTGACCCAAGGAAAAATTTGTGTTAGATTTTTTATCAATTTATATTCTAAATTCTAAAAAAGAAAGGGGGGATAAACTTTGGCGAAACTCTCGAAGTACGGTTATTTTTCTAACGATGGTAAAGAATTTATCATCACTACTCCACTTCTTCCCAGGCCTTGGATAAATTACCTCACCAATGAAAGATACTGCGCCATAATTTCTCAATGTGCAGGAGGCTATAGTTTTTATCGGGATTGTCGCACGGATAGAATTTTACGCTGGCTTCCGGAGAATTGGCATTTTGACCGACCAGGAAGATACATTTATATAAGAGATATTACTAATTTAAAAAATCCTAAAGTTTATTCTGCTACCTATCAACCATTAAGGAGAAAACCTGATTATTTTCAGGCAAGACACGGTTTAGGCTACACTATAATTGAATCAATTTATAACGGTATTCATACCAAAATAATTTATTTTGTTCCCTCTGAAGATGATTGCGAAATCTGGTGGGTTTCTCTTACCAATAAAAATAAAAAATCCCATAAATTAGAGATTTATCCTTATGTAGAGTGGTTGATGGGTGATTATCATATGGAATTAAGATACCGCAATATTATGAATCTTTATAATCGTGTCTGGTTTGATAAAGAGACCAAAGCCATCTTTGCTAAAAAAACCGCTTTCTGGCAGGATTTAAATATCCAGCCTTTTAAATATTTATGTTTTTTTTCCTCAAGTCTTGCGCCAAAGAAGCATGCTACAAGAAAGTATGAATTTTTAGGTAAATACAATACTGAGGAAAATCCGGAAAGTATCCTTGAAGGCAAGATGAAAAATATCCGCTTCTGTTCGGGAGAAGATGGGATTGCAGTATTTCAACATCTAATAGAACTTAAGCCAAACGAAACAAAAGAATTTAGTATCTGTTTGGGGCAACTGGAGCCTGAGAAAGTAAAAGGGATAATTTATAAATATAGGAAATTGGAAAAGGTAAAAGAAGAATTTGAGAAGACTAAACAGACTTGGCAGAAAAGAATTTTAGATAATATTTGGGTGAAAACCCCGGATAATGATTTTGATGTTTTGGTAAATATCTGGCTTAAATACCAGCTTTATATCTGTAATTTCTGGTCACGCTCTCCCTCATATTACCATGAAGGCTCAGGCGGAAGAGGTTATCGGGATTCTTGTCAAGATTCGGAAAGTATTGTCAGTATTAATCCCGAACTGACCCGCAAAAGGATTTTAAAAATCGCCTCTTTAATCAGACAGGATGGGACATCTGCTCCAGGTTGGTCCGATACCTTAGGTCCGCATCAATTTAGACCGAATAAAGACCATCAGATCTGGCTTACCTCAACGGTTTATGCCTATGTAAAAGAGACGGGGGATAAAGAAATTTTAAATGAGGTAATTCCTTATCTAAAAGATAAATGGATTGGAGGTTGGCATATCGACCATAGTTTTCATGGGCATCCCACTACTGATGGAGAAGGCACTTTATTTGAGCATTTAGAGAAAAATCTTAACTTTACTTTTAATGATGTAGGAAAGCGCGGGCTTCCTTTAATCGGTCATGCGGATTGGAATGATGCCATTGATGCTGCAGGGATAAAATTAAAAGGAGAAAGTGTCTGGCTTGCTGAAGGCTTGGTGCGTTCTTTGAAACAGTTGGCAGAGCTGGCGAAATTAATGGGCAAAGAAGATAAAGAAAAAGAGTTTTTGGAAAAAGCAAAAATTATGAGTGAAAGGATTGAGAGATGCGCCTGGGATGGGGAATGGTATGTGAGAGGATTTACAGATTATGATGAGGTCTATGGAAGCAAAACCAATAAAGAAGGAAAGATTTTTATTAATACCCAGGCTTGGGCAATCTTAGCGGGAATTCCGGATGCAGAAAAAACTAAAAAGATAATTACTTCCGTAAAAAAATATTTAGATGGTCCGCATGGTTTGGCTTTGTTTTATCCTGCCTATTCTGAATTTAATCCCCATTTAGGAAGAATCAGTATGTTTTCTGAAGGCACAAAAGAAAATGCGGCGGTATTTTGCCATGCAAGTACTTTTATGATTACTGCATTATTACAAATAGGAGAGGGAGATTTTGCCTACGAGTCGATGAAGAAAATTATGCCCAATAAACAGAAAGATTATGACTTGTATAAAACTGAGCCCTATGTCTATGCGGAATATTTAGTAGGACCACGGCATCCTTATCTTTATGGAGAAGGAGCATTTACCTGGATTACCGGAACTTCTGGTTGGACATTTATGGCAGCAACCGAATGGCTTTTGGGTGCAAGGAGAGATTTTAAAGGATTAATTATTGATCCTTGCCTTCCTTCGAGTTGGAAAAAAGCATTTATTAAAAGACCATTTAGAGGAGCGATTTATGAGATAGAGATAGAAAATCCAAAAGGGGTAAATAAAGGGATAAAGGAGATTTATTTGGATGGAGAAAAATTAGAAACAAACTTGATTTTACCCCATAAAGATGGTAAAATACATAAAGTAAAAGTGATTATGGGATAAGCGGTGAAAAGTATGGGAAGATTTATAAAAAGTTTTTTAATTTTTTTAGTTTTCTCTTTAATTGCTTGTAGTAAACCTACCCAAAAGGTAAACCAGCCAAAAGTTACTCTTACTGTTTGGCACTGGATGACGGATAGAAAGGATGCTTTTTTGGAGCTGGCTCAACGTTATGAGGCAAAAACTGGAGTAAAGGTAAATTTTGAATTATATGCTCCTTCGGATGCTTATACGCAAAAAGTGCGCGCTGCTGCCCAGGGAAATACCTTACCGGATATATTTGGAATTTTAGGAGAGATGCGCGATTTTGCTTCCTTTATTAAGGCAGGCTATGTGGAAGATTTAACTGATGAAATGGAAGCGAATGGTGCAGAATGGAAAAGCCGTTTCTTTAAAAAGGCATTAGAGGTAAATGAGTTTACTGCGGATAATACTTATGGCGTAAAGCCTGGAATTTATGGGGTGCCTATAGATATTATGACCATTCAGATGGTTTATAATAAAAGATTATTTAGAGAATTAGGGCTTGATCCAGAAAAACCACCCCAGGATTTCCAGGAATTTATTAATATAGGTAAGAAGATTAAAGAAAAAGGTTTACAAGGTTTAGTTTCTGGTTGGGCAGAACTTTGGATGATGGATTGTTTAGCCAATAATTTTGCTTTTAATATTATGGGAAAAGATAAGGTAATTAAGACGATAAAAGGAGAAGTTCCTTATACTGATCCTGATTGGATAAAGGTTTTAAGTCTATTTAAAGAGATGCAGGATGCAGGTTTACTTTATAATGGGATAGTGACATTGATAAATAAAACCGCAGAGCAACTCTTTGCCAATGAGAAAGCAGTTTTTGCCTTTAATGGTTCCTGGTGTGTGAATGTTTATCGGGGGATGAATCCTGATTTAGATTATGGAGTGATGCTTCCACCTAAAGTCTCGGATAAATTCCCGCGTTCCATCTGGGGTGGAGCAGGCTCTTCTTTTATGGTAAACGCAAACTCTCCTTTTAAAAAAGAGGCAATTGAATTTTTAAAATGGCTTACGGAGAAAGAACAGCAGGTATTTTTAGCAGAGAAAACTTTTAATCTACCTGCAAATAAAGATAGTTTAGGTAATATTCATCCCCGCTTAGCAGAATTTGCGGATGATATGGAGATCACCACTCATCCGCGCATCTGGGGAGTTTCGGAATTTCCACGGGTAATTGAAGCCTTTGATAAAGGGATTCAGTCAATTATTATTGGAGAAAAAACTCCCCAAGAGGTGGCTCAAGAAGTACAAAATATTAAAGAAAAAGAGTTAGCGAAAAAGAAAGGAAGTTAAGGGAGTTAGGGAGTTAGGTGTTAAGGTTTTAAGGTGTTAAGGTATTTAGGTGTTAAGGTTTAAAGGAAGTAAAATAACGAAAATAACGAACTTAACGAAATTAACGATATTAACCTTTATAATATGAAAAACCTTAAGAAGTTAAAGGAAATCAGAAATAAGATATCTCCGATATTGAAGCGCTACGGTGTAAAGAAGGCTTCAGTTTTTGGTTCCTATGTGCGTGGAGAACAGACCAGAAAAAGTGACATTGATATTTTGGTTGAGTTTAACGCTGAAAAATCTCTGTTAGATCTTGCGGGGCTTAAAATTGAACTTGAGGAAAAGCTGGGTATGAAGGTAGATATATTAACCTATAAATCGCTACACCCGCTTATTAAAGACCATATACTTAAAGAACAGGAGGCGCTTCTATAAAAAAAGACTACAAGGTTTTTCTTATTCATATATTGGAATGTATGGAGAAAATTATCGAATATACCACGGGTTTAACAAAAGAAGATTTTTTTCGTTCATCACAGGTTCAAGATGCGGTGATGCGCAGAATTGAGATAATGGGAGAAGCGGTAAAGAATCTACCGGAAAAAATAATAAAGGAAAATCCACATATCCCTTGGAAAAAAATTGCAGGAATGAGAGATATACTCATTCATGAATACTTTGGAATTGATTTAGAGTTAGTATGGAAAGTAGCAACTGATGATATTCCAAAATTAAAAAAAGATATCGCGGTTATCAAAGAAAAATTGAGATAGAGATTAGGTAAGTTAGGAAGTTAGGGAGTTAAGTGAGTTAGGGAGTTAATTAGTGATTAGTTAATTGAGTTAATTAACGAAAATAACGAAATTAACGATAATAACCAACTTAAACGAAATTAAAAAAGGTGAGATTTAAATCTACATTAGAAAATTACTTATTTATCCTACCTGCTTTAATCATCTTTTCTATATTTTATATCTATCCTTTCTTTAAAGTCTTTCAATTAGGGCTCTATGAATGGGATGGGATTTCTCCCACAAAAGTATTTGTAGGTTTAGGCAATTTTAAGGAGATAATCTTTGAAGATAAGATCTGGTGGCGTTCTATGTTGAATGCCAGTTACATCACTTTTATTGCTTTAACCTTTCAGAATGCTTTAGCTTTTGCTTTGGCTTTGGCTTGTGACCGGGAAATTAGATTGCGTAATTTTTATCGCACGGTATTTTTTATTCCTCCTGTACTTTCGGAAGTAGTGGTAGGTTTGGTTTGGCAGTGGATTTTAGATGGGAATTACGGGATATTAAATAATTGGTTGATAAAATTAGGTTTTCCGCATTTGGTAAGGAATTGGCTTTCGGATCCGCGTACCGCCCTTAACTGTGTAGCGATTGTGCATTCTTGGAAAGGCTTTGGTTGGGGATTTTTGATATTTTTAGCCGGACTTCAAACCATACCGCGTGAACTCTATGAAGCAGCACGCGTAGATGGAGCAAGTGCCTGGCAGATATTTAAAAAGATAACTTTACCTTTAATGGTTCCGGTAATGGTTTTAGTTGGGATTTTGACTGTCTTAGGCACGATGCAGGCATTTGTTTTAATTATTGCGATGACCGGAGGAGGTCCGGGTTATCATACGGAGGTCCCGGTTTTAAGGATTTTGGCTTCCATGCGGGGTTCATCGCGTTTTGGTTATGCCTGTGCGCAAGGGATAAGTTTTGGAGTAATTTTGGTAATTGTCTCTTTTATTCAGTATCGTTTTTCGCGTAAGGCAAGAGAAATTTATTAAAAAGTATTGAGTATTGAGTAGTAAGTAGTAAGGAGTTAGGGTTAAAATTAGTAATCGGTAATCAGTAATTGGTAAATGGTAATTGAAGTGAATTTTAATCAGTATAACGAAATTAACGAAAATAACCAACTCAACAAAATTAACGATATTAACGAAATTAAAGAACTTAACGAAATTAACATTTTTTAAATGAAGCACCCATTATATTATAAAAGTAAAAAAGTAATTTTAAATACTTTAATACATCTTTTTTTACTTACAGTAGTGGTAAGTTGTCTTTTCCCTTTAATTTGGATGATTGGTTCCAGTCTTAAAACCCAGCAGACGATTTTTAAAGATACCTCATTGATTCCAAAACAGATGCACTGGGAGAATTATTATCTTGCTTGGAAACAGGGTGGATTTGGAAAGTATTTTTTAAATAGTTTGTTTTATACAGTTTCTGTGGTTTTTGGGATAGTGATAGTTTCTTCTTTAGCTGCTTATGCTTTTTCTCGCTTTAATTTTTTTGGTAAAAACCTAATCTTTTATATGTTTATGGCCGCGATGATGATTCCTATACCAGGAAGTTTTGTTCCTTTGTATGTTTTGTTAAATAAGTTACATCTACGCAATACTCAATTAGGATATATCTTGTGTATGATCAATGTGGGTCTTTCTACAAGTATATTTTTACTTAAAACTTTCTTTGATAAGACTCCCAAAGAATTAGAAGATGCTGCCCGGATCGATGGATGTTCAAAATGGGGAATCTGGTGGCATGTGGCATTACCTTTGGCAAAACCGGTTTTGGCGGTAGTAGTAGTATTTAATGCTTTGAATGTCTGGAATGAGTATGTTTTGGCTTTAATTATCTTTGATAATCGTAATCTTATGCCTTTACAGGTTGCCTTAACGACTTTCCAAGGAGAGTTTATTACTCAATATCCTTTGCTTATGGCGGGTTTAACCATTACCGCTATTCCTATAATCCTCATTTATCTTTTGATGCAGAAATATATTATTAAAGGTGTAACCCAAGGAGCACTGGTAGGATGATTAAGGTCACAAGGTCACAAGGTCACAAGGTCACAAGTAAGTTGATTATATATTTGGTCTTAACGAGTGTCTTTATGTCTCTGTGTCCTTGTGTCTTTTCGGAGGAGAAACCTTCTTCATCAGAACTAATTGTGGAGGCTTGGCATATGCATGGGATAAAAGACGAAGAACATTTTCAAAAGACTTTAGAGATTACCCAAAAACTTATTGACCTATATGAGGAGGAAGCAAAAAAGCAACAGGCATCTTTAAGAGCATTTCCCAAATCGCGCGAAGCAATCGAGGCGGTAAGTATCCTTAACGATGTAGGAACCGCTTATTTTATTCAAGGTGAAGCCTACCGTGATCAAGGGATGTTTAAAGAGGCAATTGAAAAATTTAAAAAGGTGCTTTATGATTACTGCTACGCCCAGGCTTGGGATCCGCGCGGATGGTTTTGGAAGGTAGCGAAAGCCTCTTATGAGAGCATTATAAAATTAAATCCGGATGAAAAATTAGCTCCCTGTAGGTGTGAAGGAGTGATGGAGAAAGAAAAGCCAAAACCAAAAGCAAGCCAAATCCCCACAAAATTAGTTTTATCTGATCCGGGAAAAGAAGATTTAGTTGTAGATTATGAAAAATACGGTGAATTTCAGAATGTAGGTACAAAAGATTATAAATATGTAATTAAAGATCAAGTAGGACTATCGGAGGCGGTAGGTGAAGGGATTTATCCTAATACCACTTCGGTAAGAAAAGATCCTGCTTTTAAAAAGGCATTAGAAGAAAAAAGATTAGAAGGTGATCTTTGGGATTTTTTACAGTCTCCAGATTTAGAGGCAAGTTTTTTTAAATGGGCTACTTCTACTGAGCCGCAACCGGTAAAACTTTTTTATACCGGTTTAATTTTAGAAAAGGCAGGTTTAATTAAACAGGCAATTAAATGTTATTATGCGATCCTCGTACATTTTCCTTCAGGTTATGCTTGGACTTATTGGCATACCCCTTGGTATGTAGGAAAAGTCGCGATTGCTAAAATCAATCATCTGTTAAGGACGCATCCTGAATTAGGTTATAAATTAGAAGGCGCATATATTCGGATTATTAATGGTTTTGACCATGATCTCACTAATGATATTGTGATTGCCAATCCGGGTAAATTTATAAAGATAGAAAAAGAAGAAAAGCCAGAAGGAAAGATTTTAGAAAAACCAAAGATAAAAAAAGAAGTGGGTAAAGGAAAGGTAAGATTAGTGCAATATGAAAATGGTGACTGGCAACTTTTAGTAGAAGATAAACCCTATGTAATTAGGGGAATAACTTATTCACCCAGTAAAGTGGGTCAGTCTCCAGATGAAGGGACTTTAACTAATTGGATGGAGGATGATTTTAATCAAAATGGCAAAGCAGATGGTCCTTACGATGCTTTTGTGGATAAGAATAGAAATAATCAACAGGATGAAGATGAGCCAAATGTAGGAGATTTTTTCTTAATGAAAGAGATGGGAGTAAATACAATTAGACTTTATCACCATCCTTTTGAAGTAAAGAAAGAGATATTAAGGGACCTTTACAATAATTATGGGATAAGGGTGATTATGGGTGATTTTTTGGGAAAATACGCTTTAGGTTCAGGTGCTCCTTGGAATCCGGGAACAGATTACCGCAACGAAGAACATAAAAAGAATATGCTTGATTCAGTATTAAAGATGGTAAAAGAACATAAGGATGAGCCCTATATTTTATTTTGGCTTTTGGGTAATGAAAATGTTTATGGTTATGCCTGCAATGCGGATAAATATCCAGAAGAATTTTTTAAATTCGCCAATGAAGTAGCAAAAAAGATAAAAGAAATTGATCCTGAACATCCGGTAGCGATCTGTAATGGTGATGTTTTATTTTTAGATAAATTTGCTAAACTCTGTCCAGATATTGATATCTTTGGTACAAATGCTTATCGGGGAGAATACGGTTTTGCCGGACTTTGGCAAGAGGTAAGAGAAGAGATAGATAAACCGGTATTTATTACGGAATTTGGTTGTCCTGCTTATGCTGAAGGTAAAACCCAAGAAGAAGCAGAAAAACTTCAAGCAGAATACCATCGCTGGGCGTGGCAGGATATTGAAGATAATATGGCATTGAGAGGAAAAGCAGGAAATTCTTTAGGAGGGATAGTTTTTGAATGGTTAGATGAATGGTGGAAGGCATATGAGCCAAAAGTTCATGATACCCGGCCACTTTGGGCAGGACCATTTCCTGATGGATTTATGCATGAAGAATGGCTTGGTTTATGTAGTCAAGGAGATGGAAAACTTAGTCCATTTTTAAGACAACCGCGTCAGGCTTATTATATGTATAAGGAAATGTGGAATAAAGAAGTTAGGGAGTTAGGAAGTTAGGTGAGTTAGGTGTTAAGGTATTTAGGTTTTTAGGTGTTAAGGGATAAGAGAAAAAAATAATAAAAAACTATACGCTAAACGCTATCCGCTATTATAAGTAGTATTATAAGTAGTGAGTATTGAGGGTTAGGAAGTTAGGGATAAAATTAGTAATTGGTAATCAGTAATTGGTAAATGGTAATTGAAGTGAATTTTAATCAGTATAACGAAATTAACGATAATAACGAACTTAACGAAAATAACGAAATTAACGAAAAATGGAGGAGAAAGGAGGGATAAAGAATTCAAATAGCAAAAATCAGATATCAAAATTTAAAAAGGAGGTGGAAAGATGAAAAAGACACTGATAATTTTGTTAGCCTTGGCAGTAGTGCTTCCGGTTTATGTAAAGGCGCAGGAAGAGACAACGCAGAAGCCTAAGGAATTTGTGATCTATCGCGATAAAAACTCACGGGACAACCACTATATCCCTTCAGGCTGGATGGGTGATTATGGAGATATAAAACTCAATGACCAGTATACACAGAATCCTCAATCTGGGAATACCTGTATCCAATTTGTTTATTCAGCAAAGAAATCTCAAGGTCAAGGCTGGGCAGGGGTATACTGGCAGAACCCTGCCAATAACTGGGGAACTAAAAAGGGCGGTTTTGATTTAACCGGAATGAATAAGCTTACCTTCTGGGCGCGCGGTGAAAAAGGTGGTGAAAAGATTGAGAAATTTGTAGTCGGAGGAATAAAAGGAACTTACGCAGATACCGCAGAAGTTTCTATTGGACCAATAGAATTAACTAATAATTGGAAACAGTATACCATAAATTTATCCGGTAAAGACCTTACCTATATAAGTGGTGGTTTCTGTTGGGTAACTACTTCTGATTTAAATCCAGAAGGCGCAACTTTCTATTTAGATGAGATAAAATTTGAATATGACCCCAATTTAAAACCAGAGACAAAAAAACCAGAAAATATGCCCTTTTATGTCTACTCTGATAGAGGTGCGGTTACTAACCACTATATCCCTTCAGGCTGGATGGGTGATTGGGGTGATATAAAATTCGATGCAGGTTGGAAAGAGAATCCTTATTTAGGAACTACCTGTATAAAGATTACCTACACCGCAAATATGTCTCAAGGAGCAAGATGGGCAGGAATTTACTGGCAGAATCCTGCAAACAACTGGGGCTCAATTGATGGTGGTTATGATTTGTCTAAAGCTACAAAACTTACCTTCTGGGCGCGCGGTGAAAAAGGTGGAGAGCGGATTGAGGAGTTTAAAGTGGGTGGGATAATGGGTGAGTATTCTGATTCGGATAGCGCATCCATTGGTCCGGTTATATTAAATAAGGAATGGACAAAATATGAAATTGATTTAAGGGGAAAGGATATGTCCTACATCATTGGTGGTTTCTGTTGGGCAACCAATGTAGATGTAAATCCGGAAGGTGCGGTTTTTTATCTGGATGAGATTAGGTACGAATAATTTATTTAGTCGCAAGGTCACCAGGTCACCAAGCCACCAGGGAATAAAGATGGTTTTTCTGGTGGGCTTGGTGGCTTTTTTATTAATAGGGATGGGCCAAAGACCTAAGCCGAAAGTTTATGTTCAGCGCCTCAGAAACGGTCATTTTAGGTTAATCGTAAATAAAAAACCTTTTATTATTAAGGGAGTAGTTTATAATCCTATCCCCATAGGAGAAAGTTATGATTATGATTGGTGGTCGGATGAGCATAAACCTTGGATGATAGATGGGAAACTGATGAAAGAGATGGGGATAAATTCAGTGAGATTTTATCAACCAGGGAAAAACCCCGAAGCGGTAAAAAAAGTAATCGATGATTTATATAAAAATTTTGGTATTTATACGATTATGGGTCACTGGTTAGGTTTTTGGAATTATCCCTGTCCTTTTTATGGAGATAAAGATTTTAGGGAAAAAATAAAAGAAGAAGTTTTGGAGATGGTAAAACTTTATAAAGACCAAGAGGGTTTACTTTTTTGGGTTTTGGGTAATGAAAATAACTATTCCTTTTCTGGTCAAGTCAATCCTTGGTCAAACGAAGAGATCGATAAAGAACCTGACCCTTATAAACAGAAGATCTTACGGGCAAAAATTTATTATTCTTTTGTAAATGAATTGGCAAAAGAGATTAAAAAAATAGACCCAAACCATCCTGTAGCTTTAGGTAATGGTGAATTGATCGGTTTAGATATCGCTAATCAGTATTGTCCGGATATAGATATCATTGCCTGTATTATTTATAGAGGTAAGACTTTTGGTAATCTTTTTAATTCTTTAAAAGCAACCTTTAACCGCCCCATATTTTTATCAGAATTTGGTGCGGACAGTTACGATGCTTATAAAGATAAAGAAGACCAAAATATGCAAGCTCTTTTCTTAGAGTGTCAGTGGCAACAGATCTATCAGAATTTAGCCGGTAAAGAAGGTGCGGGTAACTGTATCGGTGGGACTGTTTTTGAATGGAGCGATGAATGGTGGAAGCATAATGAATACGATTCCAGCCGTTGGGCGATCCATGATACATCCGCAGGCTGGTCAAATCCTTCCTATTATTTTGATATTCAGGCAAAGGATAATAAAAATATGAATGAGGAATGGTTCGGGATCGTTGCTTTATCGGAAGAAAAAATAGATGGTTTAAATAGAAGGATTCCCCGTAAGAGTTATTATGTGCTAAAGCAATTCTGGCAGGATATGGAAAAGGGAAAAGTTTCTTTAAAAAAGAAACCAAAAAGAAGATGAAAAAAATATTTTTTATTTTATTAGGTTTATTTTTATTTCTTTATTCTGTTTTGGCTAAAATTGATTTAGATAAAGTTAAAGAGGAGTATTTTAATAATCATCGTTATGATGATTTTGTGAATTATCTTAAAGATTTAAGTAAAAAAGAGCCTCATTTAGCCAATGAGATAAGTTATTATATCGGTCTTTGTCGCTATGAACAACTTAAATATTTAGAAGAAGCTCAAGACTGGGATAGATACTTTAAATATGGCAATGATTATAGAGAAGAGTTAGAGAGAGAACTTAAAAAAGTAATAAAGAGAACTACCTATAAAGATAAGATTAATCTCTATGCGCAACTTATTCTTTTTAGATTTTATAAAGACCAGATGCATCCTTCGGCAGAGGAGATAAAAAATTCTTTAATGGATAACGCTAATTTATACATAAAAGAAACGAACGATTTTTTAATTTTAAAAGATATTGCGGATACATTTTTAATTTATCAGTATAAAAATGAAGCGGAGAAGCTCTATAGAGTTTATGTAGAAAATTTGGTTAGTTTAGAAAAGGATTTGGAAAAGTTAGATTCTTTTGGGGCTAATTTATTAAAGGAAAATAAATTAGATTTAGCGGTCTGTTTTTATGATACTTATATTGAGAGATTAATTAGAGATTATCCTAAGGAGAAAATTTTACCTGAATTATTTTTTATAGGTAAGGAATTTTCTTTTAAGGTAAATGAATTTGCGGAGAGGATATTCAAATTGATTGAGGACCGATACGGTTTGGATTTATTTGATGAAGAGACTCTTTATCTGCGTGCAGAGAATTTAGAAAAGTCTTTAAATTACTTAGATGTCCAAAGAATATACTTGATTTTTTTAGAGAAATTTAAAGAGAGTAAATATAGAGAAGAATTGCTATTTAAAACTGCGGTAGTTTATGCCTATAGTTTGGCGGATTTAGAAAAAGCAAAATATTACTTTAATGAGTTACTTAAGGAAAAAAAGAAAAATTCCTGTTATGGCATATCTTCTCTTTATCAGTTGGGATTAATCTCTCAGTGGCAGAAAAATTATGATGAGGCGGTTAAATTTTATAAGGAGTTATGGGAAGAGGCGGGGGATAGATTTTTAGAACTAAGAGAACTTAGTCAAAAAAGGATTGAAGAGATAGAGAATGATAAACCTATAGAGTATAATTTAAAAACATTTTTGGATTTGAGTTTTTCTAAAGAAAAAATAGAAGAGGCTGGTTTTTTAAAACTTACTGCTTCAAATTTAAAATTACCTAAAAATGAATCTTTAGAGATTTCCGCTTTAGTAACTCCTCCCCAGACAGGGTGTTTTTCTTTAGAGTTAGGTTATCTTTGGTCAGGAGAATTGGGCAGTTATTTTCCTTCGGAAAAAGACGCACATTTTTCTACTAAATATATTGATGGAGGAACAAAATTAGTAAATTTAGTAGTAGTAACTGCCAACGGAGTTTTAGATAAATCTTATCTTATGATCGATGTTTTAGAATAATTTTATTAAAAAATATTGACTTATCTTAATTTAAGTAGTATAAAATAATAACTATGTTAAACAATAACTTAAGTGAAAAAGAAAGACGCTCGCTTATGATTTTGGATGCTCTGCGTCGCTTTGGTCCTTTAAGTAGACCACAGTTATCTGAAAAATTGGCAGTTAATGTTGTAACCATTTCCAATTATATAGATGATTTTTTAAAGAAGAATTTAATTTTAGAAACACGCTCCGAAATTTCCGAAGGCGGAAGAAAACCCTTCCTTTTAGATTTAAATCCCACCTGCGCTTATACTATTGGGATAGGAGTAAATCTTACCAATATCGTAGGTGTATTTATTGATGCGAAAGGAAATATCCTCAATAAAGTAAGTTCCGAAATAACGAGCACCCTTTCTACTACCGATGTAGTGAATTGTATTTTGGAGACCACACGCAAACTTTTACAACGCAATAAAGAGCATCTTTCTAAAATTAAAGGGATAGGGGTAGGGATTGCCGGTTTAATAAACAAAAAGACCGGTTCTATCCGTTGGCCACAGAGGATTAGGGAAGGCTATGATTATGTTTCGGTGGATATACCTTTAAGGGATTTAATGGAGAAGGAGTTTGGATTATCTACATTGATCGATAACGATGCCACCTGTGCCTGTTTTGGAGAGAGTTGGTTTGATAAAGGTTGGGAGTGGAAAAATATACTTTATATGTATTCAGGAGTAGGTTGCGGAATAATGTTTGAGGGGAAAATATATCGGGGAGCAAAAGGCTATGCAGGTGAGGTTTCTATCCATAATTATAAAGAGAGTAATTCTTTTAATTGTAATATAGGAGATCCTTGTTTTTTGAAAAGATGGGAAAAGGATTTAGGGATGATTAAAGATTTAAAGGAAAAACTATCTAATAATAAAGAATATGCAAAGCCTATCTTAGATTTGGTAGAAAATAAAATAGAAAATATAAATTTAAAAACTATCTTCACCGCAATACGTTTTAATAATCCTTTAGTAAAGGAGATCTTAGATGAGGTAGCAAACCGCTTAGGGATAAAGATCGCTTTTTTAGTTAATTTCTTAAATCCTGAGGCAGTAATTATTGGAGGAGGTTTAGAAGACGCAGGGGATGATTTCTTAAAAAGGATAATTCAAACTGTAAAGGATTGGGCTTTTAGAGAAGCGGTAGAGGATTTAAAGATAATTTATTCCCGTCTTAAAGAGAATGCTTCCGCCTACGGTGCAGCAGCCTTGATGATGGAAAGATTTTTTACCCAAGCCTAAAAAGGAGTAAATAATGGATAAAAAAATCAGGATAATTATCCTTATTTTAGGAGTTCTTCTTGTATTGGTATTTATATTTTTATTTATGGCGATAAGTTCAAAGGAAGCATTAAGGAGACAATTTGAATCAGAAAGACAAAAATTTATTCAGGAAAACGAAGCTTTAACTACAAAAACAAAGACACTTTTGGAGGAGAAAAATCGAATCCAACAAAGATTAGATGAGATAAGAAGACAACTGGATCAAGTTTCTCAAGAAAAAGAAAATTTAGAAAAAAAATATGAAGAGATAGTTAAAGAAAGGGAGGAACTTATCGCGCAACTAAAGAAGATGAAAGCCTCTGCGGTTACTACTGCGCCTTCTGCTCCTGTTCAGCCCGTAGAAAAACCAGTAGAGAAACCAGAAGCGGAGGATAAATACTGGGCGGGAGTATTGAAGGAAAAGGCAAATTTAGAGATGATGGTGGATCAATTGAAGAATCAGGTGAGTAATTTGAAGTTACAGATGGAGGAGTTAAAGAATGTTAAATCTAATTTAGAGTTAGAATTAAAAAATGTTACCAGCGATAAAGAGGAATTGGAGAGAAAACTCAGTTATACCGAGAAGATGATCGATAGCATCTCTTTGGAGTTAGTAAGAGAAAAGAAGGAAAAACGCAAAATAGAAGAGGAACTTAAATCTTTAAAGAGTGAACACCGTATGGCGATCAGAAGGATTAATAGTCTAAATGAGGAAAAGTTGAATTTAGAGAAGAAAATACAAGAGGTAGAAAATAAAAATAATGAATTGGAGCGCAAATTAAAAGAAACCACCACTGCCTTAGAGAAAAAGATTTTGGAGGCAGAAGAGGTAAAGGAAAAGTATGTTTCTTCAGAAAAACCCCAAACTCCTCAGGCAGTGGAATTGCCTCCGATCGTAGTGCATTCACCGGAGATAGAAGCAAAGCCTTCGGAAGAAAAAATTATCCCCAAAGGAAAAGTTTTAGCAGTGAATAAAGAATACAATTTTATCATTATTGATTTAGGAACGGATAACGGAGTAAATACAGGTGACCTTTTTGAGGTTTATAGAGATAACCAGAAGATCGCCAATATTGAGGTAATCCAGACCCGCCGGAACGTTTCTGCTTGTGAGGTTCGCCAGCAGACTACGCCTTTAAAAGTAGGTGATATAGTAAAATAATTTTTTATAATGAGAAAACCCAAAATTGATGGCGCAAAAGTTTCCATCAAAGAAGTTGCCAAACTTGCGGGAGTTTCTATCGCTACGGTATCCCGTGTAATTAATAAAAATCCCTCCGTAAAAGAAAAGAATCGCCAAAAAGTATTAAAGGCAATAGAGGAACTTAAATTTAGCCCTTCGGTTTTTGCCCAGAGGCTGGCTTCTGGAAGGACCAATGTAGTAGCCCTGATTATTCCCCGCTACGAAGGTATATTTTACTCTTTCTACGCTTTGGAGATTTTAAAAGGGATAGGTACATTATGCGATGTTTTAAGATTAGATTTACTTTTACATCTTACTGATGGCAAGTCTTTTCCTAATGTATCGGGAATAGGCGGGGTAATCTTTGCAGATATCATTGGTAATCGCCACCAATTAGACTATGTTTTAGAGAGAAAAGTTCCCTGTGTAGTAATAAATAATTATATAGAGGAGCCAAATATAAATTGTATCGCTATAGATAATCTTAAAGGAGCAAAAGAGGCAGTTGAATATCTGATTAATTTAGGACATAAAAGGATCGCCCATATTACCGGAGATTTAGTTACTCAGGCAGCCCAACAGAGACTTGAGGGTTATAAAACTGCATTAAAAAATAAAGGGCTTCCTATAAATGAGGAATATATTGTGCGCACGGATTATTCACGGGGTCAGGCAAGACAGGCAGCAGAGAAATTGTTAAGTTTAACTAATATTCCTACCGCTATTTTTGTTGCTTCTGATGCGATGGCTTTAGAAGTGATTAATGTGATAATAGAAAAGGGGCTAAAAGTTCCTCAGGATATATCCGTAGTGGGTTTTGATGATAACCCTTCAGGTCTTTATGGAAAAGTCGCTTTAACTACGGTAAGACAGCCTTTAATAAAGATGGCAGAAGAAGCGGTCAAACATCTAAATTTGATGATGAAGGGAAAATCTAACCAAATTAAAAAATTAATTTTACCTCCCCAACTTATTATCCGTGAATCAAGCGCTCCATTAAAGAAAAACGCTTAAGCACAACTTATTGTATCAAAATAAAAAATTAATACTATATATTGTATTTTTTTCTTGACAAGCCCTCTAAATTATGTTATACTTAAAATGGAAGAAAAAATAATTAATTTTTTATTTTATAAGAAAGGAGAAGTATGGGGTTAAAACTTTCTGAAAATGCGCTCAAAGTTTTAGAGAGGCGTTATCTTACCAAAGATGAAACCGGTAAGATAATTGAAACACCTGAGGAGTTATTTCATCGGGTAGCCAAAGCGATTGCGGAAGTAGAAAAACTCTATGGTAAAGATAGTGATAAAATAAAAGAATTGGAAAAGGCTTTCTATGAGATGATGACGAATTTGGAATTTATGCCGAATTCTCCCTGTCTGATGAATGCGGGAAAAGAATTGGGGCAACTCTCCGCCTGCTTTACCTTGCCTATCGATGATTCTATGGAGTCTATATTTGAGACTTTAAAAGCCACCGCGATGATCCACAAAAGCGGCGGAGGCACTGGGTTTTCATTTTCTCGCTTAAGACCAAAAAATTCAGTAGTGCGCTCTACCGGTGGAATTGCCTCAGGTCCAGTATCTTTTATGAAAGTTTATGATTCCGCAACGGAGGCGGTAAAACAGGGCGGCAGTCGTCGGGGGGCAAACATGGGGATTTTAAGGATTGACCATCCGGATATCTTAGAATTTATCACCTGCAAAGACAAACACGGTGAAATCCCCAATTTTAATATCTCTGTTGCGATAACTGATGATTTTATGAAAAAATTAGAGAGAAACCAGGATTACGATTTAATTGATCCGCATACCAAAAAAGTGGTTAAAAGACTAAATGCCAGAGAAGTCTTTGATTTGATTGTAAAACAGGCGCATAAAAATGGAGAACCGGGAGTTATCTTTATTGACCGGATAAATGAAGCAAATCCCACACCCCATTTAGGCGAGATTGAAAGTACTAACCCCTGTGTAGTAGGAGATACCTTTGTTTCTACGGAAAAAGGTTTGATAAAGATAAAAGATCTCTTTAAAGACTACCAAAATAAAAATATAAAAATATTTACTGACGACAGAGTATTGGAGATTATCTATGGCGATAAAGAACAAGGCAATCTTTTAACTAAGACAAAATTAGGGGTTTCTTTACATCCGGTTTCTGCTATTTTTAAGACAGGAATAAAGCCTGTTTTTAAGTTGGTTACTGAGTCTGGTTTTGAACTTATCGCTACCGCTGACCATAAGATTATGACTCCCTATGGTTGGGTTCAGATGAAAGATTTAAAACCAGGAATTCATAAAGTACTTATTCAACCTCAAGAAGGGAAATTTAACGATGATGAAAATTTACCTTCTGAAATTATAAATGTCACTAAAGAGAATGAAAAGACCCATCCTTTAAATCTTCCTTCTCAATGGTCAAAAGAATTAGGACAGGTATTAGGATGGTTAGTGGGTGATGGCTGGTTAATTGAGGAGGATAGAAACTGTCGTGTTGGCTTTACATTTAGTCAAGAGGATAAAGAAATTATGGAATACCTTAAATCAATAATAAATGGTTTTTATGGTTATGAAATTAAAGAAATATTAAGAGAAAATGGAGTATACCATTTATCTTATCATTCTAAAGGTTTTGTGGAATTTTTTAAGAATTTAGGAATAAGACCATTGAAAAGCAAAGATAAAGAGGTTCCTTATACCATATTTACCGCTACCAAAGATGCAGTGGTTGGATTTTTGCAAGGGTTGTTTAGTTCAGATGGAACGATTGGTTATACAGAAGATAAAAACTCTTACATTAGATTGACTTCCAAATCATTAAAGTTGCTTAAAGGGATTCAAATCTTGTTACTTAATTTAGGGATAAAATCTAAGATTTATGACCGCTCTCGTGAAGAAAGATGGGGTTTTGAATATTTAACTAAAAATAATGAGAAAAGAATTTATAAACTCGATGGGATATGTTTTGAATTATCTATCTCTAAAGATGCAGTACCTTTATTCTTAGAAAAAATTGGATTTTTAGGTAATAAATATTCTTTAAAGATCAATCAGTTACTTTCTAAACAATACTATAGGACATCCTTTTTAGAAGATATAAAGAGTATTGAATTTTATGGGAATGAAGAAGTTTATGACCTTACCGAACCTTTTAGCCATTCTTTCATTGCTAATGGCATAGTGATCTCAAATTGTGGTGAACAACCATTATTGCCTTATGAGAGTTGTGATTTGGGTTCAATTAATTTAGTTCAGATGTGCAAGAAAGTAGATAACCGTTATGAGATTGATTGGGAAAAATTAAGAAAGACTACGCATCTGGCAGTACAATTCTTAGATAATTTAATTGATGCCAATAAATTTCCTTTACCCCAGATAGAAACCGCAACTAAAAAGACCCGTAAGATCGGTTTAGGGGTAATGGGTTGGGCTTCACTTTTGGTAAGGTTAGGTATCCCTTATGATTCCCAAGAGGCGGTAAATTTAGCAGAGAAAGTGATGAGTTTTATATTGGAGGAGGCAACGAAAAAATCTGTGATGTTAGCAGAAGAAAAAGGGGTATTTCCTGCTTATAAAGGAAGTGTCTGGGAGAAAAAAGGGATCAAGTTAAGAAATGCTACTTTAACGACGATTGCGCCTACCGGAACCATAAGTATTATTGCAGGTCCTACTTCTTCAGGGATTGAACCATTATTTGCCATTGTTTATTATCGGGAGGTTATGGATAAGACAAAATTGTATGAGGTAGAGCCATATTTTGAAGAGATAGCCAAAGAAAGGGGTTTCTGGTCAGAAGAACTTATGCAAAGGATTGCGGAATCCGGTTCCATAAAAGATTTTAAAGAGATACCCGAGGATATAAGAAGAATTTTTGTTACTGCCCATGATATTTCTTGGGAATGGCATGTGAAGATGCAGGCTGCCTATCAGCGTTTTGTTCACAATGCCACAAGCAAAACGATAAATTTTCCTTATGAGGCAACGGTAGAAGATGTGAAAAATGCATACCTTTTAGCTTATAAGTTGGGTTGTAAAGGGATTACTGTTTATCGGGATCGAAGTAGAGAGGAGCAGGTTTTAAATATAATTGGAAATAAAGAAAAGAAAGGAGAAAAAATGCCAGAAGAAAAAATTAAAGAAGAAAAAACCGAAACTAAAGAAAAAAAGATCCTTCCCCGTCCCAGACCTGAGGTAATTACCGGAACGACCACCAAAGTGGCTACAGGCTGTGGGAACCTTTATGTAACTATCAATGTAGATGAGGAAGGCAAACCCTTTGAGTTGTTTACCCAGATGGGAAAAGCAGGTGGTTGCGCTGCGTCGCAACTTGAGGCAATCGGTAGGCTTGTTTCTTTGGCATTTCGTTCAGGGATTGAAGTAAAGGCGATTGTAGAGCAACTGCGTAATATCAGGTGTCCTTCTCCTTCTTGGGAAAAAGGTCAAAGGATTTTTTCCTGTGCAGATGCGATTGCCCGCGTAATTGAAAAAAGGCTTACTGATGGAGTAAATTTAAAAGAGCCAACCAAAGTAGCGATGAAACATTCCCATGAGGATGAAGGCTCTACCTCTAACTTCCACGGAGAAATTGTGGGAGTTTGTCCTGAATGTGGCGGAGCACTGCATCATGAAGAGGGCTGTCAGAAGTGCTATGCCTGTGGATATTCAAAATGTTAGAGCGTTAATTTCGTTATTTTCGTTATTTTCGTTGAGTCCGTTAATTTTTGTTGGTAGAATAAAGATATGATTCCTGAATTAATGTTTAAATTGGATTATAAATCAGAGAATAAAAATATTATTGATCATTTATTGGATAAGTTTAAGATCCAAGATATGAATGATTGGAGGGGTATAAAGGCGGATTTGGTGATTACTGATCCCCCTTTTGGGATAGAGTTTAGTGGTAAAAATACAAATTATCATAGAAATGTCAAAAATGTAGTTGATGGATATGTAGAGTGGAAGGTTTCTGAATATGGAGAAAAAATTCAACAACTTTTAGAATGTATTAAGAATAACTTAAAAAATGATGGTCAAGCATTAATTTTTTCCGGATGGAATAATAGTAATATAATTCATGATAGGATTATAAGATTTAAAGGATTAATCTTAAGAGGTAAATTATATTGGACGTATAACTTTGCTCCCTCTTGTTTTAAAAAACCTTCTCACAATGTATATGAGATTTATTGGGTTACAAAATCTGATAAATGGACTTACCATAATAGATGTAGTACGCATCATTGTTTAAAAGGAGAACCTAATTTAACTACCTTTAATTTTAAGAGGGATTACAAAGTTAATATGCCTAAATATCCCACAAGACTTCCTTTTGAGCTTCTCAGATGTCTAATAGAACATTTTTCTAATAAAAATGATTTAATTTTTGATCCTCTATGTGGAAGCGGAATGGTTGGGATAGTTGCCTATATGATGGAGCGCGATTTTATAATGGGTGATTTAAATCCCAATGGTAAAATAGTTTTTAAAGTGCTTTTAGATTATTATTTAAACAAAAATGGACTTAAGAAAGATAAAGAGATATTATTTTGGTGGAAGAGATGACAAATAAAGAATTTTTTAAATTAGCAAAAGAGATTTCCGAATATATTAAAGATATCCCTATATTTTGGGATGGGAGAGAATCTATTTTGGAAATGAAAAACTCTGGCTACGCTAACTGGAAGCAAATGGAATGGATCGGTTGGTATTTTCAGTTTTTATGTGAAAAATTTCTAAAAGAAATTATGAAGATTCCTGGACCTCGATATGGTAATGTAGGTTTTGATGGATTTAAAGAAATACCATGGGATTTTAAAGCACATGCTATCAATACTAGTAGTCATCAGATTATTGTTAATGATAGTAGAGCTACTGCAAATGCTATTAAAGAATTTAGTTGCGTAGGTTTAATTCTTTCTCTGGGAGAGGTAAAATACAATGATGATAAAAGAACTTTTCAGAAATGGCACGAAGCATTAAAAGGCGGTAAGTCAAAATATGAATTAGAAAGGATTAAAAGGGGAGCTTGGTCGAGATTAAGAAAAGTAGAATTCAGATTAAAACAAATTTCTTTTATAAAAATAGATGATGACACCTTAATAAAATGTGGCTCTTTCCAAAGAGATTTTCGTAACGCTAACGGTACGCCGCGTAGAGAAAAAGTTCTTTTGGATTTAGAAAAATTAGATGAAGAAGTAATATATTTTATTGATTTTAAATCTTAATGATATTTCTGGTCTTTTTATGTTAGAGCGTTAATTTCGTTATTTTCGTTGGGTTCGTTAATTTCGTTAATATCGTTTAGTTCGTTAGATAGTTTTTGTTTTAAAAGCAATCATTCATATTGAAAAATGTCAATAGTAAAATATAAGCCGATATCTACTAAATATTCTTATAAGTTAAAAAGAGAAGATATGGTTAAAGAAGGAATCGTAGATAATCTAAAGACAATTTATTTAAAACCTTATTTTCAGACTGATAAATTACAAATTTATAATGAAGATTTTTTAAAGATAGATTGCCTTGAAGATAACTCTATCGATCTAATAGTTACTTCACCGCCTTATAATGTAGATATTCATTATAATTCTTATAATGATAAAATGAGTTATAATGATTATTTATCTTTTACGAAAAAATATCTAGAGAAATGTTTTAATTTAGCTAAAGAAGATGGTCGTTTTTGTTTAAATATCCCTTTAGATAAAAATAAAGGAGGCCAACAAAGTGTTTGTGCGGATATAACTACAATTGCAAAACAGGTGGGTTGGCGATATCATTCTACAATTATCTGGAATGAACAAAATATCTCTCGACGTACCGCCTGGGGTTCTTGGCTTTCTGCACGCGCTCCTTATGTAATTGCTCCTGTAGAGGTTATTGTCGTATTGTATAAAAGATATTGGAGAAAGATAAACTATGGAAAATCAGATATAACTAAAAAGGAATTTATAGAGTGGACAAGTGGAGTATGGAATTTTATGGGCGAGAGTAGAAAGAAAATTGGACATCCTGCACCTTTTCCTGTAGAATTACCAAGAAGATGTATAAAGTTATTTAGCTTTGTAGGAGATACAGTATTAGATCCTTTTTTAGGAAGTGGTTCTACTTTAATTGCTTGTGCCCAGACTAATCGTAAAGGTATAGGCGTTGAAATTGATAAGAATTACTGTGAGATTGCAAAGAAGAGATTAATAAGAGAAGCAAAAATAACTCAATTTAACTTTGATAGTATTTAAAATATGGGCAAAACTATTAGTGATTTAATAATGGAATATTTTAAAAAACATCCTAAAGAGGACTTAACGCATGGTCCTGTTGTAGATTGGGTAGAAGAGCAATATGTTAAACTTTATAAGAGAAAACCTCGTGATACTTGGAGACAAATCCGAAGGTTACATCAAGAAGGTAAATTAATAAAAGTAAAAAAAGGAGTATATAGATATGAACCTGGTTATGAGAAAAAAGTAGAATTAGAGGATTTTACTCCAGAGGTAAAAGAAGAGATATTTAAAAGAGATAATTATAAATGTGTAGTTTGTGGTCGGGGGATAAAAGATGGTGTAGAAATTTGTGCAGATCATATAAAACCTAAGGATAAAGGTGGGGCAAATACTATAGATAACGGTCAAACCTTATGCATGGAGCATAATTTGATGAAGAAAAATTATTCTCAGACTGAAGCAGGAAAAAGATATGTGATTAAAATTTATGAACAAGCAGTAGCTTGTAAAGACGAAAAAATGATTAAATTTTGTCAGGAAATCTTTGATGTTTACAATAAGTTTAAAATAAATGGTCATATTAAAAGACCTGATAAGTAGTAATAATTATGAAAAATACGGAGCCTAATAAATTATTAAAAAAATTAAATATTAATCCTAAAGAACCTATTCTTTTAATTACTGCTGAAGAGGCACTTTCAAATTTAATGGAAGTTGTAGAAGAATATTGTCCAAGTTTAAAAATTGATAAAATATCTAAAGATGATCTTTTGAAGTTGCTTAATACCTATGCTGATTGCATAATAAACTATCATCCAGAGGATGATCATCAAGAAAGAGCTGCTTTATTGGAGAATTTTGAGATGTTAGAGCAATATGGATTAAGTGAAGATGATTATGATTCTTTAGATTTCTATTAATTTCGTTTGGTAGTTAAGAATTCAATTAGGATTATGATTTTAAATTTTTTGATTTAAATAAAAAATGGATGAGATTCAATTAAAGATAGCTTGGCCTGAATTTCAAATACCAAAAATCTCCTTTCCCCGTACTATAATTTCTATGAGCAGGAAGGAAGAATTTTTATATAAATTAAGTGGAGAAAATAAAAAATATAAAAGATATTTAGGTTCGCCTTTAAGATATGCGGGTGGTAAGAGTTGGGCAGTAGGATTTGTTATAGAGCAACTGCCTAATAATATAAAAAGATTAATTTCTCCCTTTTTTGGCGGAGGTTCGATTGAGATTGCAGTAGCAAAGGAGTTAGGTATAGAAGTAATAGGATTTGATGTTTTTGATATCCTTGTAAATTATTGGAAAATACAAATTGAAAGACCGAGAGATTTATATCAAGAGTTATTAAAATTGAAGCCCACAAAAGAGGTATATAATTTAGTTAAGCAAGAATTAAAGAAACATTGGGAAGGTAAAATAAGACTACCAGCATTAAAGTTGGCTAGTTATTATTACTTTAACCATAATCTTTCTTATGGTCCGGGTTTTTTAGGTTGGATGTCCAGTGTGTATGCAAATAAAAAAACATACTACAGGCTTCTTGAAAGAGTCAGAGATTTTGATGTGAAGAATATAACTATAGATTGTCAATCATTTGAAGAAGTTATACCCAAATTTAAGAACGATTTTCTTTATTGTGACCCACCATATTATTTGGGAGAAGATAGTAGTCTTTTCAGAGGTCTTTATCCACAAAGAAATTTTCCTATTCACCATAATAACTTTAATCATGAATACTTAAGAGAACTCCTATTAGAACATAAGGGAGGTTTTATTTTATCTTACAATGATTCCCCCACTATTAGAAAATGGTATAAGGATTTTAAAATTATAGAACTTCCTATTCACTACACAATGGGGCAAGGGGAGACTAGGATAGGTATGAACCGTAAGAAAGAGAATCGCAATCACATAAAAAAAACCAAAGAATTATTAATTATTAAGGACTAAATTTATGGCTAAGAAAAAAGCAATGACACATGAAAAAGCCAGTTTAGTAAAAAGAAGAGGGCATGCTGATGCTCGTGAATTTGCTGAGGCTTTAGGGATAGGTAAGGAGTATAGAAGTCAACCGCAGGCAAAGAAAGATGTAATTGATTTTGAAGGTAATTCTTATTCTGTAAAAAGTGGAGAAAAGAAATGGCAAATTTTTCTTTATGGCAAGACAAGATTTGAGAGTGATTATACTTTTAGAGGTATGAATGGAGTGGGTGATTTATTTTTAAAATGTATAGAAAGTTTTCCTCCTGAAAGAAATGCTTATTTAAAAAACAAAGCAGTTTATAAGAGAAAATTACAGGAGCCAATGCGGGCATTATGTGAAAAGTTAAAAGAAAAAAGAATTCTTTCTGCTTTTATTGATAAGAGTATGTTTAATAGCGGAGAAGTCGATTTTTTAGTTATAAAAGAAAAAGATATTTTTCATGTATTTTTTAGTAGAGAGGTAGTTGATATATTAACGCAAAATTTTAAAGTAGAAAATTCCAAGGCAAGAGGGAAAAATCAATTTGATGATCAGAAAGTTATTTTTAAAGTGCAAGGTAAAACTTATGGCGAGATAGAAATGAGGAATGATAGCGATATTCACTATCGCGAAGTTAAATTTTGGTTAGATAAAAACCTTATTTATAATTTATTAAAGACAGAAGTAACTAAAAGCAAAGAATTTAATAAAAGAATAATTCTTTACGGTAAAGCAATAAATAAGTTATTTAAACTAAGAAAATAAATAAGTAATTTATCCCACCTTAATGTTCCACCCTCATTAAATAGGGACAGACACTATTTTAGTAGGTAGTAGATAGTAGGTAGGAGTTAGGGTTAAAATTAGTAATCGGTAATCAGTAATTGGTAAATGGTAATTAAAGTGAATTTTTAAGTAGTAAGTATTAAGTATTGAGTAGTAAGTGGTAAGAGTCAGGATTATTAAAAAATAAAAAACGATATTAACGAAATTAACGAATTATTATAAGAAACGGTCTCTGTATACTTGGAGAAACGGTCTCCGATTGGGTTGAGAAACGGTCTTATTAAGACTTGATTTTGACATTCCAAATAATGACCAAATTACCAAATGAATTAAAAAAGTTTTGGTTATTTTTTATTTCGGTAATTGGAGTTTATTTGGTGCTTGGTGCTTGGAATTTGGGATTTTGTTTTAAGGAAATTAGGCAAGGTTAGGATAAGTAAGAAACGAAATTAACGAACTTAACGAAACTAACGAAATTAACGAACTCAACCAACTTAATCATAGACAAAAAATAAATTTGATATATAATAGATTTGATATGAAAAAGATCCTTTATATTGTCTTAGATGGTTTGGGAGACTTACCGGTTGAGGAATTGGGAAATAAAACTCCCTTAGAGTCAGCGCATACCCCACACTTAGATAGATTAGCCAAGGAAGGTAAAACCGGTTTAGTCTATCCAGTTAAAGAAGGTATCGCCCCGGAGTCTGATATTGCGGTAATTTCTTTATTGGGATACGATGCCTATAAATATTATACGGGAAGAGGACCTTTAGAGTGCTTTGCAGAAGGGCTAAAAGTAGAAAAAGGAGACCTTGCTTTAAGGGTAAATTTTGCTACTGTTAAAGATGACGGAAGAACTATTTTGGACCGTCGGGTAGGAAGGAATTTAACTAATGAGGAGGCATCTGCCTTAGCTAAAGAGATAAATTCAAAAGTAAAGCTTTCTGAAGGTAGTTTTGAATTTAAAAATACGATTGGCCATCGGGGAGTTTTGGTGATTAGAAAAGATAGAGAACTTTCCGGATGGATTACCAATACTGACCCTGCCTATGCCAGAGAAGGGGTATTTGGCGTGGCAAAGGAAAAATTTGAAAATAAAGTTATGGAGAGCCAACCTATGGAGGGTTTTGAAAAGGACCCCAAAGCAAAAAAGGCTTCTTTACTTTTAAATGAATTTACTTTAAAATCACATCAGGTTTTAAAAGAATCTTTAATAAATAAAAAAAGAGTTCAAGAGAATAAACTTCCTGCCAATATAATTTTATCCCGTGATGCGGGAGATCATCTGCCCGAGTTTCCTTCCATAAAAAGTTTATATAATTTAAATTTTGGTTCTTTTGTGCAGATGCCGGTAGAAAAAGGGATCGCCCTTTTATGTGGCATTGAGATAGTAGAGGTTCCTTCCTCTACCGGACACTTAGATATAGATTATCCTATCTGGGTGAAATTGGCTTTAGAGTCAATAAAAAAATACGATGGGCTTTATATCCATATCAAAGGTCCAGATGAACCTGCCCATGATGGGGATTTTTTAAAGAAAAAAGAGATTATTGAAGCAATTGATCACTATTTCTTTAGTCCACTTCTAAAAAAACTTCAATTGAAAGAAACAGTTATTGCGGTTACCGCTGACCATTCTACTGTCTGTAAAGTAAAAGCGCATACCGCTGACCCCGTGCCTTTGTTAATCTGGTCTGCGGGTATAACTTCTGATGGCTCTCCTGATTTTTCGGAAAAAACCGCTTCTTCTGGTTCTTTGGGAAAATTGGAAGGAAAAGATTTGCTTAGACTTTTAGTAAACTTTGCTCAATAATTTTTATAATTTATTTTTTCTATAAGCACTCAATAAAGCCTCGACCATTAATTCGCTGAATTGTTTATTCTTTTCTTCCTCAATAATCTTAATTGTTTCTTCTTTACTTAATGCTTTACGATATGGTCGGTCACTGGTTAAGGCATCAAAGGTATCTGCTACTGCAATAATTTGAGCAATTAGAGGGATTTGCTCTTCTTTTAAACCTTCCGGATAACCCCTTCCATCATAGCGTTCGTGGTGGTATTTTACGCCTAAGATCGGTTGTTGAAACTGTTCAACTTTACTTAAAATTTCTGCTCCAATAAGTGGATGTCTCTTAATATACTCAAACTCCTCTTCAGTTAAAGAGCCATTTTTATTAAGGATAGATTCCGGCACCCCAATTTTTCCAATATCATGTAAAAGTGATGCGATGCGCAGATTTTCTAAAAAATCTTTTTCTAAAGTAACTATCCCTTTTTCCTTTAATTCTAAGGCTATAACAGAAGAATACTGAGTTACGCGTTCGGTATGACCTTGGGTATAACGGTCTTTTGCTTCGATTGCAGAACTTAATGCTAAAACTGTCTGTAAGAAAAGGGTTTGATTTTTTTTAAGTTGTATCTCTAAATCCTGAAAGAGTTGAGCATTATTGATTGCCATTACCGCATCCGAAGAAAGGGCAGAGATAAAATCGAGCTCATCCGGAAGAAGCTCCTCACCATTAAGTTTTCTTCCTAAAAGTAAAAGAAATAAAATCTTATCGCGATAAAATCCAGGGATACAGGCGATCGCGTTATGTAAGAATAACTGTTCTTCTATCTTTTTAGCCAGAGGATCAGAAGAATTTTGGATGGTGTTAAATAAGATATACTGTTGGCTTAAATCTTTAATCTGATTTTTTGTAAAATAATAAATTAAAGGGTTTTCTTTTGAGACTTTGGCAAGTCCTTGGGGTATTTTGGCACCTAATTTTCCTTTTGAACTGTGGGCAATATAGGCATCTCTATTTTTATCATAGAGAAGAAGGCTGGCGTGTTCAAGTCCCAATATCCTTACAATCGTCCTTAAAATTAATTTAATGAGGGTATCCGGTCGATGGATGAGAATCATCCGCTTAGCTGCTTTTTCCAACTCTTTTTTATAATCCAAGGCGGTATATCTTTCCATCAAAATTTATTATATAATGTTTTCTGAATAATCTCAATCATTTTTTAAAAAAGTAGTGAGTAGTAAGTATTGAGTATTGAGTAGTTAGGAAGTTAGGTAAGTTAGGAAGTAAAAACGAAATTAACGATAATAACGAACTAAACGAAAATAACAAAATTAACGAATATTATAAGAAACGGTCTCTGTAGGACTGGAGAAACGGTCTCCGATGGGGTTGAGAAACGGTTTTGGGACTTACAGAAATAGACGAAGGTGTGCTTAATCTACCGCCAATAAGGCTTGAAAACTTACTTAAAGATATGCTATAAAGAAAAAGACAAGGGTGGATACGATGTACCCATATCCGTCCCACTTAAACCCAGATAATGTAAAATATCTTTCGCACTTTTATATTGCCAAATAAACAAAAAAGGCATATCCTCTTAGGTTGTTAAACAACCCAACCGGTCCTAAAGGACCAGAAAGGAGGATACGCCTATGAGTTGTCCAGTAAACTTCTCTGAAGATACTTTATCAAAACAATGGCAATATGTAAAGAGGAATTTAGCTGATATGGGGATAT
>Ga0272448_1000675_pt1 | contig 50629 bp, 39 predicted proteins | sample YNPCB0191_FD_202220 | JGI IMG/M metagenome (GOLD analysis project Ga0272448, IMG submission 202220) | Hot spring sediment microbial communities from Yellowstone National Park, WY, United States - YNP-CB-019-1 | ecosystem: Environmental > Aquatic > Thermal springs > Hot (42-90C) > Sediment... | reverse complement strand
CCATCTCCGGGAAGCTGTCAGCGCTTCTCTGGAACGAATGGAAACGGAGACTGCCTTATTGCTTTCTTGCTTCCGATATACCGGATTGGAGTGGTGACTGTTACTTTGAAAAAGCGAAGATCAATAAAATTTTGTCAATGAGTTGAAGGATATCCTCTTTCTCCTCGTCCATGGCATCACCTCCGGTGAATCTATGGCAGGTGCTGGCTGGAATGCAAGGAATTGTGTAATTCGGGAGTTCAATCACCAGTTGTGGATGAAACGGGCTTCCTCTCCGGTTCTATTGCCTGTGGCTCGATCACCTGCAAATACGGACTGATCAGAGTTTTCATAGCCTCTATCACCCGCCTGCGTGTCGTAGGATCCTTGATTTGCTGGAGTTGTGCAGCCAGCGCCTTGACCTCAGGGCTCAACTCTCCTGGTTGAATCAAGGAGCGGTCAAAGAAATGGAGAGGTTCATACCCGGCTGCCTGGAGGATCTCGTTCGGGTTCACACCAAAATGATCGGCCAGGGCCACGCAAGCATGCCGACTGGGTCGGGTTCCTTTTAGGTATTTAGAGATAGCATTAGAGGGCAAACCAGCAGCCAGACTTGCCTTGCGGTGGCTTTCTCCGGTTTTCTTCAGTAATTCAACCAGAAGTTGCCGAAGGGGTTCTGGGTCATATTTATGTTCGCTCACTGTATACCTCCCTGTAGGATAGCGATGGATGTAAGGCCCTGCTTTTTCCAGAGGTTGATTTCATTACCCCTGTGAAGAAGCCTGTGACGGAACCACCTGGCTTGACATTTGGGAAGGCTGTGTTATAATGAGACTTAGATACATCAAAAGAGACTTCGGGTATCACAAATCGCTCGTCAGATTGTGGTAAGAGGACAATGCTACGGAAGTTGTTGATTCGGTAGTTTAGTCACCAGTTGCAGATGGTGCAGATCTTCTCCGGGGTTCTGCCGTCTTTGGCTCGGCGGCCTGCAAATACGCGTTAACCAGGGTCTCTATTACCTCCATCACTCGCCTGCGTGCTACTGGGTCCTTGATTTGCTGGAGTTGTGCGGCCAATTCTCTGATCTCAGGGCTCATCTCTCCCGGTTTAGTAGAGGGCTGGTTAAAGAAATGGAGCGGTTCATATCCTGCAGCCTGGAGCAGGTCATTGGGATTTACTCCAAAATGGTCGGCCAGGGCTACGCAAGCGTCCCGCCTGGGCCTCACTCCCTTGACAAGATATTTGAAAATAGCGTTGTGAGGTAGACCTGCAGCCAGACTGGCCTGACGGTAACTTTCTCCGGATTTGCTCAATAACATGCGGAGAAGTTCCTGGAACGGTTTTGGATCATACTGTTGTTTTGCCATTGTGCACCTTCTTTGCTGGGATTTAGTGACACTGACTGTCGTTTTGCCGCTCTTAACGCCCCACCGGCTCAAGTATGGTCTGTCCGGGAAAATGAAGCATCTGTTTTAGCCAGCGATTATGCTAATGTGAGGTGATCATGAATCGCCAACTGACTTGACTTCTTGCGGAGGCGTGGTATAATATACACAAGAGTTACAAGTATATAGCAAAGTGAAGAACGAGGTGGATTATGCCAACTGTTAACGAGGCAATCCATAACTTCATTTCCGAACATACCGGTTTTCGTGGGTTGACCAGCACATCTACTCGCGCCTACGAACAACGGCTGAAAACATTTGCGCTGTTTGCAGAACGGCGGGATATCACCGATCTGGAGAAAGCGCTTACGGAACCAGTTATTGCTGAGTACTTTATATACCTGTCTCAAACGTATCGCAAAGAATCCACGGCATATGCTAAAAGACAGGCATTCTTGATGTTTCTGCGATGGGCAATTGACAAGAAATTAACAACGTCTAAACCTGCGATCCGCCTGAAAAAACCACCTGATCCTCCAACGAGTTATCTAACCCTGGAGGAGGCTGCCCGTCTGGAATTAGCTGCCAAAGGGGGGACGACTCCTTCGGGTATTCTTCACCTTCGTGATTGTGCGGCTTTTCATTTGCTCGCAGGGTTGGAAATTGAGATTGAAGTACTCACCCGTCTTCGCGTGGAAGACTATGATCCAGCGTCAGGCACAATGAGAATCGGGTGCCTTACTGTCCAGGTTAGTGGTGAAATAGAGCGTCACTTGAAGGAATACCTGTTTATCCGAGAAGTTGCCGGGCTTCGCTCTCCTTATCTCTTCCCCTCTCGCTCAGGGAAGCGCTGGCAGACGGCAGGAGTACGACGGGCCATTCAAAGACATCGGCAAACGAGTGGGCTTCCCCCTCTACAGAAAGGGCAATCCTTTCATCCCAAAAAGTGGCCCCTTCAGGAGCGACAGATTTTCCTCAATACGCCAGTAGCTCCTTATGACCGCTCTGTAGAGATAGCGCAAATTGTGGTCATCCTGGGTTTGCATGGCGGTCTCCGCCGTGCCGAGATGTGCACAGTCAAAGCGCGTGATTTGGATCTTGAGCGCCGCAAGTTATATGTTTTAGGCAAGGGGGGTAAAGCGCGCCAAATCAGCCTGGATAGCGCTGCATTTGAAGTCCTTAAACCCATCATCAATGCCCGTCATCCGGATCAGCCCTTGCTGCTCAACAATCAAGGGACTCCCATCTTATCGCCGCGACAGATCAACGAGGTTGTGCGTACTCTATCAGTGCGGGCTGGTATTGTGGACAAGAAAGTCACGCCGCACACCCTTCGTCACTCTTTCGCCACGCATTTGTTGGAAAGTGGCGCCCCTCTGTCAGTGGTAAAGGAGATGCTCGGACATTCCCGAATAGAAGAGACGATGCGATATATCCACCCTGACGAATCTCAGATACGTGAGGGGATAGAACGGCTCGGGAAGATTTACCGCTCTATCCAAAAGCGGATCATTGACGAAAGGCTGGGTGGATTATGTTCCGAATGATTGCCCATTTTCTGTGCTCCAGGTCGGCCGATAAGCCGGGTTCTGTCGTGGGCGGTCATCTCTCTGGGACGGCGGTTGCCCGCCGCCTCATGCGGCCCACCCGGGGCTCGGACGGGACGGGCCGCCCCGTGCAGGGGCAACCGCAAGGGTTGCCCCTACGTCGCCCCTGCTTGGCCTTGCTCCCGGTGGGGGTTGCCTGGCCGCCCGGGTCACCCCGGACGCCGGTGGTCTCTTACACCACCTTTTCACCCTTACCGGGTCGGGAGGATGGTGGACTGGTATCTGGTATACTGGTAGACTGGTATCTGGTATGTGGAGAATCGGCAGGATGCGCACACCCCACCCACTCCCCATTCACCCATTTACCTGCCTACCCCCTCCCAACCCGGCGGTCTGTTTCTGTGGCCCTATCCGTCGGGTTACCCCGCCTGGGCGTTACCCAGCACCGTGCCCTGTGGAGCCCGGACTTTCCTCACCCCGCGCATGGCGCGGAGCGCGACCGCCTGGCCGACCTGGAGCAACTTCATCTTAACATACTCCCATCCCCCTGTCAAGCAATGGTTCCCTGAGGTTCGGATATAAAGGACATTGTGCCCTCATCCCTCCCTGGTCCTTCGGGCTCACAAATGCGCTTTTTGCAACTGTCGCCTTCTCCCCCTCCCGAGGCGGCGAGGCCCCCAGATACCGCTCCAGCATCGTTTCCAACTCCTTCTCTTGTTCCGGTTGCCTCTCCCACACCAACTTCTTCAACCGGTCCAAATCCGCCACCGCCTGCTCGGGAGCCACTCCGATGGCCCTCAACGACCCATCGCTGTCCTCTTTCGCCAGAGACCGTAACTCTTCCACGGGATGGTTCAGAATTGGTTGACACTTTCTGATCTCCGAATCTTCCTGGCCCCTCACCCCCCTTTGTCCCCTCTCTCCCCTTGGCCTGCGGCCAGGGGAGAGGGGGGATTGAAGAGGGGTTTTGGGGGGGGGGGGGGGGGCCCCCCCCCCCCGCCGCAAAACCCCAATTTCTCCCTCTCCCCTCGCCCGCCGCCGAAGGCGAGCGGGAGAGGGGCACGAATGATTCAGAGATCTTTATGAACCTGGGGGCAGGGGGTGGGGTGAGGGCCAGGCGGAATTTCTACGCCCGTAAAAAGTGTCAACATATTTCCCTGGAAAATTGAACCTCCCTTTGAAGGTCTTGACAAATGCCCCAAGGTATGGTACAATATATCACGATACGATACATTGTCTCATTCAGTGAGACAACCCCACCCTGTCAGAGAGAACCCCCTATCGCCAGTTGCGAACTGTCGTTTCAGGCAGGTATGAGAAACGAGATGGGTTATTCCAAGACTCCTATTGGCCCCTGTCTTATCCCCTACCGCTGGACGGAGATAGGGGTTGAGAATGGCATCTTCGTTGCCATTCTCAACCCCTATCTCTTTTGTTCCCCCACGGAGAGAAAACATAGAAACGGTTTGCCAGCAACCCGGAGACAAAGGAGGTGATTATGTAAGAACCCGTCAGGGAAACCCAACAGAGAATTCGGGTCCAAAAACATCCTTCAGCCACAAATCAAGACGAGGAGGGAGAAATGCGCGCAAAAATGCTCATCCTTGCCAGCCTGCTCGTAGTGGTGGGAATGCTGATCACCTCTTGTACACCGGCGACGGTGACCGTCGTTCAGACCGTTGAAGTCCCCAAAGAGGTGCCTGTGACGGTCGTGGTCACTGCCACCCCCGCGCCGGAGAAGCCGGAGGAGCAGGCAGCGGGCCAGCCCATGCCGTGCGAGAGCCTGGTGGGGCTGGAGTTGCCAGACGTAAAAATCACCGCCGCTGAGTTCATCAACCCCATTCAGCCCTCGGCATCAGGGGACATTGTGGTAGTCACCGCCTGGAAGTCCCCCAAATCCGCTTTCGGGCAGGCTTCCGTCTCGGTTCCTTTCTGCCGGGTGGCAGCGACGGTGGAGGATCACATCAACTTTGAGGTGTGGATGCCGTCGCCGGAGAAGTGGAACGGCCGGTTCAACGGTGTCGGGAACGGTGCTCTCTCGGGCGGGATCAACTATCCCGCGATGGCGGGCCCGCTGACAAGGGGATATGCCACGGCCAGTACGGATAGCGGCCATGTGAGCGATGCGCCAGTGCTCAACGCGTGGATGGAGGACCGCCCCGACCTCTGGGTGGACTTTGGCTACAGGGCCATCCACCTGATGACCGTAAACGCCAAAAAGATTATCGCCGCCTACTATGGCCAGGGTCCGCAATACTCCTACTTCACCGGATGCTCGGGAGGCGGTCAGCAGGCGCTGGCGGAAGCGCAGAAGTATCCCGCGGATTACGACGGGATCGTTGCGGGCGCGCCAGCGTGCCGCCAGACCCGTGGGTGGCCGCAGGAGACGTACCCGTCGTACCTGACGCACCGCAGCCCGGCCCACGACATTGCCGACAAGTTGGAACTGATCCACAAGGCGGCGCTGGCGGCCTGCGATGCGAAAGACGGCGTGGAGGATGGGGTCATTGATAACCCACGGGCCTGCGATTTTGACCCCGCCTCGCTGCAGTGCAAGGGTGGCGACGCTCCCGACTGCCTGACGGCGGAGGAGGTGGATACGGTCCGGAAAATCTATGACGGGCTGCGCGATCCGTCCACCGGGGAGTTGTGGTATCCCGGCTTTGAACGGGGCAGTGAGATGGGCTGGCCTGGCCACATCGGTGAGCCGTTCATTATCCCCCAGGGGTACTTCAAGTGGGTGCTCTTTGATGACCCCAACTGGGACTGGCGGACCTTTGACTTTGAGGATCCGGAGGACTTCGCCATTCTCAAAGATGGGGATGCCCGGTATGGCCCCATCTTTAACGCGGTGGAACCGGACCTCACCGCCTTCAAGGAACTCGGCGGCAAACTGGTGCTGTGGCATGGCTGGAACGACCAGAACATTGTCCCGGGGAACAGCATTGACTACTATAACAGTGTCGTCAAAGCGATGGGCGGCCTGGAGAAGACGCAGGAGTTCTTCCGCCTGTTCCTGTTGCCCGGGGTGACCCACTGCGGCGGCGGGGATGGCCCGGATAGCGTTGACTGGCTCGCGGTCATTCAGGCCTGGGTGGAGGATGGAGTGGCGCCCGACCAGGTCATCGCGGCCAAGTACGACAAACTCCGCATCAACGTGCTGCGGACCCGCCCCATCTGCCCATACCCGCAGTTCGCAGTCTATAAGGGGACAGGGGACACGAACGACGCGGCGAATTTCACCTGCGCTGCCCCGTAGCCCGTAGAAGGTCAGGGCGGGCGGCGCGAAGCCGCCCGCCCTTTTCCCCCTTTCCTGAGGCTGCTGAGAAAGTGGGGGCAGGCCCTCCTACCAGGAGGGAGGGGATAGAAAAATATTGTTTTTGTGGCGGCGGCGAAGCCGCCGCCACAAAAACAATATTCTTATTCTTCCTGGCTTCCGCGCAGCGGTGCAGGGAGGTAAGAGAAACAGCACGATGAATGGTAGCGGGTACATTCTGGACCATGCAGACCCACGGGGGCCTCTCCCCATGCATCGCATCCGGCGTGTGGATCGGCCCACCACGCTGATTACCGATAGCGTCCGGCGAATGGATGCGCGGGATACGGCCTACGGCCTGGCGGCCCGCGGTGAATACGGCCCCGTCGTGCAGCGGGGCGTCCAGAGAATCCTGCCGGAAAAGTATCCGCTCTCGGCAGCGCAGAAGGACATTGTGGATCACATTGCCCGCATTCAACCCAACCCGACCGCCGCAAGGATCGCTCCTATCCCGCAGGACCCTCAGGTCCTGACCCGCCACATCAAGGCTGTGGGGTACTTCCTGAAAGCGGATATTGTGGGGACATGCCGGGTGCCCGAATTTGCCTACTACAGCCACGACAGACAGGGAAACCCCATTGATCCCGCGTACGAAAACGCTATTGTCATCGTAATGCGCAAAGACTGGCGGACGATGCACGCCTCCACAGGCTACGACTGGATAGGCGACCCGGTCAGTTTTCAGGCCTATCAGCATCTTGCTCTGGTCGCCGAGACAATGGCCAACTATATCAGGCGGTTGGGATGGGATGCTTCTGCCCAGTATGGGCCATCTTTTGTGGACCGGTATTCCGTCTTGCTACCACCTCTGTTGCTTCTGGCGGGCATTGGGGAGGTGAGTCGGGCAGGGATCATCCTGAATCCATTTCTGGGGCTTGGCTACAAAGCGGCGGCTATCCTCACCAATATGCCGTTGGTTCCAGATAAACCCATTGATTTCGGCCTGCAGAGCTTCTGCCAGCGATGCCGAATTTGTGCGGAGAACTGCCCCAGCGGGGCCATCCCGAAGGGCGACAAGGTGATGTACAACGGTTATGAGACCTGGAAACTGGATACGAAGCGCTGCGCCAGTTTCAACTTTACGAACAAGAAAGGCACCATGTGCAACCGCTGCGTCAAGAGTTGCCCGTGGACCAGCCCGCTGACCTGGCCGCATAACCTGATGCGCGCGGTGGTCATGCGTTCGCGTCTGGCCCAGCCGGTCGCTATCCGGGCAGCCTATCTTCTCAAAACGGGTCAGAGTCATCCCGAGGACAAGTGGTGGTTTGACATGGAGGACGTGGGCGGCGTGATTGAGGCGCGGAGCATGGGGGCGAAAACCGGAAATCTATCCGGCGAAAAACGTGAGTAAAGTCATCGTTGAGGGTCTTGACAGATTCCAGCGGACGTGGTATAATGTATCACGATATGATACCCTGTATCATTAAACAAGACAATTTGCGAAACACCGATGAGGTAACACCCCCCGTATCCGGCACCATCGGATCAGATATGTGCTCCGCTTCTGCTTACAGGCCATCAGAGTCCTCAGGCGGTGAAACCGTGATCCAGCAAGGAACTATCCAGCGATCATCCCGCGTCCCCGCGCCGTTCTCCACACCGCTTTGCAGCGAACCATGAAAAATGGGGGTTGGAGAAAACGCCCTGTCGTTTTCTCCAACCCCCAACTTTTTCCTGCGCAACGGCCAAATGGCCTGTCCAAACCCTATCAGAGAAAGGAGGGATCAGGGAGAGACTATACATCAGAGAACGGCCTACCGGCAAAACAACTTACTGAGACGGTCAACCATTCGGCCATTCCACAACAACCCAAGGAGGGAAAGATGAAACGGGTTCCCACTATCTTCATCAGCATTGTGCTGGTATCCGTATTGCTTCTGACTGCCTGTGGTAAGCCCACACCGGCACCCACCACGCAGGCGCCGCCGACCCAGGCGCCCGCCACCCAGGCACCACCCACTCAGGCGCCGGAAGCGAAGAAGGAGATCATCGCTGTGTGCCTCCCGGCCCTGGACAACCCGTTAATGCTGGAGTTGAGTGACGCCTTCGTCAAGGCGTTCGGGGACGAATATGACGTACGGGTTGCCAGCGCCGATGGCAATCCCAACACCCAGGCAACGCAGATTGAGAACTTTACCACTATGGGTGCCAAGTTCATGTTTGTCATGACGGTGGAGGCGAGCAGCCTGCTGCCCAAATTGGAGGCAGCCCGGAAGGCCGGCATCCTGGTTATGGTCGCCGGAGGCGAGCCGGGCGAGTCCGGCCGCGACGCCGTCATGAAGATTGACCAGTTCCTGGCAGGCGAGTACGCGGCCTATCTGGCCAAGCGGTGGGTAGATGAGGTCTATCCGGACGCGGCCCCGGGCTCCATTGAAACCGCCGTGTTCCTCTCATCGCTCAACCCGGAGGCGGTCGCCCGGTCCAACGGCCTCTTGATGATCAGCGAGCCTTACCTGAAGAATGCCCAGGGCGAATACATTGACGCCAGCGGGAACCCCATTTCGGACGCCAAGGGGAATTACCTCCCGGGGAAATCCGAGAGCGACCGGGTTCCGAACCCTGCCTACAGCCCGGCAGTGAAAATCGTACAGACCCCGCAGGCCGAAATGTTCCAGGCCGGTCAGACGGCGATGCAGAACATCCTGACGACCAACCCCAATGTGAAACTGGTCATTGCCTACGCATCCGACGGTGGCGTTGGTGCCTCTAAAGCGATTATGGATGAATACGCGAAGGGGGCTGCCAGCGTCATCAAGGACCTCAGCAAAGTCGCGGTGTTCGGCGTGGGCATGTTCGGCCCTGAGGGGGATGCGATTAAGGAATCCTCGCTGGGCAAAGGCGTCTTCAGAGGCGCTGTGGCTTTTGGCGGCGGTGACCTGCCCGGGACAACGGTCAGCATTGCCCGCAAGATGCTGAAGGGCGAGGAGTACCCCGAGGTGACGTGGGACCCGCTCGCTCTGGCCACCGCGGTGAACGGCGAACTCCACGTGGTGCCGGTCCCCAACTCCGGTGTGATTGACGCGACGGTGCTGAACCAGTTGTTCCCGGGCCCGCTGTTCGTGGTGAATCCGTAGGCCGCAACCTGCGGGGATAGGGCCTGTCAGCAGCGAGATTCCGTTAACAGGTGGGCTGGTGGAACGCGCAGGGCCGGGCTTTACCTCTCAATCCCCTCAGCCCTGGCCCACCCTTCTCTCCGGCGGGCGGAGGGAGGGGAAAGGTTGTGGGCGGTGGCTTTGCCGCCGCCCACAACCCCTGGCAAACGGTGCTCTTGTGCTGTAAGGAGGATGGGCTTTGAGTGCGCGTGCGGAATACATCGTTGAAATGAAAGGCATATCCAAGCGCTTCGGCGGCGTCCAGGCGCTGAAGAACGTGGACCTGGAATTAAGGTATGGCGAGATTATGGGGATTGTCGGCGACAACGGCGCCGGCAAGTCCACCCTGATGAAGATTCTCGCCGGCGCCTACGTCGCAGATGAGGGGAAGATTTACGTGGACGGGCGGGAGGTGCACATTCGCAACCCCCTGGATGCGGCCCGGTTGGGGATCGGCATGATTTACCAGGACCTGGCCCTGTTCAACAATCTGGACGTTGCCCGGAATATCTTCGTTGGCAGAGAGTACACTCGCGGACCCTTCGGCATATTGCTGGACAAGAAGAGGATGTACAGGAGAGCGGAGGAATTGATCCGGGAACTCCGCGTGGATATTGGGTCACCCCAGTTCAATGTCGCCATGATGTCCGGTGGCCAACGTCAGATGGTTGCCTGTGCCCGGGCGGTGGCCTTCCAGACGAGAATCCTGATCATGGATGAGCCCACTGCGGCGCTGGGGGTCCGGGAGGCCAGCCGATTGCTCAGCCTCATCCGGGATTTGCGGGACCGGGGGATTTCTATCCTGCTCATCACCCAGCGCATTCCAGATGTACTGGCGATTGCTGACCGGGTGTTTGTCCTGAAGGGCGGGCAAAGGCAGGATGTGATGGAGGTCAGCAAGGTCACCTTGGACGATGTGGTGACCATGATTGTCAAGGGCAAGGAGCGCGGCGGAAATGGCGACGCCCAGGTTGAGTACAAATCTTTCGGATGAAGACCCCGAATCTACCGGGCAGGAGGTCGCCTGGACGGCCGCAGTACCGTTGCGGGGGCGGGCTACCGTTGCCGGAACACCAGGTACGGGAGGAAGACTGTTGAGCACCGTTCTGAATGGCCTGAAAAAGTACACCACCCTGTTGGTCCTTTTGATCCTGATGGCTCTCTTTTCGTTCGTGAGCCCGTACTTTCTGACGTCGCGGAACCTGATCAACATTGTTCTCCAGAACACCTACTTCATCATCGTCGCGGTGGGCCTGTCGTTTGTGATGATTGGCGGAGGCATAGACCTTTCGGTAGGGTACCAGATGTCCCTGGTTGGCGTGGTCACTGCGATGATGATGGTCGTTTATCAACTGCCCGTATGGCTGGCCGTCGGCATCGGCCTGTTGCTGGGCACCACGCTGGGGCTGATCAACGGGCTGATTGTCGCTCAGATCAGGACGTTCCCGCTGATTGTCACGCTGGCGACCAGCACCATTTTCCAGGGTATCTCATATCTGATCTCCCAGGCCAAAACCTACCGGAATTACCCGGCAGAGTTCCTGTTCATCGTCAACGGGAGGGTGCTGGGACTTCCCTTTGACGTCTTCCTGGCTTTGGTGATCGTCATCTGCGCCCATTTCATCTACTCTGAGACCCGCTTCGGCCTGAGGTTAATCGCTCTGGGCGGCAACGAGGAAGCCGCCCGGCTGGTGGGCCTCAATACGCGGTTCATCAAAATCTCGGCGTACACTCTCTGCGGCTTCCTGGTGGCGATTGCCACGATGGTGATGCTGGCCAAAGCGAATACGATGAACTCTTCCTTCGGGCCGGGCACGGAGTTTGTGGCTCTGACCGCGGCGATTGTCGGCGGCGTCAGTTTCGTGGGCGGAGAAGGCAGCATCCCTGCCCTTGTGGCCGGTGTATTTGTCCTTGCAGTGCTGGGAAACGGAATGCAACTGGCTGGCTGGGGGACCTACGCTCAGTACATCGTGCGAGGGATTATTCTGCTGGGAGCCGTCGTATTTGACGAGTATCAGAAGAAGACAAAGCGAGCGCTGCGGTAAGGAAATCTGTGCTCAGGAGGCCAAACTCCCATGTTCCGAGAACACTACGCGATTCAAAACATCCATCCGCCTGCCGACACCCGTCACATCCGGAGAAAGTTTCTGGATATTCCCTATGCCCACCTGTCTCCTTCCCAGAAACTGGACATCTACCTGCCCGATGAAGGGGAAGGGCCCTTTCCGGTGATTGTGTTCATTCACGGCGGGGCATTTATGGGAGGCGATAAGGGGGATAGCCAGATTATGCCCGTGCTGGAAGGGCTGAAGAGAGGCTACGCGGTTGTCTCTATCAACTACCGGCTGAGTTGGGAGGCGAAGTTCCCGGCCCTGGTCCACGACGCGAAGGCCGCCATCTGCTGGATTCGCGCCAACGCACAGCAGTACCACCTGGACCCGGACCGAATTGCCGCCTGGGGCGGGTCCGCCGGAGGGTATCTGGTGTCCATGCTGGGGGTCACGGCGGGGGTCAAAGAACTGGAGGACCTGACTCTGGGCAATCCGGATCAGCCGAGCAACATCCAGGCAGCCGTGGTGTGGTTTGGCCCGACGGATTTTCTCAAGATGGACGAGCAACTGAGGGAAAACGGGCTGCCGCCCCAGCCGGGGATAGAGCACAGCGGTCCGAATTCACCCGAATCCCTGTTGCTGGGAGAACAAATCACCAAAGTTCCTGACCTGGTGAGGGCGGCCAATCCCGAAACGTACATTAACCCCAATGCGCCCCCCTTCTTCATCCAGCACGGCACAAAGGACGATGTGGTGCCGGTGCAGCAATCCATCCACTTCGCGTCTAAACTGGCCGCGGTGCTCGGAGAGGACAAGGTCAGGCTGGAACTCCTGGAGGGGGCCGGGCACGGGGATGACCCTCAATTCACGACCCCCGAGAATGTCCGGAAAGTCCTGGACTTCCTGGACGAGCACCTGAAATAGCATTTGGGGCGGTTTTGACCGCCAGCGGATTGATTCCATTGGGTTCATTTTCGCAAGGAGGAGCCAAATGTCAGAACTCTATGATCTGGTCCAGGCAGTGATGAAGGTCATCCAGGACCGCCGAAGCATCCGGCAGTACACGGAGGAGCCGGTATCCGAGGAAGAACTGCAGATGATCCTGGAGGCGGCCCGTCAGGCGCCCTCCGGGGAGAACGCGCAGCCCTGGCGATTCATCATCGTCAAGGACCCGGAGACGCGGAAACGGATGGGGGCGATCGCGGGCGGCGGCAGTGGCCGCCGGTTTACCGCCGAGTTCGTCACCCAGAAGATGCAGGAGCGGTTCGCCAGTCTGGAGGACGAGGCGAAGCGGAAGGCGGCCTTTGAGAAACTGACGTCGGGGCAGGTGTCCGCCTTCCTCGCCGAGGCGCCGGTCAACATCGTCGTCTGCGGCCGCAAGGACGTCTGGGACCTGCCCTACGATACGTCGGCTGCCATTGAGAACATGCTGCTGATGGTGACGGCGCTGGGTCTGGGGGCCTGCTGGGTGATCGCCCCCTGCATTGACATTCGCGATGAGCAGCGCCTGAAGGACTTGCTGGGCGTGCCCGAGGGGCTGAAGATTGTCAGCATTATCGCCGTGGGCCACCCCGCGCGCTACCCCCGGCCCCGTCCGCGCATCCCTCTGCACGAACTGGTCTACCGCGAGAAGTGGGGCAATCCCTACTACGAGAAAAAGGAGGAGTGATGAACGAGCGCCAGGTCTCTCTGGAATACGTCAACAGCATCGTTCACGACCTGCAAAAGGCGTTCTGGGACGAAAGGGGCAAGGGGGCCCGCTTTCGTGTCACCACAGTGGGGCGGGATTATTTCCTGAACAAGTGTCTGCCCAGGATTCAGACGAAGGAAGTGGAGCCGATCATTGAGGTGATTCAGCAGGTACTGAGAGAGGAAGGGATTGTGGCTGAAGTTTCCCACCGGACGGAGGACAAACTGCTGCATGTGGAGGTGCGCGGATGCCTGCACGTGCCGGTGGAGCAGAGGCTGGTCGCCAAAGGAGTGGAGCCCTTCACCTGCATCCCGGCCAACCTGATCGTGCTGGCGATTGAGGAGGTCCTGGACCGACCGGTGGAATTGGCGGAAATCAAGGTGGAGAACGGGGCCTGTCACATTCTGATGGTTCTCTTTGACGCGCGGCCGACCTTTGAATAACGGGAGGGCAAAAATGAGCAAACTGGCGACACTGGCGGAAGCGGTCGCGTCCATTCCCTCTGGCGCGCACGTGGCCCTCTCGGGGTTCGCCATCACGCGCTGCAACATGGCCTTCGCGCGCGAGGTGATCCGTCAGGGCATCCGCCATCTGACGGTCTCCCAGTGTGTCGGGGCGATGGATGCGGACCTGCTGGTCGGGGCAGGGGCGGTGGACCGGATGATTTATGGCGGCGGCTCGCTGGACCGCTTCGGGCGGCTCAATAACGTGAATCGCGGGATTGAGTCCGGCACGCTGGTCGCCGAGGAATACAGCAGCCTCTCGGTGGCCTTCCGCTACCTGGCGGGCGCCCTCGGCTTGCCCTTCATCCCCATCCGCTCCCTGCGCGGTTCGGACATCCTGGCCCGATTGCAGCAAATCGCGCCGGAGAATGTCAGCACGGTGCAGGACCCTTTCACCAGCGAGGAGTGGCTGGCGCTCCGGCCCCTGGTGCCGGATGTCGCCGTCGTCCAGGTGCAGGTGGCGGACGAAGAGGGCAACGCCTGGATTTACGGCCCGCGCTGGGACAACGAGGAACAGGTGAAGGCCAGCCAGCGGGTGATCGTCATCACCGAGCAACTGGTGCCCACCGAAATCATCCGCCGGGACCCGGAGCGGACGGTCATCCCCGGTTTCAAGGTCTCGCACGTCGTCCATCTGCCCTTCTCCGCCCACCCCACTTCCGTCTACCGCGTCTATGACTACGACGCGGAGCACATCCGGGAGTACGCGGCGGCGACCAGGACGGTGGAGGGATTCCAGGCGTACCTGGAGAAATACGTCCTCGGCGTTCGGGACCACTGGGAATACCTGGAGCGGGTCGGTGGGATGAAGCATCTCACCTCGTTGCTGGCGGATCCGATTCTGGGGTATTGAGAGGGGGAAGGGAGCCATGTACGCAGAGGATTATACCTTCTTTGAACTGATGGCCGTGGCGGGAGCGCGGGAGTTGAAGGACGGCGAAATCGTGGCCGTGGGGATCGGCCTGCCGGTGGTCGCGTCGTTCCTGGCCAAGCGCACTCACGCGCCCCATCTGACCATCCTCTTTGAGTTGGGCATCGTGGACCCGGAGCCCATCCACACCGGAGTGGGCCTGGCGGACCCCCGGGTCTGGTATCGGGCGAAGGTGATGAGCAGTTTCGTGGACATGCTGGGCATGGTGCTGCACCGGGGGCTGGTGGATGTGGGCTTCCTGGGCGGCCTGGAGACCGACGCCTATGGCAACCTGAACACGACGCTGCTGGGCGACCCGAAGGGGAAATTCACCCATTTCGTGGGCAGCGGAGGGGCCAACGACATCGCGTCTTCCGCCAAACGGGTCGTCATCATCATCCGTCATGAGGCGCGCAAACTCAAAGAGGCCGTCTCGTTTGTCACCAGCCCCGGCTACCTGCGGGGGAACGGTGCCCGCGAGGCCGCCGGGTTGCCGGGCGGACCGGTCCGCGTCATCACCGATAAGGCCATCTTCGGCTTTGACCCCCAGAGCAAGCGGCTGAGGCTGGAGTCCATTCACCCGCGCGTCACGCTGGAGGACGTCCTGGCCAGCATGAGTTTCCGGCCGCTGGTGCCCGACCAGGTACCGGTTACCGAGCCGCCGACGGTGGAGCAGATTCGCCTGATCCGCGAGGAGATTGATCCGGAGCGGATCTACGCGGGTTGATCCGCCGGAGTTTTCCGCCATCCCCTACAAGGACGATCAGCGATGCCGTACAAAGTCACCGATCGGTGCATTCTCTGCGGGGCCTGTGTGGCCGGTTGCCCGACCGGCGCCGCCACCATCACGGAGGGTGATACCCAATCCCGGATTGACCCGGCGGTCTGCATAGAGTGCGGGACATGTGAAGCGAATTGCCCGGTAGAGGCGATTATCTACGTGGACGAAACGGAGAACCCATCTGCGGGGTAGCGTCAGAGAAGACCTGCATGTTTTTCCCACGTAACTATTCAGGCTTCCTCACTCCACCCCCGCCGCCTGCGGCGGGCGGCGAAGCCGCTGGGTGAGGGTGAGGCTGAACAGTTACTTTCCCACAAGGAGGAGCATGGATTTCCTTGCCGTAGAAGGGCTCACCAAGTTCTTCGGGGGCCTGGCCGCCGTGTACCAGGTGGGATTCACCATCCAGGAGGGGGAGATTATCGGCCTCATCGGCCCCAACGGCTCGGGCAAGACGACCGTTCTGAACCTGATTACCGGGTTCCTCAAGCCCAACGCTGGCCGGGTCACCCTGGCGGGAAAGGACGTCACCGGCCTGCCGCCTCACCGGATGTGCCAGAACGGGGTGGCCAGAACCTTTCAACTGACCAAGTCGTTTCCCTGCTGCACCGTTCTGCAGAACGTGATGATCGCGCGGACGTACGGCCGGAACCCGGCGCCGAACCTGCGGGTCGCCGCCGACGAGGCGATGGACATCCTGGGGGTGGTGGGCCTGGCGGACAAGGCGAATTTCCTGGCCCGGGACCTGACGCTGATGGAGCGCAAGATGCTGGAACTGGCCCGCGCCCTGGCCGCCAGGCCCCGTTTGCTTCTCCTGGACGAACTGATGGCGGGCCTGAACCCCGCCGAGACCGAGGAGACGATGCAGTTAATCCGGAAAATCCGGGATTCGGGGATCACGATTCTGGTGGTGGAGCACATCGTCAAGGCGATTTGCCTGTACTCCATCCACCAGCAGGGGTACCGGTACCTCTTCTCGCCGTTCCCCAAGTCCCCTGCCCAGGCCCGGGACGTCTTTGAAATCCTCAACGCTTCCATCCCGGAGGGCGAACGGCCGACCAAAGTCGCCATCTTCCAGGAGACCACCGACTGGGGCATAGAGTTGGGCAATCTGTGGAAGGAGAACGCCCCCAAGTACGGCTACCAGGTGGTCGTCTATGAGACGTATACCCCCCGGACCGAGGACATGTCGGCCATGATCCTCAAGGCTAAGGAGGCGGGGGCGGAGACGCTGCTCACCGTACCGGCCCCTCCGGACGGCATCACGATGGTCAAGCAGATGGTTGAACTGGGATGGACGCCCAAGTTCGCCCTGATGATCCGGGCCCCCGAGAACGTCACCTGGGCAGAGACCCTGGGCAAGAACGGCGATTACTTCACCATCTTCCCTGGCTGGCACCACGCCGAGAACTTCCCCGGGGTGGCCGAACTCAACGCCAAGTACCAGGCCCAGTTTGGGCGGCCCGCCGACCTGCTGACGGGGCCGGCATATGCCTGCGTGCAGATCGCGGCGGCGGCCATTGAGAAGGCCGGCACGCTGGACCGGGAGGCGATTCGGGACGCCATCGCCGCCACCAACATGACGACGGTGGTTGGCCCCGTGACCTTCAACACCGATGGCACCGGCAACGTCCTGAACCCGCTGATCCAGTGGCAGAACGGCAAGCAGGAACTGGTGTGGCCGCCGGAGCACGCCTCGGCCAAACTGGTCTACCCGGCGCCTCCGTTTGACAAGAGATAAGAAGCCAGCGCCGTCGGCGGATCAGGGTGAATGCAGCGCCACGATGGCCGGCGAGGCCGGATATACCGACCGCGAACCCAGACCGGCCGCGCCGGCCATCCTCCAAATCCATCAGGGGAGAAACATTATGGACGAAGAACTGGACCTGGAACTATACAGAGTACGGGCCGTAGAACGGGCCATGCAGATTCTGGCCTCGTTTGATGATGCACACCCCGAACGGGGGGTGACGGAAATCGCTCAGGCAACCGGCCTGCACAAGGCCACGGCCCACCGTATCATCATGACCCTGCTCCAGGGTGGCTTCCTGGAGCGGACGGCGGACGGGGAGAAGTTTCGCCTGGGAGTGCGGATGATTGAACTGGGCCTGAGGGCGCTGCGTCACTTTGATCTGCGCCGCGTCGCGCTCCCGTATCTGCAGCAGTTGTCGGATCGCTTTCAGGAGACGTGCGACCTGGGCATTTTTGACCAGGGACAGGTGCTGTGCATTGAGGTCGTGTACGGCAATCACGCACTGATCGTCGCCACCCGGGTTGGTGCCCGGCTGCCGATTTACTGCACGGCCAGCGGCCGGGTATTTCTGGCCTTCCTGCCGCCAGAAATTGTAGAGCCTTTGCTGAAAGCCCCCATGACCGCCTGCACGGAAAAGACCATTACCTGCCCCGACCGGCTGCGGGAGGAACTGGAGGCCACCCGACGGCGTGGGTACGCCATTGATGATGGGGAATTTGAGCCCGGAATTCGGGCCGTCGCCGTGCCGGTCCGGGACGTTTTCGGAAACGTCATCGCTGCCCTCGGTATGCCGGGTCCCGTTCAGCGGATGACGCCGGAACGCATTCCTGAGATCGCCCAGGCCCTGATGGAAGCGGCCAACGCCATCTCGGCCCACATTCTGCGCGTGTAGTCCATTCCGGGATTCTGCCCGCGCGGGCAAATCTGCCGGGGTGTAGATTTCACTATCCACTCAGGAGGATGAATGTGATGAGCAGGGTTCCTTTCGTAGCGGCTGCCGACGTGGAAGGAGAAGAGCGAATCCCCAAGCGGGTATCCAAGTTGCTCCTCGCTCCCAAGACCGTGGGCACCAAGAACGTCTCTATGGGATTGAACGTCACCGCGGTCGGGAGCATGATCCCGGACCATGTCCACGAGGATTGCGAGGAGGTTATGTTCATCATCAGCGGGCGCGCCCGGCTGGTGATTGAAGGGGAGGGGGAATGGGAAATCGGCCCGGAGACGGCCATCTACTCCCCCCCCGGCAAGAAGCACCGGCTGGAAAATATCGGCGATGAACCGCTGAAACTGGTGTGGGTCTACAGCCCACCCCTGCCGCAACACTATGAGTAGACAATCACCCAATCCAATTTCAATCTTACCAAAGGAGGCACAAAGTGTTTGAGGACATCCGGCGTTACATCAAAACATTGGGCCTGCCCGAGGGAGACCTCTGGGATCTCCCGACGTCCACGGCCCGCTTCCCCGACGGAGCGGTCTTCCGCATTGAGGTGCCGACGGTGAACTCCGCCGAGGCGGTCGCCGCACTGCTGGAGACCAGCGACAAGTTGGGGGTCACCATCAACCGCGTGACGGAGACCTACGGTATGTTCCGGCATACGCGGCAGGAGTTGAAGGAGTACTGCCGGCTATGCCACGACTACGGCGCGGAGTTGCTCCTGTCGGTGGGGCCGCGGGCCACCTACGACACCAGCGCCACCGCGCTCTCTCCCCAGGGGGTGCGCATTGGCTACCGCCTGCGCGGAATGGAGCAGTTGCTACGCGCGGTGGAGGACATCCGGCGCGGCATTGACATCGGGTGCCGGGGCTTCGTCATCTACGACGAAGGCCTGCTCTGGGTGTTGGGGCGGATGCGCCGGGACGGCTTCCTGCCGAAGGACATTATCTTCAAGGCCTCGGCGCACATGGGCTACTCCAACCCGGCGGCGTTCAAGGTGCTGGAGGAACTGGGAGCCGATAGCATCAACCCCGTGCGGGACCTGCAACTCCCCATGATCGCCGCGCTGCGGGCCGCCGTGAAGGCCCACATTGACGTCCACACCGACAACCCGCCCGGGTCGGGCGGCTTCATCCGGGTCTACGAGGCCCCCGAAATCGCCCGTGTGGCCGCGCCGGTCCACCTGAAGACGGGCAACTCGGTGGTGAGCGCACACGGACAGATCACCAGCGCGGCGGACGGCAAGCGTATGGCCGAGCAGGCGGCTATCGTCGTGGAGATGGTGAACAAGTACTACCCGGAGGCGAAGCAGACGAAGCGGGGTGATCCGGACCTGCGAATCCCTCACGTTTAGTTGTGGTGGCAAGAGGAAAAAGTTTTTGTGGCGGCGGCTAACCGCCGCCACAAAAACCAATATTAAGGGAGTGAAGGCACTCCCCGCCCGGAGCGGCCCCGGCGGCGCAGCCGCCCGGGGCAAAGGAGGCAACATGGGCAGGTGGAAATTGCCGCCGTCGGGCGGCCATATGGATAAGCCGACGGGCATCTATTTCCAGACAATGACCAAAGCCGAAATAGAGGAACGGCTGAAGGTCAACGACATCATCCTGATCCCCGTCGGCAGCACGGAGTGTCATGGCGACGCACAGCCGTTCGGTGAGGATACCTTCCTGGTGACCCGGATGGCCGAGATGGTCGCCCAGGCGACCGGCTGCACGGTCGCCGAGCCGGTATGGTACGGTTCGCACCCGCACAACCATCTGGGGATGCCGGGTACCGTCATCATCCCGGAGGACACGTTCATCGCCTATCTGCGGGCCATTATCGCGGGGTTCTGGAACGCTGGCTTTCGCAAGCAAATCCTGCTCAACGGCCACGGGCAGGAGGAGGTAATCCCGCTGGCCCTGCACCAGTTCGCGAAAAAATACCAGGTGCCATGCCTGCTGATTTCGCTCCACTGGCCAACGGTGATCCATGACTACCTGAAGGACAAGGCGCACGGTGGCCCGTTTGAGACGCCGTTCCGCCATGCCGACGAGGCGGAGTGCTCCTACTCAATGGCCCTGTTCCCGGAGATGATCAAACTGGAGAAGGCTGTGGACACAACCCCTCACGGGTTCCTGCCCCCTGATCACGTGGATAAGGGCGGCGATGTGTACCATGCACCGATCAAGGGCCATGAGCAGGTGGGCTTCGGTGGCCTGGAGGTCATCATGACGCCGGAGGGCGTGCTGGGGAAGCCCTCGCTGGCGGACCCCGCCAAGTCCGAGGCGGGCCTGAACGCGCTCTTTGACTACATGGTCCGGCTGATCAACGACATTCTGGAGCGGTTCCCGCCCGGTCAGTTGCCGCCCACCGACAAAGTTACCATGCGCGACCCGGCCGAGATAGAGGCAGTGCTGAAGGGGCCGCTGCGCGGCGGCCGGCATATTTACACCATTGCGTATCCGCCATGATGTGAAGAGGGGGGCGGCGGCGCAGCCGCCGCCCCCCAACCCCCTCCGGCAGACCTGGAGTCGGTACCTGGGGGAATACCCCACCGAGAATGAAAGCGAGGCCTGAAACGGGCCGAAGGAGGTCATCCATGGCACACCAGACGCGAAGCGAGGTTGAACTCCCGGCGGGCGTTGAGGTGAAGCCAACCGTCTGCTTCTGGTGCAAGGCGGAGTGCGGCCTGCTTGCCTACGTGAAAGACGGCGTGCTCCTCAAACTGGAAGAGGACCCGGATTGGCCGATCAAGTGCTATCCCCCCACGGCTGGCTGTGTGCGACGCAAGGCTGCCGTGGAGTACTTCTATCACCCCGGTCGCCTGAACTATCCTCTGAAAAGGGTCGGCGAGCGAGGCGAGGGCAAGTGGCAGAGAGTTGAATGGAAGGATGCGCTGGACGAAATCGCTGATAAACTTGCCCGTCTCCGGGATCGCTACGGCCCTGAGACGTTGGCGGCCACAGGGGGCACGGCCCGCACCCACGACGAGTACCGCGCTCGCTTCTTCAACCTCTTCGGCTCCCCCAACCTTCTCGGACAGGAGCGAATCTGCTTCGGCCCCCGCTCCATTGTGGCGGATGCAATCGTGGGAATGTTCCCCAACTACTCCCTGACTCGGGACGCCCGGTGTATCCTCCTGCTGGGGGTGGAGCCGCTGACTTCGCGGCCGATGGTGGCAAAAGCGCTTCTGGAGGCAAGGGCGCAGGGAGCGAAACTGATCGTCGTGGACCCGTGCCAGACGAAATCCGCTTCTATGGCCGACCTGTGGCTGCCCGTGCGCCCGGGCACGGACTCCGCCCTGCTCCTGGGCATGATTCGCGTCGTGGTGGATGAAGAACTCTACGATAAGGACTTCGTGGAGCGCTGGTGCTACGGGTTTGAAGACCTGCTGGAACGGCTGAAGGAATACCCGCTATCGCGGGTATCGGAGATCACCGGATTGCCGGCGGAACTGATCCAGCAGGCGGCACGGATGTACGCCCAGAACAGGCCGGCATGCTGCATTGAGGGGGAGGGACTGGAGCATTCGTACACTTCGGTGCAGGCCCTCCACGCCCGCTGGATTCTCGCGGCCATCTGCGGGAACATTGACGTCAAGGGTGGCGAAATCCAGATGGGGCCTCCGGGCTGGGTGCCCACGCGCGATATAGAACTCTGGGACCACCTGCCCGAGTCGCAGTGGAGGAAGATGATCGGGGCGGATAGATTCCGCCTCTCCAGTTACGATGCCCAGGTGATGCTGATGCGGAACATCACTCGCGTCTGGGGCGCGCCGGTCAACGAGATGTTCCACCAGTGCCAGTGCCACACCCCCAGCGCCTACCGCGCGATCATCACCGGCGAACCGTACCCCATCACCGCCCTCTTCACCACGCACAGCAACCCCATGGTCACGGAGATTGCGACCAAAACAGTTTACCAGGCCCTGAAGAGCCCCAATCTCCAGTTATACGTCGTGATTGACTTCTTTATGACGCCGAGCGCCGAACTGGCGGATTACGTGTTGCCAGCAGCCACGTGGCTGGAGCGCCCGGATATATGGGCCTTCAGCGACTACGGCGGTTACATGTGGGCCCGTGAGGCCGTCCTGCCTCACATTGTTCCCGGCCGTTACGAGCATTATCGGGACTTTGACATCTGGCGAGAACTCGGCATCCGGCTCGGTCAGGAGGAATACTGGCCGTGGAAGACGCTGGAAGAAGCGCTGGACTATCGGCTGGCACCGCTGGGCTACACTCTCAAGACCTTCCCCAGGGTCATCCTTCGCCCCGTGGTGGAGAAGAAGTACGAAAAGCAGGGGTTCGCCACGACGACCGGAAAAGTGGAACTGCGCTCCACCGTGCTGGAAGCGCTGGGCTATGACCCGCTGCCCAGATACATGCCCCCGCCGGAAAGCCCGCAGGGCAACCCAGAACTGGCCAGAGAGTACCCGTACATTCTGATTACCGGTCGGAGGATTCTGTACTACTACCATTCGGAATGGCGTCAGGTGGAGTCGGTCCGCAAGCATTATCCTTACCCGATTGTCCGGGTTCACCCCGACACGGCCCGTGCAGAGGGAATCGCCGAAGGGGATTGGATCTGGATAGAGACCCCGCGCGGGCGCGTGCGCCAGAAAGTCCAGTTTTTTGACAAGATGGACCCCAGAATCATCAGCGCAGAACATGGCTGGTGGTATCCGGAGTTGCCAGGGCCAGAGCCCTCGCTTCACGGTGTCTTTGAATCCAACATCAACGTGTGCATGAGCGACGACCCGGATCACTGTAATCCGGAAATCGGTTCGTACCCGCTGCGCACGGCTCTGTGCCGAATATACAAAGCGGAGCCGCCTGAGGGGATTTATCAGTGAGCCAGGCCGTAAACGGCCTGGCTGAGGTGTTGTAGGACAACTGCAAGCAGTTGTCCTACAAACGGAACACGGGTTGCCCAGGTGGAAAGGGGCGCTTTAGCGCCTCATCCTTGCCTGAGCCGGGCCGTTTACGGCCAGGCGAAAAGGCCAGCGGCCCAGCCCGACAAAACTTGGACACATCCGAAAACGATCATATCAACCATTTTGGAGGCAGGCATGCAGATTTTACGGGTCAATATGGAACAGTTAGGGGTTCGGTGGGAGTCTGTCCCGCCCGAATACGAACGCTTCGGGGGGCGTGCCCTCATCGCCAAAATCCTGCTGACAGAGGTCCCGCCCCAGTGTGACCCTCTCGGTCCGCATAACAAACTGATTCTGGCCCCCGGTCTCCTGGGCGGCACCAACCTCTCCAGCGCGGGGAGGCTCTCCGTCGGCGGCAAGAGCCCGCTGACCGGTGGGGTCAAGGAAGCGAATTCCGGCGGGGACGCCGGCACCCATCTGGCCCGCCTGGGCGTCAAGGCCGTCATCGTGGAGGGCCAGCCTGCGGACGGGAAGTTGTACGTGCTGTACATCTCCCGCAATGGGGCCGAATTGTTCCCCGCCGACGAGTGGCGTGGGCTGGGCACCTATGCGACGGTCGCCAGGGCGCGGGAACGATGGGGGGAGCACTGCACGGTCATCTCCATCGGCCCGGCCGGTGAGATGCGGATGACCGCCGCCGCCGTCGCCTGCACCGGATACGACGAGCAGGTCAGCCGCATGGCGGCGCGCGGTGGGCTGGGCGCGCTGATGGGCAGCAAAGGGCTGAAGGCCGTCGTCCTGGACGCTTCGGGATGCGAGGCGCCTCCTCTGGCCGACCCCGAGTTGTTCCGTGCCGCCGCGCGCCGCTTCGCTCAGGAACTTGCCGAGAATCCCCGGACGGGCCGCCAGGGCTCCATGCACCTCTACGGGACTTCGGCCATCGTGGAGGCCGTCAACGAGATGGGGGCTCTTCCCACGCGCAACTTCCGCGCGGGCCGGTTTGAGGCCGCGGAGAACCTGAGCGGTCCCCGGCTGCGGGAGACGACGCTGGCCCGGGGCGGCAAAGCGGGCACCAGATGCATGGCCAACTGTGTCATCTCCTGCTGCAACCTGTTCATGGACCCGGCGGGCAACCCCATTGTGGCCACCCTGCAGTATGAGACCATCGGGATGTTAGGCTCCAATCTGGGCATCGGGACGCTGGATGAGGTGGCCCGTCTGAACCGCATCTGCAACGACCTGGGCCTGGACTCCATTGAGACGGGGGCGGCTCTGGGAGTGGCGGCAGAGGCGGGCCTGGCCCGCTTCGGCGATGTGGAGAGTTTTGTGGCCCTGCTCAACGAGATTGCAGCCGGAAGCGTTCTGGGACGGGTGCTGGGGCAGGGAGCCGTCGTCACCGGCCGGGTGCTGGGCGTCTCCCGGGTGCCCGTGGTCAAGGGCCAAGCCATGCCGGCCTACGACCCCCGCGCGCTGAAGGGCAACGGCGTGACCTACGCCACCTCGCCTATGGGCGCAGACCATACCGCAGGGAATGCTTTCGGCGTCCGGGATAAGGTCAATCCGCTGGCTTCCACGGGGCAATGCGAGGCATCGCTCAAACTGCAACTGGACGTCACGATGCTGGACAGCACGGGCCTGTGCCTGTTCGCCAGGCCGCCCGTGTTTGCCGACCCTCAGTTAATGGTGGACCTGATCAACGGGCGCTTTGGCTGGGGGTGGTCGGTGGATGACCTGCAGGAGTTCAAGAAGACGGTGTTGAGGATGGAACTGGAGTTCAACCGGCGCGCGGGTCTGACATCGGCGGATGACCGGATACCGGAGTACATGAAACGGGAGCCGCTGCCGCCGCATAACACCGTCTTTGATGTGCCGGAAGCGGAGATGGACGCGATTTTCTCATCCCTCTAACCGTCAAGGAGGAGTTCGTCTTGGCAGAGAACACCGTTCTGGTCCCTGCGGATGCCCTTCTGGACACCTGCAGGCGGATTTTGGAGAAGGTCGGGGTACCACCGGAGCAGGCCCGGATCATTGCGGAGGTCACTGTGGAGGCAGACCTCCGCGGGATCGGATCGCATGGATTGCTGCGGCTGCCGGCCTACGTCCACCGGGTACAGGCCGGGCTGATGGCCGCCGATACCCGGTTGAAAGTCGTTCGGGAGCGCGGTGCCACGGTTCTGCTGGACGCCCAGGGTGGGTTTGGACAGGTGGCTGGCGTGTATGCAATGAACCATGCCATTGAACGGGCGCGCCAGCACGGAGTGGGGTTCGTTGCGGTGCGGAACGCCAATCACTTCGGGATTGCGGCGTACTACACGATGATGGCCCTGCCGCACCGGATGATCGGGATTGCGGCCACCAACGCGGCGCCCAGCATGGCGGCCTGGGGAGGCACCACCCCCGTACTGGGCACCAACCCGATCAGTGTGGCGATTCCGACGGGTCAGGATGTGGACATTGTTCTGGATATGGCGTCATCCGTGGTGGCGCGGGGCAAAATCCGCGCCGCGGCCACCAAAGGGGAACGAATCCCCCTGGGGTGGGCTCTGGACGCCGAGGGACGCCCCACGGAGGACCCCCAGGCCGCGCTGAAGGGGACGCTGCTCCCGATTGGCGGGCCGAAAGGGTACGGCCTGGCGCTGGTGGTGGATGTCCTGGCCGGGGTGCTGACTGGGTCGGATTACAGTGTGTATCTGGCCTCGGTCCACGACCTGAGCCGCCGTGCGTCCGTTGGTTTCGTGATGCAGGCCGTAGACGTTACGGCGTTCAGCGACTGGGCGGAGTATACGAAAGACATCGCGTCGCTGATTGATGTGGTTCGCAATTCTCCGCGCGCCCCGGGCGTGGACCGTATCTACCTGCCCGGGGAGATTGAGTGGCTCAGACGGCAGCAGTACTGGCAATCGGGCGTTCCGGTGCCGGTCAAAGTGTTAGGGGAGTTGCAGGAACTGGCGGCTGAACTCGGAGCCGCGGTGAATTTGCCGTCGGCATGAGCCCCTGGGGGACAAAGTTTTGGAGTGGTATGAGTGAGAGCGTTTGGGCAGAAAGACATCTCATCCCCCAGGGGTACTTCGTGCTTCGGACCCGCCCCATTTGCCCATACCCGCAGGTCGCAGTCTATAAGGGGACGGGAGACACGAACGGCGCGGCAAACTTTGCCTGTACGGCTCCCTGATGCTCCGTGCCCCTTATATCCTGGTTCCCTCTTTCCCTGCCGGGCAGTGAGGGATAGTGGGAGCAAAGAAATTTGCGGCGGTGGCCAAAGGCCACCGCCGCAACTCTTTTTCCCTGGCAGGAAGATAGAGTTCTCGCGGCGAATTTGCTCCCACAGGTACTTTATCTATGCCTCCTTCAGCCCCGTCACCGCCACGCTGCGGATGAAGTAGCGCTGGAAGAGGAAGAAAATGAGGATGATGGGCAAACTGTTGAAAATGGAGCCCGCCAGGACGATGGAATACAGGGTGTAGTACTCGCCCTTGAACCACTGGAGCCCGATGGGAAGCGTGAACTTCTCCGGCGAGCGCAGGACGATGAGCGGCCACATAAACGCGTTCCAGGTGCCCTGGAAGGTGAAGAGAGCCAGGGTCAGGAGCGCGGTCTGGCTGATGGGCAGGACGATGCGGAAGAAGATGCCGAACCGCCCCAGACCGTCCACCAGCGCCGCCTCCTCCAGTTCCGAGGGGATGCTTTTGTAGAACTGGGTCATCATAAAGAGGCCGAAAGCGTCCACGATGCCCGGCAGGATCAGCGCCCCCAGGTTGTTCAACAGGCCAAACCCCGTGGGAATCTTCACTCCGCCGATGGTCAGGTTCCGGACCACTCCGGGGCCGATGATCAGGAACTGAGGAATGAGGGTGACCTGGCCCGGAACCATCATGGTGAAGAGGGTGAGGGTGAAGAGCAGGTCCTTGCCCGGAAAGCGCAGGCGGGCGAAGGCGTATCCGCCCATCGCGCAGAAGAGGGTGCGGATGACCATCACCGTGATGGCCACCACCGCGCTGTTCAGCACCCAGCGGGGGAAGAGTTCAAACTGGGTCAGGACCGTACGGTAGTTCTCCAGCGTGAACGGGACCGGCCACAGGTAGGGTGGGTCGTAGGAATTCGCCACCGGCTTCAGCGAATAGACCACCGACACCCAGAAGGGGAAGATGCTGATGATGGTCCAGAGGATCAGCACGCCGTAGAAGAGCGGCATCTTGAGGCGGTCCCAGAGGGCGAAAACGTCCCGGCGGGGTAGCGCACGCGCCATAGTTGTCATCTTACTCCTCCCGTTCAATAATCCGGCGCTGGATCAGGACGACGACCAGGATCATCAGCGACAGGATGAAGGCGACGGCGGAGGCCCGTCCCATCTGGATGTTGGTGCTCCCGAAGGCCCACTTGTAGATCAGGTAGGCCATGGTCGTCGTCGCGCCCAGGGGCCCACCGGCGGTCATCACGTAAATCTGGTCAAAGACCTGGAAGCAACCGATGACGCCCATCGTGACCACGAAAAAGATGGCCGGCCGCAACGCAGGGATGGTGACGTAGCGGAGGATTTGCAGCCGGTTCGCCCCGTCTATCTGGGCCGCCTCGTAGAGGGCCACCGGGATGTCCTGGAGCGCGGCCAGGAAAATCAGCATCATCGTCCCGATGGTGGACCAGATGTTCACCATCATAATCGTCGGCAGGGCATAGGTGGGGCTGTTCAGCCAGTCAATCTTGAGGCCGAAAATCTGGTTGATGATGCCGACTTTGCTGAAGAGCCAGATGAAGATCAGCGAGATGACCACCGACGAGGTCACCGAGGGGACGTAGAAGGCCGTGCGGAAGAAGCGGCGGAAGCGGATGTTCTGGTCCAGGGCGAAGGCGATGATGAGGGAGATGACCGTCTGGGTCGGAACCACCACGGCGACGTATTTCAGGGTGTTGGGAAGAGCGTACTGCAGAAAATCCCGGTCCCGCAGCACCCGGATGTACTGGGTCAGACCGACCCATTTGGGCGGACTGAAGAGATTGTAGTCGGTGAACGACAGGTAGAAGGCCCAGCCGATGGAGAAGATAATGAAGACGAAGAGGATGAAGAACCACGGCGCCAGGAAGATATAGGCCGTCAGCCATTCGGAGAGTTTCCGGCGCATCGCTGGAGAGAACATAGGTCTCCTTTCGGGGGATGTGCCCGGCGCCGGAAGGCGCCGGGCACATCGGGGGCACCCGCTACTTGCCCAGAATCTCCCGCAGTTCCTGGGCGGCCTGCCGGAAGGAGGCCTCCGGGTCCTGCCCCTTCAGGTAGATGCGCTCCAGGGCCTGGCCCATCTTCTCGTTCACGTCCGAGCCATAGAGGCCCCACATGAAGGGCGTGGCCCCCGTGGCGCCCCGGAAGATGGTCGCCGACTCAGGATGGGACTGGAAGTAGGGGTGGTTGATGAGCGCGGCGCGGGACGGGAGGGCGAAGCCGCTCTCCAGGACGGTGGTCTGGCTGGCCTCGTTGGTGATGAACTCTATCACCTTCCAGGCCGCCTCGGGGTTCTTGGAATTCTTGGAGATGACGTAGGCGACGGTGAAGATGAGGTTGCCGTACCCCTTCGGCCCCTTGGGCGGCAGCACCGCGCCGTACTTCAGGTTCGGGAACTGCTGGTTCAGGTAGGGGATGAGCCAGCCCCCCTCGTAGACCATGGCGAAGTTCCCCTTGCCGAAGGCCGTCCCCTGCCAGCCCTCGCCGACGTCGGAGGGCAGCGCGCCACTCTTATCAAAGTAGAAGCCGGTGTAGAAGCGGGCCGCCTCCACGACCTCGGGGCTGTCCAGCAGCGTATCGGAGAAGTCCTCCGTCATAATCCGGCCGCCGTTCTGGAAGACGAAGATGGGGAAGCGACCGGGGTCGGCGGGGACGCCCAGCCCGTAGATGTTCTTGTCGGGCTGGCTCAACTTCTGGGCCGCCGCCTTCAGGTCGTCCCAGGTCCAGTTGTCTGTCGGGTACGCCAGCCCGGCCTGATCAAACAGGTCCTTGTTGTAGAAAAGGGCCAGGGTGTTGAAGTCCTTGGGGATGCCGTAGGTCTTCCCCTCGTAGGTGAAGGCGTTGATCAGGTCGGGGATGAAGACGTCCCGGCTCGTCCCGGTGGAGGCCATCAGGTCGTCCAGCGGCAGGAGTACGCCTTCCTTGGCGAAGAAGGGGAACTGGAAGATGTCCATGTAGTAGATGTCGGGCTCCTCCCCTGCCCCGACCAGGGTCTTAATGGCCTGCCAGTAGTCCCCGGTGATGGGCTCGTACTTGACGATGATGTCGGGGTTCTCCACGCTGAAGCGGTAGAGGAGCGATTCCAAGAGCGCCGTCTCCTGGGGGTTGGCGGCCCAGCCGGAGAGCCGAACCGTCACCCGCTCCGCGGGGACGACCACCGTCTTCTCCACCGGCACCTGCACCGTCTCCTTGACGGGCACGGTGACGGTGACCGTCTGGGGGGCGCAGGCGGTCAGCACCAGCCCCGCCACCACGACCAGCGCCATCAGAGCGAATGCTTTGCGGTACATGTTACCTCCTCCTTGGGTTTTTGGGAATGGGAATTTTGGTTTCGTTAACGGTTGGTTGGGTCAGCGTGCGTTTTTTCTTTCCTGGCATCACCTCCTGATGTCCACATCCACCTGCTGGCCGCGAATCTGGACGGAGAAGGCCAGCCGCCGCCAGTGGGCCGGCAGACGGGGGTTCAGGGTGTAACCGCCGTTCCGGACCTCCAGTCCGGCGAAGCCGAAGACCAGTGCCTGCCAGAGGCCGCCCGCAGTTGCGGCGTGGAAGCCGTCGGCCGTGTTGCCGCGCATGTCCTCCAGGTCGGTCAGCGCGGCGTGCATGAAGTGCCGGTAGGCCTCCTCCACATCCCCCATCCGGGCCGCCAGCAGCGCGTGGATCGGCGGGCCCAGCGAGGAGCCGTGGGAGAGGTCCGTGCGCGGCGTGTAGTACTCCCAGTTGCGGCGCACCGTCTCCGGGTCGTACCGGTCCTCTAACAGATAGAGGAGCATCAGCACGTCCGGTTGCTTCAGGACCTGGTACCGCTGGATGCCCTCAATGCCCAGGAGGACCTGCATGGAGACATTTCGGGGCTCGTAGGCGCTCAGGTCCACATCCTCCCGGTCAAAGAACCCCTCAAACTGCTCTATCAGGCCGCTCTCCGGGTCGTGCGGGATGTAGAGATGCTCTATGATGTGGGTCCAGCGGCGCAGGACCTCGTCGGTCAGCCCCAGGCGGGACTCCAGTTCGGCGGCCTTCTGGGGCGCCTGCTCCCGCAGCCATGCCAGCACTTCCAGCGCGGCCTCCAGATTCCAGCGGGCCATCCCGTTGGTGTAGGCGTTGTTGTCCACGTGCTCGTGGTACTCGTCCGGGCCGATGACATCCCGAATCTCGTAGCGACTCCGCGCCTCGTTCCAGGAGACGCGCGAGGCCCAGAAGCGGGCCGTATCCAGCACCATCTCGGCCCCGTAGTCCCGCATAAAGGCATCGTCGCCGGTGACGCGCCAGTACTGGACCACGGCGTAGGCGACGTCGGCGGTGATGTGGTCCTCAATGTCGCCGCACCAGATGCGGACCAGTTCGCCGTTGTGGGCGGGGACCCAGCGAGGCGTGGTCTCGTCGCCGGTGTCGGCGGACTCCCAGGCGTACATCGCGCCTCCGTAGCCGTGCCGCCCGGCTTTCCGGCGCGCGCCGGGGAGGGTGTGGTACCGGTACATCAGCAGATTGCGGGCAATCTCCGGCCGGGTGAAGGTGAAGAAGGGCAGGACGAAGATGTCCGTATCCCAGAAGACGTGGCCCCGATAGCCGAAACCGCTGAGGGTTTTGGCTGGAATACTCACCCGGTCGTCGCCGCGGGGAGCGGCGATGAGCAACTGGAAGAGGCTGTGGCGGACGGCCTGCTGAGCCCGGTCGTCCCCTTCAATGACGACGTCGCAGGCCTCCCACTCCCGCGCCCAGGCGGCCTCGTGGGCCGCGCGCAGGTCGTCGCAGGACCGGGCCGCAGCAGTTTCCAGCGCGGCCAGGGCCGCCGTCCTGACGTCGGGGACATCGCGGCCCGTGAAGAGGGTCACCCGTTTCTCCGCCACCAGCGTGTCGCCGGGGCGGACCGTCGTCCGGGCCACCACCGCCGGCGCGTTCTCGCAGTCCATCGGCGCGTACGTCACCTCCCCCGGCGCGACGATGGCCAGGTGGGCCGCCAGGCACGCCTCTATCCCGGAGCGCTTCGTGCGTGTGCGCAGATAGACGGCCTGTGACCCCACGGCCCCCTGGTCCACCGGCTGCCAGTGGTAGAGTTCGGGGTTCATGGCGTACCCGTTCAGCCCGGCCCGCAGTTCCACCGTCCCGGAGAAGTCCAGTGCGGTGACCCGGTAGCGGAGGACCAGCAGGTGGGGGTCCGCCAGGCTGGCGAAGCGCTCTATCTTCAGGTCCACGGTGTGACCGGCAGGGCTGCGCCAGCGCACCAGGCGGGTCAGTACCCCCGTCCGCAGGTCCAGTTCCCGCCGGTAGGCCAGCACCGTCCCCCGGTCCATCCGGAACCGCTCCCCCTCCACCGTCAGGGTGAAGGGGAGCCAGTTCGGAAAGTTGACCAGTTCGGTGTAGACCAGGGGGTGGTCGTCAAAAACGCCGTGGACCAGGGTGGCGGGGCTGTCGCCGGGGTATCCCTCCTCAAAGGCGCCGCGCGTCCCCAGGTAGCCGTTGCCGACGGTGAAGACGGTCTCCATCGGGCGCAGGCGGTCGGGGCGGAACTCCGCCTCCACGACGCGCCAGGGGTCGGTCAGGGGGGACCCGGCCTCGCCGGGGAGCCGGGCGAGGATGTGGGCCAGGGTGACGCCCTCCAGGGACGGGAGGACGACGTGGGCCGCGCCCACGCGCGCTCCGGGCCCCAGCCCGACGGTCCAGAAGCCCCCCGCCAGGGCGGCCTCCACCCCCGCCGCCGCGTCCTCCACCACGACGGCCTCCTCCGGGGCCACCCCCAGTTGCCGCGCGCAGTGCAGGAAGAGGTCGGGAGCCGGCTTGGTCCGCTCCACGCTGTACCCATCGGAGACAGCGTCGGCCAGGGGCCAGAGGTTCAGTCGGTCCAGGACGGTGCGGGTGTTCTTGCTGGCCGAAGCGATGCCGACCTTCAGTCCGGCCCGACGAATCTCCCGGAGGAGGTCCAGCGCGCCGGGGAGGAGGTCGTCGGGGGTGAGCGCCTCCAGGGACTCCACGTAGTAGCGGTTTTTGCGCTCCATCCACTCCTCCATCTGGGCTTCGGTGGCGGGGCGGCCGTCCAAGAGGAGTTCCAGGGAGCGGCGGCGGGAGACACCGCGCAGGGCCTCGTTGCGCTGGCGGTCAAAGGGGATGCCCAGTTCATCGGCCAGTCGCTTCCAGGCGCGGTAGTGGTATTCGGAGGTGTCGGTCAGGACGCCGTCCAGGTCAAAGATGAAAGCCTTGACGTTCATCTGGGCAGTTCCTCTGGTTTGTGGTATAATCGCAACGCGCGCGATGCCCCTCCGCCGGTCCGAGGCGGGCGGGTGTCGGTGCGCCGGGGGCAGGGGCCGACAGTCTCCTGGCCCGGAACGGGCCCCTGCCCTGGATCCTTTTTACCGCAGAGACGCGGAGGGCGCGGAGATTTTTGCTCCCTCAACGTAGCGCAGGCTGGAAGCCTGCATGCAGGCCTGGCGGCCTGCGCTACAGGGACGTGCCTTTGCCGCGTCTTTTATGACGCTGCGTAGAGACTCCCGGTTAGATACGGTGTAACTGTTCAGCCTCACCCCTCCCCCAGCGGCTTCGCCGCTGCCGCCGCAGGCGGTGGGGGAGGGGTGAGGAAGCCTGAATCGTTACGATACGGGTAACTGTTCAGCCTCACCCCACCCCCAGCGGCTTCGCCGCTGCCGCCGCAGGCGGTGGGGGAGGGGTGAGGAAGCCTGAATCGTTACGATACGGGTAACTGTTCAGCCTCACCCCACCCCCAGCGGCTTCGCCGCTGCCGCCGCAGGCGGTGGGGGAGGGGTGAGGAAGCCTGAATCGTTACGATACGGTTTCTCTGCGTTCTCTGCGACTCTGCAGTGAGAGTCAGGACACCTGTACTCTCCCGGTGGATTCCCGAACGATCAACTTCGGCTGGACCAGCACCCTCTTGTTGAGCAGCGGTTCCCCCCGGATGATCCGCAACAACATTTCCACGACCAGTTTCCCCACCTCCGCGACGGGCTGACGGACGGTGGTCAGCGGCGGGCGCAGATACTGGGCCATCGGCACATCGTCAAACCCCACGACGGAGACGTCCCGGCCGGGCTGAAGGCCGGCCTCGTAGAGGGCGTTCATCGCGCCGATGGCCATCAGGTCGCTCATCGTCACCACGGCGGTGGGACGGCAGTCCGGCGGCAGGGCCAGGAGCATCCGCATCGCCTGACGGCCCGACGCCTCGGCGTGCTCGGTGCGGATGATCCAGGCCGGGTCTACCTCCAGGTGGGCCTCCTCCATCGCCTCCAGGTATCCCTGAAGCCGGTAGGAGCCGGTGAGGGAATCCTCCGGCCAGGCGATGACGGCAATCCGTCGGTGGCCCAGCCCGATCAGGTGCTGGACGGCCATCCGGGTTCCCGCCGCGTTGTCCACGTCCACGTAGGGGAAGTCCCACTGGTCGTTGGCCCGTCCGAAAGCCACGAAGGGGAAGTCCTGCTCCAGAAGATAGCGGATGCGGGGGTCATCCCGGTTGGTTTCGGAGATAATGAAGCCGTCCACCCGTCCGGTGAGCATCAGTTCCCGGTAGGGGAACCAGGGGTCTCCGTACTCGGCCTGGGTGAAAGTGAGGATGTGGTAGCCCTGGAACTCGGCGGCCTGGGCGATGCTGTAGAGGAAGGGGTCCAGGATAGGGTGCCACTGGTCGCGGGGGACGTGGTGCCAGGAGTAGCCGAGGGTGTGGCTCTGCCCGGCCCGCAGGCCACGGGCGATGGCGCTGGGCCGGTAGCCCAGTTCGGCGGCGGCGGCCAGGACCCGGGCGCGGGTCTCCTCGCTGATCGGGGCACTCTCGTTGAGGACGTAGGAGACGGTGGCGATGGAGACCCCCGCCCTTCGGGCGACATCCCGGATGGTGACGGTCTGCTCTCTGGGCATAGTTGAAACGTTTCAACAACGGGGTAAAAAGAAAGGAACGACTGGGTTTAAACGTTTCAGCCCAATTATACACCAATTTGCTCCGTTTGTCAAGGGGTCGCGGGCCGTTTCTTTATAGATATTTTTCGCCCCTCAATTCGGCGTAGAGGGCATGCCGGTCTATCCGCTCGGTCAACGGTCCGACGGTGGCCAGTTTCCGCGCCGCGACGTGCTGGGCGAAGCGGGCGCAGTCGGGAAGGGGGAGGCCGTCCAGCAGGGCGACGAGAAAACCGCCCCAGAACGCGTCCCCCGCGCCGGTGGCGTCGGCGATGGAGACGGGGAGCGCGGGGATGTGCTGGATGTGGCCTCCCTCGGAGACCAGGACCCCCTCCGGGCCCATGGTGAGCACGACGACCGGCGGGCCCAGTTCGTGGAACCTCCGGATGCAATCTTCGGGGGAGAGACCGGGGCCGAAGAGCCGCCGCGCGTCGTCCAGAGAGGGCTTGGTCAGGGTCGCCATGGAGAGGGCCCGCTCCAGGGTCTCCAGCGCATCCTTCCGGTCGGGCCAGAGGCGGGGGCTGTAGTTGGGGTCCACGGAAAGGATGCACTCCCGCTCATGCCCCAGGTGGAGCGCCCGTTCGGCGGCATGGCGAGCCGGGGGGCGAGAGAGGGCAAAGGCGGAGACGTGGACTACCCGCGCCCGACCGATGGCCTCCTCCGTCACCTGCTCCGGCGCCAGGCGGAAGTCCGCGTCCCGGTAGGCCAGGAAGTCCGGCGTCCCCCGGGTGTGGGAGACGAAGATGACGGTGGTCCGGGCGTCCGGGTCCAGGACGAGATGGTCGCAGAGGACGCCAGTCCCCTCCAGTTCGGCCCGCAGGAGGTGACCGAAGGGGTCATCGCCGACGCGGGCCACCAGCGCCGCGCGCCCGCCCAGGCGGGAGACGGTCCGGGCGACGTTGGCGGGCGAGCCGCCCACGTGGAGGCGGAACGCGCGGGCGTCCCGCAGGGAGTCCGTCTCCTCCACCGAAATCAGGTCCACCACCGCCTCGCCGACGGCCAGCAGGTCCAGGTCGCCGGAAGGAATCGGGCGCGGATGGGCGCGACTGGACTCACGTTTCACGTTTCACCCCCAAAATACCACTCCCGCAACTCCTCCAGTGAGACATCGTTCTCCGGTTGGGGGTCGCGGAAGTACGGGTGGATGGGAAGGGGCGGCTCCGAGGGCCGGAAGAAGTCCCCCTCCAGCACCTGCCGGACGACGCTCAGGTACCCCTCGGCGGTCCGCTCCCAGGTATAGCGGGCCAGGACCCGCTCCCGGCCCCGACGGGCGAAGTCCTCCCAGGCCTGGGGGCTCTCTAACAGCCGCAACAGGCCCCGGGCGATGTCGGCGAGTTCGGCGGGGTCCACCAGGACGCCGTACTCCTCCCCGTCCTCCTGCCAGATTTCGGCGGGCCCGCCGCTCCGGGTGACGACCACCGGCAGGCCGGTCGCGGCGGCCTCCAGCGGGGCCAGGCCGAAGGGCTCGTACAGAGCCGTCAGCGCGAAGACGGAGCGGCGCCGGGCCAGCAGCCGGTAGGCCGCCGCCAACGCCGACTGCCCCGCCAGCGCCACCGTGCTCACTTCGCCCCAGAGATGGTGGTCCTGGACGACCTGCCGGATGTGCGCCAGAATCTCCCGCTCCGCCGGAGTCCCTTCGTCCTCCCGGTGCAGGGGGTCCTCCAGGTGGGCAGTGACCAGCAGCAGGTTGGCCCGTTCCCGCAGCGCAGGGCTTTCGGCGAAGGCCACCACCAGCCCCAGGTGGTTCTTCTTCGGCTCCAGTCGGCTGGACGCGACGATGCAGGGGAGACCGTGGCGGTCCTCCCGGACGTCCCGTTCCAGCGCGGCCAGGACCCGCCGATGGACGGCCTCCTCGTCCGCCGCCCGGGCCCGGGGGTCAAAGACGGCCGTATCCACCCCGGGCGGGACCAGGGCGAAGCGGCGGTCGTCGTGGACGTCCACCGCACCCCGGTAGGCCCGGTGGCCGTACTGCTGGGTCCGCTCCTGGCGGGTGCTGGTGATGTTGACGGCGGACCGGTTCATGCTGATCCGCTCCGCCGCCAGTCGGCGGGCGAAGTGGTACCGGGCGTCCAGCGCGGCGAGGTTCTCCGGAGTTGCGCCCAGTCCGTCCATTTTCTGGGCGCCCAGGGAGTGGGCGGTGAAGGTGAAGGGGATGCCGGTCTCGGCGGCGAGGAGGGCACCCGCCAGGCCGCCGTCTCCGTAGTGGGCCGTGAAGGCGTCGGGGAAGCGGCCCTCCCGGCGGTAGAAGGCCAGGATGCCCGGCACCCAGTCCGGGCCGATGTGGGGCCAGAGTTCCTCTTTGGGGAGAAAGGCGTCGGGGCCGGCGGGGATGCGGATGATGCGGACCCCGGGCGCCTCCGGGTATCCGTCCAGCGGACCGTCCAGCCCGGGCCACTGAGGGTCCCGGATGCGGCGGGTGAGGATGTCCACCCGGTGCCCCATCCGGCCCAGCGCCAGGGCAACCTGCCTGACGTAGACCAGTTGCCCGCCGAAATCGGGGTGCCGGGTCCAGTACCGGTCCTGCGGATCAAAGTTTCCCTGGGGGTTCAAAAAGGCCAGGTGCATCTCTGGTTGCCCAGTATTCCCTCTTTAGTTGAAACGTTTCAATCCCATGATACACCGAAAGGGGGCTCCTGTCAAGGCGGGGGTCATCCCCGGGTGTGTCCCAAAGTTGTAGGACAACTGCTCGCAGTTGTCCTACAAAGTGGCCAAGTCCGACAGAATTGGGACACACCCGTCATCCCTCGCTCAACCGGCCAAAGAGCCGCAGGTAGTCCGCCAGGTAGCGGGTGGTGAGGAAGTGCCGCCGGACATGTTCCCGGCCCGCAGCCCCCATCCGCCGGACCTCCTCCGGATGCCGCAGCAGGTAGAGCACCCGCTCGGCGCACTCCTCCACGCTGTTCACCAGAAAGCCCGTCTCCCCGTCTATCACCTGCAGCGGGATGCCGCCGGCGTTGCCGCCGACCACCGGCTTCCCCTTCCAGAGCGCCTCCGCCACCACCAGCCCAAACCCCTCCCGCAGCGACTTCTGGACCACCACGTCGGCGGCGGTCTGGAACGCGTTCACCTCCCGATTCCCTACACCGTGAAAGTTGTGCAGGATGTAGATGTCCCAGTCCTCCCCGGCGTGGCGGATGGTCCGGTCCAGGTACGTCCACCCCTCCGGGTCGTCCGCCGCCATGGAGCCCACCAGCGCCAACTGCACCTGGGGCATCTCCCGCTGGACGATGCGGTACGCGTCTATCACCCCCAGCGGGTCCTTCCAGGGGTCAAACCGGCTCACCTGGACGATGAGGGGACGGCGAACGTCCACTCCGAACCGGGCGACGGTCCGCCGGGCCTCCTCCGGGCTCATCGGGGCGTTCTTGGGAGAAAGGGGATCAATCGTTGGCGGCATAATCGCCAGGTGCCGGAAACTGACCCCCGGCCCCACGTATTCCCGCATGGTAAAGATGGCGGCATCGTACCGGGAGATGTAGGGGACGAAGAACTCCCAGTAGGCAGGGTTGGGCTGGGAGGTGTCTATGTGGCAGCGCCAGACCCAGTGCTTTCCCCCCGCGCGGCCGTGATAGTGGAGCAGACCAGCAGGCTGGGGGTCGTGGACGATGATGAAGTCGTATTCCCCCTCCAGACGGCGGGCGTTGGCCTCGTTGTACCGCTGCCAGATGGCCTTCATCTCGTCAGTGAAGGGGATGTCCATCCCCTGCAGGCCATTGTGGCAGGCCTTGGTGACGTTGAAGAACTCGTCTGCGCCCTCAATGACCTGCCATTCGGCGTCCAGCCCCACATCCCGCATCAGCGGGACCAGCGTCTGCAGGATTTCCGCCACCCCGCCGCCGTAGGCGGTGGCGTTGATGTGCACCACCCGCGCGCCCCGCAGGGGCTGGGCCAGCGCGCGGATTTCGGCGACCGTCTCATCCCCCACAATGGGGCGGTAGTCGTCCAACCGTTTCTCAGAGACAGGGACTTGTGGTAGCAAAGGGGCCTCCTGATTGGTGATGCGTGAAACGTGAAGCGTGAAACGTGAAACGTGAAGCGTGATGCGTGAAGCGTGAAACGTGAAACGTAAAACGTGAAACGTAAAACGTGTTCCGTCTATCCCTTCACCGACCCGGCCAGGATGCCCCGGACGAAGTAGCGCTGGAGGGTGAAGAAGACCAGCAGGGGCACGGCCATGGAGACAAAAGCCGCCGCGGTCAGCAGATGCCAGTCCTGCCCCAGCGATTGTACCATCGCGGAGAGGCGCAGCGTCAGCGGGGCCACCTTCTCCGTCCCGCCCAGGTAGATGAGCGCGACCAGCAGGTCGTTCCAGACCCAGATGAACTGGAAGATGGCCAGGGACGCCAGCGACGGGACCGAGAGGGGCAGGGCCAGACGGGTGAAGGCGGTGAGCGGCGAGGCGCCGTCCAGATAGGCCGCCTCAAAGAGGTCCTTCGGCAGCGAGCCGAAGAAGTTGCGCAGGAGATAGACCGCGAAGGGCAGGCCGTAGCCGGTGTGGGCCAGCCAGATGCCCAGGAACGTCCCCGAGAGCCCGACGCGGTTGTAGATGCGCAGAAGGGGGATGAGGGTCATCTGGAGCGGCACCACCAGCAGCCCGACGACGATGACGAACAGCACCTGCCGTCCGGGGAAGTTCATCCAGGCGAAGGCGTACCCGGCGAAGGCCGCGATGGTGATGGGGATGACGGTGGACGGGATGACGATGGTCAGACTGTTCAGGAACGCCCGCCCCAACCCCTGCGCGGTCAGGACCTGGATGTAGTTATCCAACCGGAACTGGGAGAAATCCAGCGGGAACCGGAAGACCGTCCACCAGCCGGTGGCGAAGACCGCGTCTTTGGGCCGGAAGGAACTGACCAGCAGGCCGACCGTCGGCAACAGCCAGATGAGGCAAAGGCCGATGACCGCCAGATGGAGGGGAACTCGCGCAAGAACCCGGCGCACCGTGCTCATCGCATCTCCTCCTGCGCCTGGAAGCGGCGAATGTTGGCCGCCATGACCGGGACGATGGCCAGCAGCAGGATGACGGCGATGGCGCTGGCCCGTCCGAAGTTCAGGAACGAGAACATCTCCTTGTACATCCGGTTGGCGATGACCTCGGTCCCGCGCGTGCCGTTGGTCATCACGAAGACGATGTCAAAGGCTTTCAGGGCGTTGATGACCACCGTCGTCGCCACCACCGCGATGGTGGAACTGATCATCGGCACCGTGATCTGCCAGAAGATGCGCCATTCGCTGGCGCCGTCCACCCGCGCCGCCTCCAGAATCTCTCTGGGGATGGCCTTGAGGGCGGCGGAGAGAATCACCATGCAGAACCCCGTCTGCAGCCAGACGCCGACGGCGATGAGGGCGAAGTTATTGACCGCCGTATCCACCAGCCACCCGATGGGCCGCCCCCCCAGCGCGACGATGGCCGCGTTCAGCAGGCCAATCTGGGGGACGTTGGCGGGCTTGTAGGCGTAGACGAAACGCCAGATGACGCTGGCACCGACGAACGAGATCGCGACCGGCAGGAAAATGACGGACTTGGCGATCGGCTCGTAGCGCACCCGGTCCACCAGAACGGCGATGATCAACCCCAGCCCGACGCTGAAGGTGGTCATCAGGACAATCCATAGGAGATTATTGCGGAAGGCGACGTGCATTTCGGGCGAGGTGAGCGTCCAGAGGTAGTTCTGGAGCCCAACGAATCGCTCCGACCTGGCGTCCAGGAAACTCAGGTAGAGGGTGTTCAGGGTGGGATAGACCAGGTAAAAGCCCAGGATGAGGAGTGCGGGCCCGATGTAGGCCCAGGGGCGCACTCTGGGCTGCAGGCGCTGGGGGAGCAGGCCGACCAGGGAATCCAATCCCAGGAAGAGGCCGGCGATGCCCGCGACCCCCAGAAGGATGGCGGCCAGTGTGGCGAGGACCTGAGAGAGCCAGTCGCTCATTTCCCCTCCAGAGTAAAGGAGGTGCCTGGCACCCTTTGAGGTGCCAGGCACCTGTGCGGCGAAACCGCTACTTGTAGGCGTCCTGGGCGCTTTTCTCAATGGCCTGGAGCACCGCGTCCAGGTCCTTCCCGCCGACGTAGTCCATCACGCCGGTCCAGAACGACCCGGCGCCGACGGCCGCGGGCATCAGGTCGGAGCCGTCAAAACGGAAGACCTCGGCGCTGGCCAGAATCTGGGCCTGCTTGCGGGTCAGGTCGTCCGGATAGGCCTTGAGGTCCACCCCCCGGTGCGGGGAGAGGAAGCCACCCCGGGCGGCCCAGATTTCGTGCGGCGTGGGCGTGGCCAGGTACTGGATGAAGGCCCGGGCCTCCGGGGTGTCGTTGAGCATCACCACCACGTCGCCCGCGCCCAGCGCCGGAACGCCCCACTTGGGGTCAATGGACGGGAAGGCGAAGACATCGTAGTCCTCCCCGGCCTTCACGCCCTCGGGGAAGAAGCCGGTGATGAAGGAGGCCTGACGGTGCATATAGCAGCCGGGGGGCGTGTCAAAGAGGGGGCGCGGGGAGTCGCCGAAGTTGGTGCTCAACACACCCGTGGTGCCGCCCCAGACGTACTTCTCGTTGCGGGCAATCTGGCCAAAGAGTTCCCACGCCCGCTTCACCGCCGGGTCGGTCCAGGGGATTTCGTGGTTGACCCACTGGTCGTAGACCTCGGGGCCGGCGGTGCGGAGCATGATGTCCTCAATCCAGTCGGTGCCGGGCCAACCGCTGGCCGCGCCGCTCTCCAGCCCGATACACCAGGGCGTTCCGCCGTCAGCCACAATCCGGTCGGAGAGGGCGATCATCTCGTCCCAGGTGGTGGGAACCGGATAGCCCTTCTCCTGGAACGCCCTGGGGTTGTACCAGACCAGGCTCTTCAGCGCGCCCTTGAACCAGATGCCGTAGAGATGGCCGTCGTAACTGCCCAGGTCAATCCAGGCCTGCGCGTAGTCCTTCTTCAACTGGTCCATATCCACGATGTTTTCCAGCGGGACCAGCGCGCCCATCTTCGCCAGGTCCACCAGCAATCCGGGCTGGGGGAGGATGGCGATGTCCGGGGGATTGCCAGCCTGGACCCGGGTGACCAGCACCGTGGCCTGCTCGCGGGAGGTCTCAAAGGCCATACCGATGCCCGTCTCTTTGGTGAAGGGCTCCACGGCGGCGGCGAAGGCCTCAAACTCGGAGCCGCCCCACACGCCCAGCACTGTCACCGCCCCTTTGGGGGCTGCCACAGTGACGGGAACCGTGACCGGAACGGTGACTTGTACCGGCTTCTCTACGGGCACGGTGACGGTGACCGTTTGGGGAGCGCAGCCTGCCAGGAGCAGGCCAATGACCGTCAGCGCGGTCAGGGAGAATCCAACGATACGCCGAGACATCTCTCTTTCCTCCTGAAATGGAATGGGGTGGATACAAACAGATTCATCGGAAGCGGTCTTTGGAGAGACAACGGTTGGAGCAAATCTGGACATCACCTCCTTTCAGAAATTAACAATTAAAAAATTAACAATAAGCGAATTCTTCGCGTCTTTGTGTCTTCGTGGTGAACCCTTAACCCACTACCGGACATGGGCCCCACAGGACTCCCGGACGACCAGTTGGGTTTCCAGGCGGACCTGGGTCTCGTTGGGGAGGTCGCCCTCAATGATACGGATGAGAAGTTCGGCCGCGCCCCAGCCCAGGCCGAAGGCGGGGACGTGGACGGTGGTGAGGGCGGGGGTGAGGTAGCGGGCGGTGGCGATGTCGTCAAAGCCGACGATGGCCATATCCTCCGGGGCCCGCAGGCCGTGCTCCCGCAGGGCCCGCAGCGCGCCAATGGCGACCATGTCGCTGGCGATGAAGACCGCCGTGGGCCGCTCCTCCAGCGATAGCAGGGATTCCATGGCCTGCCGACCGCTCTCTTCGTCAAAATTCCCGTAGCGGACCAGGTCCTCGTCAAAGGGAAGGCCGGCCTCCACCAGCGCGCGGCGGTACCCCTCCAGCCGCTGGCGGCTGGCGGTGTAGGCCAGGGGGGCGTTGGTGATCATCCCGATGCGCCGGTGGCCCAGGGCCAGCAGGTGCCGGACGGCGGTCATCGCTCCCTGTTCGTTATCCACGTCTACCGACGGGATGTCCGCGCCAGGTAGTTGACCGTGGAGGACCAGGGGGAACCCCTCGCGGTGCAGGTCCAGGAGGGCGGTGTCGTCGGAGCGGGGGCCGGAGAGGATGAGGCCGTCGGTGTGGCGGCCGCGGGCCAGTTCCACCCAGGCGTCGTCGGGCTCATCGGGCTCTATGGGGCGGAAGAGGACATAGTAGCCATAGCGGCGGGCGGCGCGGGTCGCTCCCTGGAGGAGGCCGGGGAGAAAGGCGTCCCGGTACATCTGGTCGGGCCCCCGGTGCCAGACCAGGGCGATGGTGGAGGTTTTGCCGCTCACCAGGCGGCGGGCGGAGGCATCGGGGTAGTAGTTCAGTTGCCGGGCGGCCTCCAGCACCCGCTGGCGGGTCTCCGGGCTGATGTGGACGTCGGGGACGTTGTTGAGGACCAGGGAGACGGTGGTTCGGGAGACCCTGGCCAGACGGGCGACGTCTCGGGATGTGGGGCGGTCAGGCATGCGTTTCCTCCAGGTGGGCCGGAATTAACACGTGTTACTGACACGTGTTAGTATACACCGAAACGTCCGATTTGTCAAGAGGGAGAAAGCCGGTATGGGTGGGTTTTTGGGGGGAGAAAGAGCAGGGGAAAGTGAGAGGTAAATGACGAGGGCCCCGTTGCCCTCATAGGGAAACCGTTTGCGGCGGGCGGCAAAGCCGCCCGCCCCAAACGGTCATCCCTCCTCCTCAACGAAGACGGGTGGAGATGAGGAGAATCCGGGCTTCCCGCGCGCCCAGTTCTATCTCTCTTTCCTGGCGCTCTCCGGTCACGAGGTCCGTGCCTGAAAGGGGGAGGGAAACCCGGACCGGTCGGTCGTTGTGGTTCAGCAGGAAGAGCACCTGGCCCTGGGGACCCACCCGGACCTTCGCCTCTACCCCCTCCGGGGTCGCCAGGAGGGGACGAATCCCCAGTTGGGGCAGCAGCCAGTCCATCAGCGGGCCGTAAAATTCCGCGCCCGCCAGGACGCCCACGTAAATGGCCCGGCCCCGGCCCTGCGCCCAAATGGTTGCGGCCGGCTTCCCGGCATAGAAGTCCTGCTCGTAAACCGCCAGCGGTCGGGCCCCGGTCGGCTGCAGAATCTCCATCCACAGGGAGACGGGAACGGAGCCGGTGGGCCCGTCCACAAACCGCACCCGGTTGCCGCGGTCCGGCGGCAGAGAGTCAAACTCCTCCACCATCACCCCCATCAGGTCGGCCAGATGCCCCGGGGGCTGTCCGGGGACCCGCCCATACTCGTCCTTGAAGCCGGTGCGGGCGTTGGCGAGGAGCGTCCCGCCACCCTGGACGTAGTCCGCCAGCCGCCGGGCCAGTTCGGGCCCGACCAGGTTCAGTGCCGGGAGGACGACCAGTTTGTAGGCCGAGAGGTCGGTCTCCGGGGCGGCCCGCAGGATGTGTACGGGGACGTTGCGGGCCCAGAGGGCCTGGTAGGGCCCCATCAGCGCCCGCCCGAACGCCTCGTCGTCGGCCAGGTCGCGGTGGTGGGGCTGGATGTCCAGCGACCAGCGGGAGGCGTAGTCGTGGAGGACCGCCACCTCCGCCACGGGGACGCTCCCCTCCAGATAGGGAGCCAGGTGCCGGAGAGTCTGACCAATCCGGCGGGCCTCTTCGTACCCCCGGGTCGGGCGGTTGCTGTAGTCCAGCAGGCCGGAGTGGTAGATTTCGGCGCCCCGCGTTGTGGACCGCCAGGCGAAGTAGAGAATGCCGTCGGCACCGTGGGCCACCGACTGCCAGACCTTCAGGCCCACCTCGCCGGGCCGGAAGACGGGGTTGTAGGGCGCCCAGTTCACCTGGCTGACCTGCTGTTCCATCACCCAGTAGTTGCGACCCTTCATCCCCCAGTACAGGTCGTGGGTGGCCGCGACGATGGCCGGCGTGGCGCCGTAGAAGTGATAATTGTCCCAGGAGACGAAGTCCAGCGGGGCCGCCAGGTCGTAGAAATCCAGTTCCCTTGAATGGAAGGGCATATAGTTGTGGGTGACAAACTGCCCGGGGGCGTGCTCCCGGAGGATGTCTATCTGCAACTGCTGGTAGCGGCGGAAGGAGTCGGTGCCGAAGCGGAGGAAGTCCAGCAGGTGCGCCGGGTTGTGTTCGGCCGGCGCGGCCCAGGGGAGGGGAATCTCGTCCCACGAGCGGTAGATGGCCGACCAGAAGACGGTCCCCCAGGCCTCGTTGAGTCCGTCCAGCGAACCGTAGCGGTCCTTCAGCCATTCCCGGAACCGGGCGGCGCAGACGTCGCAGTAGCAGAGACCGGTGTCGTGGCAGCCGAACTCGTTATCAATCTGCCAGCCGACCACCCGCTCATCGGAACCGTACCGCTCGGCCATAGCGGTGACGATGCGGCGGGTGTATTCCTGATAGGTGGGACTGTTGGGGCAGTAGTGGCGGCGGCTCCCGGCATGGCGGACCCGGCGGTACCGGTCGCGGGGGAGGACTTCGGGGTGGGCCGTCGTCAGCCAGGGGGGCGGGGCCGCCGTGGGCGTGCCCAGGACAACACGCATCCCGTGCCGGTAGAGGACGTCTATGGCCCGGTCCAGCCACTCCCAGTCGTACTGGCCTTCGGTCGGCTCCATCCGGGCCCAGGCGAACTCGCCGATGCGGACCACATTGAAGCCCGCCTCCTGCATCCGGCGGGCGTCGTCTTCCCAGAAGGACTCCGGGCGATGTTCAGGGTAGTAGTCGCAGCCGTAGTAGAACATAGGGACTCGCTTGTAGAAGGTGTGTTTGGGTTGCGGCGGGCGGCGAAGCCGCCCGCCGCAACCCCCCAGTTGAGAGGGGGAATAAGAATGGCGTAAGCGCAATTATACCCGGAAAGGCATTTCCAGCAATGTAGGACAACTGCGAGCAGTCGTCCTACTTTCCGATGCGGGCCTCATTTGGTCGCCCCTAAGGTCAACCCCTCAATGAAGTACCGCTGGAGGAAAATGAAGACAATCACCGTCGGGATAGTCGCGATGAGCGCTCCCGCCACGATGACCGTCCAGTCCGTCACGTACTGGCCCTGGAGGGTCGCCAGACCGGCGGTGACCGGCTTCAGATGGTCGCTGCGCAGGAGGATGATGGCCCAGAGATAGTCGTTGAAAATCCAGGTGAACTCCAGCGTCGCCAGGGCGGCCAGAGCCGGAAGCGTCAGCGGCATCATAATTTGCCACCAGATGCGGAACTCGTTGCAGCCGTCCATGCGGGCCGCTTCCAGGATTTCGCCGGGGACGGTCCGCATATAATTGCGCAGGAGGAAGGTGCAGAAGCCCAACTGGAAGGCCGTATGGAAAGCAATCAGCCCCCAGTACGTATCGTAGAGCCCCAGCGCGTTGGTCAGGCGGAAGACCGGCAGCATCAGCACCTGGAACGGCAGCATCGTCCCGCCCACATAGAGGAAAAAGATGGCCCGGTTACCGGGGAACCGGAAGCGGGCCAGCGCGTAGGCGGAAAGGGAGGAGAAAAAGAGCGTCAGAATCAGGGAAGGAATGGTGATGATGAAACTGTTGGGCAAATAATAGCGCATCCCACCCCGTTCCCAGGCCTCCCGATAACTGTTCAGGGAGAGCGTTTTGGGCAGCGAAAAGAAGCCGCGAATCATGATGTCGTCGTACGACCGGAACGAGGTCAGGAGAGCCTGCCCGAAGGGCACCAGCCAGAGCAGGGTGACGATGACCAGCAGAATGTACCCGGCGGTCCGCCAGGGTGAGCGGAAAAATTGTCGCGCGGACATGGCTAATACTCCATTTCCGTCTGCATGACCCGCCAGAGGTAGAGGAAGATGAAGACGGCGCTGAGGATAAACAGGATGACCGAAATCGCCGCGCCGTACCCCATCTTGTAGTTGTTGAAGGCCTCAATGTACATAAAGTTGGCCAGGACGCTGGAGGAGTAATACGGCCCTCCCCGGGTCATCACCGAGACCAGGTCAAACGCGCGCAGGGAGTCAATGATGCTGATGACCACCACCACGACGGTCACCGGGCTCAGGAGGGGGAGGATGACATGCCAGATGGTCTGCCAGTTGCTGCAGCCGTCCACCCGGGAGGCGTCCACCAGCGTGGGGTCTACCCCCTGCAGGCCGGCCAGGTAGAGGACCATCACGTAGCCGACCTGCCGCCAGACGCCGACGGCGATGATGGCCCACATCACCAGCCGCCGGTCACTGAGCCAGCCTTTGGCCAGGGCATCCAGGCCGATGAGGCGCAGGGATTCGTTAATCAACCCCTTGGCGGGGTGGTACATCCACGACCAGATGAGCCCGCAGACGACCAGCGAGAGAACCATCGGGGAGTAGAAGGATGTTTTGAAGAACTTGGCTCCCGGGATATTCCGGTTGAGCGCCAGCGCCAGGGCCAGTCCTCCCACCACCGGGATGGTGATGAAGCAGAGCATCCACTTGAGGTTGTTCGTCAGCGAGATGTAGAAGACGGGGTCCCGAAAGAGTTTCTGATAATTGCGCCAGCCGATGACGGCGGGAGAGGAGACACCATCCCAGTTGGTGAAACTCAGATAGATGGTGTATAGCATCGGCCCGACCACCCAGATGCAGTAGATGATGAGCGGGACGATGAGGAAAAGGTAAGGCGAGAGACGGTAGAGAACAGTTCTTCGCGCCATAAATCTCCCTGGAGGGGATGCGGCGGCGGCCGAAGGCCGCCGCCGCAAGTATGTAGGACAACTGCTCGCAGTTGTCCTACAAATGGCGATTACTGCCCGGCGAAGATTTCCTGCCGGGCGGCTTCCAGCCGGGCCAGGATGTCGTCAATGGCGCCGGGGTTGTCCCAGAACTCCATGAAGCCGGCCATACCCTTCTCGGCCATTTCCGGAGTGGTATCCCGGTCGTAGAACTGGGCCACGTAGTCGGCGCCCTTGATCAGTTCCAGGCCCTTCAACTGCACCGGGGTGAACTTGCTGGTGTCCACCCCCATGTTGGTCGGCAGCCGCCCCAGGGTGTCGGCAAAGTACTGCTGCGCCTTCACCGAACCCAGGAAGGCCAGGAACAGTTTCGCCTCCTCGGGGTGCTGGGAGTTGGCGGCGATGAAGAAGCCGTCCGTCGGCGCGTCCTCCCCGATGGGCACGTTGGGGTCAATGATGGGGAAGCGGAAGAAGTCCAGGTTCCCCTCCAGTTCGTCCGGGTAACTGTCCCGGATGAAGTCGCCCATCAGGTACATGGCCGCCTTGCCCTCAATCATGAACTGGAGCGCCTCGGACCAACTGTAGGCCGCCGCGTTCTCCAGGAAGTACCCCTTCTGGATCAGCACGCCCCAGTAGTCGGTGAAGACCTTCTTGACCCGCGGGTCGTCGTACCGCTCCTTGCCCAGCATCAGGTTGATGTGGAACTCGGGGCCGTTCACCCGCATGTTGAGGTAGTCAAACCAGCCAGCCGCCGTCCAGGGGTACTTGGTGCCGATGGTGATGGGGGTGATGCCGTTCTTCTTGAGGGTCTCGCAGACCTGCAGGAACTCGTCCCAGGTCTGCGGGGGCTTCAGGCCGTACTGGTCAAAGATGTCCTTGCGGTAGTAGACGGCCCACCAGTACCAGCTGGCGGGGAGGAAGTACTGCTTGTCGTTCACCGTACTGAGGGCACGGAAGCCCTTGGGGTAACTCTCGTTCCACCCCTCCTTCTCCCACACGTCGCTGATGTCCATAATCAGGCCCTTGTCAATGAAGAAGCGGGCCCGATTCCCGGCGAACCAGGTCATCACGTCCGGGGGAGTGGAGGCGGTGAGGTACGCCCGGATGGCCTGCTTGAAGTCCTCGTGCGCGATGGTGCTGTGGATGACGTCAATGTCGGGGTGCTCTTCCTCAAACATCTTCACGAGGGCGGCGTCGGCCTCCCGGGGCGCGGGGTCGCTCATGTAGGAGTTGTAGATGACGATGCGCTTGGCCACCGGTTTCTCCACTGTGACCTGCACCGTCTCCCGCACCGGCACGGTCCGCTCCACGGTCACCGTCACCGTCTGGGGAGCACAGGCGACGACCAGGGTCAGGGTGGTGACCAGAGCCAGCAGGGTCAGCAGATACCGTTTCATGGCAATCTCCTCCTGTCTGAAATGGGAAATGAACGATAATGAGCAGAGCGGTTGGGTTGAGGGAACTGTTCTTTACCCGATAGACACCTCCTGTAGAGAATGTGCAGACGCAATGCGGTTGGGGGTCGGCAACTTTGCTGCCGACATCAACACCCCATCACGGCATCAGCCCCTCTTCCTGCAGACGACGAACCAGGTCCTCACCCCAGCGGGAGCCTTTGACGTAGAAGACGGCAGGCTGCCCAATGGGCGCGTCCACCGTGACCTGCTGGCAGCCCATATAGGTCCGCCCACTCCAGAGGTGGACCCACTCCCCGCAGGGAAAATAGACCTTTACCCGTTTCGCCCCCGCCTCGGTGACGGGCGCGATCAGAAAGTCCGGCCCCAGCATAAACTCCTGGTACGTGATGCCCCAGACGCCGGGGTCGCCGGGATACTGGATGAACGGGTGGCGGACGACGGGCAGACCGGTCCGGGAGGCCTCTTCTATCAACTGCTTCCGGTACTCAAACAACGCGGCGTAGACCTTCGCCCAGCGAGCAAACGCGTCCAGCGTGGCGTCGCTGGAGTAGAACTGGACGTTCTGCTCCGGCTGGTTCCCCTCGTGGGTCCGGAAGATGAGGGTGAACGCGTTCATCTCCATCCACCGCAACAGGAGTTCCTCGGAGCGGTGGTAGGTCATAATGGGGTTGGAGACGGTGGTGTAGCCCCCGGTGTCGGAGTGGTTGAACGGGAAGCCGGAGAGGCCGGATGAGTTCAGGCCGGTGACGGCGGACTTGATCCCGTCGTGCCGCCCCCAGGAGACCAGTTGGTCCCCCTCCCAGAAGAGGGTGGAGGCGCCCTGGGAGCCGGTGAAACCGGCTCGGGTGAAGAAGACCTGGTCGCCGCCCGACTCCTCCACCACTTCCCGGTTCAGTTCGGCCCAGAGGACGGGCCACTGGTTGTGAAGGACCCGGGCATCGCCGCTGGCCAGGACCGCGTCGTAGGGGAGCGCTTCGGCGAAGTCGGCCATCCATCCGGAGGCCCCTGCGCTCACCACCTGCTCCCGGATGACGTCTTTCAGCCAGGCGACGGCCTCCGGGTTGGTCAGGTCCACCATGCCGTAGTAGAAACTGGTGTTCAGGAGCAGGTACGGCGAACCGTCGGGCCGGCGCACCAGGTATCCCTTCTCCAGCGCCTCCTGGAAGAGGTTGCGGCGCGCATTCGGTTTCTCGGAGACGTCCACCAGATTGGGATTGACGTACACCATCACCCGGACGCCGTCGGCCTTCAGGTCCTGCACCAGGTCGTCCCAGTTGGGGTAGCGCTCCTCGTCCACCTCCCAGTTCCACCACAGTTGGGAGCCGAACGTCGTCTTCCGCTGACCGACCCAGTCCTGCAGCCAGAACGCGGCGATAGGCGTCCCGCGCGCCTTCAGGGCCTGGTACACCTGGCGGACCTTCTCGGTGCCGCCCTGCATGCCGACGATTGCGCCGGAGTGGACCCAGTCCGGCAGGGGCCGGGGCCGACCGGTGATGTCCGTGTAGTGGGTGAGAATTTCCTTCGGGCTGGAGCCGTCAAGCAGGACCGCATGGATGTGGTCGCTGAAGACTTCTATCTGGACCCGGTTCAGCCCGCGCAGGTCAAAGACGGTGTACTCGGTGTTGAGCAGGGCCAGCGCGCGCCGGGAACTGGTCATATAGAAGGGAACGGGCGCGTAGGTGGTGAACGGGGTCCCCCCGGCCCCGTCGTTGGTCACGTTCGCGCCGAGGGTGATAGGCTGGTCGCCCCGTCCCACCCCCTGCTCGCTGACCCAAATCGGGACGCGCCGGCCCCTCATGTCCACGTAGGAGAACTGTTCCCCAAAGCCGAAGAAGCGGTCTTCCCACGACGAGGCGTAGGTCAGGAACGCGCGGTTGGCTTCTACCCGCAGGCGAAGGTCCAGCCGGTTCGGCCCCGGGCTTTCAAAGACCAGGGTGTACGGGACTTCTCGACCGGACCGGCAGCGCAGGCGTCCGCTCACCTCCAGCGCTTCCCCGGCTCTCTGCATAGAGAGGATGCTCTGTTCGCCGCAGGAGTCGGTCAGGGTGTCCCGAATGCGGAATATCCCGCGCGCTTCCCGGACCGTCTCGGTGCCCTGGGCGGCCTGGACGAAGGAGCGACCGGGGAGGGTCTGCCAGAGGGCGAAGCCCGGGCGGCTGGGGGATTCCACGGTGAACTGGCGGGCCCCGGCGTCCCAGCGGACGGAGAAATCGCCGACCCGGTAGGTGGCGGAGGGGAAGGCAGCGGGGTCAGCGGTCAGTTTGCCAACGGGCCCGGCAGGGCTGAAGCGGGCGCGCCATCCCAGCCAGATTCCCAGAGCGATCAGGACGATCGGCAGGCCGATGAGGAGCAGGTTCCGAGTTTTCCGGTTCACGGTGTACCCTCCAACGGTAGCACAGGCTTTAGCCTGTCACCGGCCCGACGGCTGGCGCTGACGGTGCCGACTGAAGTCGCCCGTCCTGGGCCTCCGGCACCCTTTGGGCTCACCCCTCCCCCCGGCCTCCTCCCCGCTGCCGCTGCGCGGCGCGGGGAGGGGGAGAAATGAGGGGGTTTGGGGGCGGCGGCTTCGCCGCCGCCCCCAACCCCCACTCTCTT
>Ga0272448_1000674_pt1 | contig 50805 bp, 35 predicted proteins | sample YNPCB0191_FD_202220 | JGI IMG/M metagenome (GOLD analysis project Ga0272448, IMG submission 202220) | Hot spring sediment microbial communities from Yellowstone National Park, WY, United States - YNP-CB-019-1 | ecosystem: Environmental > Aquatic > Thermal springs > Hot (42-90C) > Sediment... | reverse complement strand
GGGCTACCGTCTTTCCTTCAAAAAGTACACTTCTGGTCCCATCAACGCCATCTACTTTGACCACAAGCACGGCACTTTCTGGGGCGGCTCCAGCAACTACGGCGACGACTACGGTGTGGTCTGGTAATCGGGGTCGGACCATGCTAAATGCTTACTTATCTGTTAGTTAGCTCATGGAACCGGGTTAGATAAGGCCTTAGGACCGATTTTGAAGGGGCAAAGACCCATATAATAGCCAAGCAATAATCAGTTTTGGTTCATCAGACATTTTCATGGGTACCAGGGTAAAGGTCCAAGCCGCCACAATGGAAGTAGATAGCAATTTTAAAATGTTCTCGGTTCCGAAAGCCGCTGGCCATTTTCTTGATGGTCTGGATGGTAGAATTAATTCCTTCACTTACCTCATTAGTGATTCGATGCTTCAGGTAAGTCAGAATATTACGCAGGTATTTACGAAACATCCAAGCCACCTGCTTGATCGGGTTCAGCCGGGAACGAATAGCCCAGGCATACCAGGACTTAAAGTGTTTGGCGGCCCAGCCCAGAGACTGGTAGTCCCACAGCTCCTTGAAGCTCTCTTTGATAGCCCAGGCAGGTGAAATGGGCCATTTGTCAGGAAAAAGAGTTTTTTATTCTGCTGCTTCTCTTAGCCATTAGCTAATAATAAGAAGCAATCAAGCTGTCCGGGGACTAAAACATTGCCCAGCAGCGCGAATCAGCCACTTTCAATACTACACTACTGACCGGCAGTAAAACAGGCACAAAAAACCAGCCAGGATGAGCTAACCGGACCAACCAGAAGTCTGGTCTTTAATCTGAAATGGAAGTGAAAAAGTTAACCCAGTTTTCAGGACGAAAAAGCTTACTTCACCTTCTTGTAGCCAGCCGGCACGTCATAAGTTCCGGCGGGCGGAGTTTTCTCCCCAAACTCCAGCAGTTCGCTGGTAGATTTTACTTCAAAACCCATGGCCTTGGTGGTGTTAGACTGTTTAACAATTACGCCCTTGATTTTGGACATTTCCTGGCCAATTTTCTCAATCATCTTTTCAAAACCAGGGCTTCCAGCCATCATGGCATTGCTCAGCATCAGGTAGCTCTTCCAGTCCATGTTAAGCTCGGGTGAGGCCCAGGCTTCAGAAGTGGTTTCGCCCATGGCCATTTTGGTGTTTATGATGTATTTCCGGCAATTCCAGTTGCCGATATTCTGCTTTTCCGGGGTTTCGGTGACTTTGACTTCCATGCTCTCAGCCATAGCTTCGGCCATTCCCTGGGCCAGCTCGGCTGCTTCTTCGGCTTCTTTTCCTTCTCCTTTCACGTTTTCTTCAAGCGTGGCTTTAAGGTTCAAGGGCCTTTGCTTGTAGGTCATTTTTTGATGATCAATTTGGTACAAAAGTCCCTGGTCAAGCCTCATAATGGTGGAGCTTTTATCTCCGTTATCTGTTCGGTATTTGTCTTTGGCCATCCAGGTCACAACCGTTTCATCTTTGGCTGGTTGCGTCTGTCCCATGACGGTTAAACTGTCGGTGTGATTTTTCTGCTTCATGTAAACATCAGCCTGAACCGTTAAGACCCAGAAGACCAGCACGGAAAGAACCAGGGCCAGGCCCAAAAATGATTTTTTGTTTTTTCTCAAAATCGCCTCCTTGTTTGATTTTTTTGCCCGAGGTTTTTAAGAAATCTGTAGAAAACCCAGGAGCCTGAAGACAGAAAAACTGGCTCGGTAAATGGGTCTACATTCCCTCCTTCCTTGAGAAGCGTTCGGTAAGTCCATTTAATCTCAACCTATGTCCTCCTGTCAAACTTTTTTTTCAGGCTGATAAAGTTTATAATCAAAAAAAAGAAATCTTTTTTAAGGGAAGGGAAAATGCAGTTTAGTGCTTTTAAAAAAAACAATCGTCATCTCTTCTGGCTGGGCCTGTTTATGGCGGTGGGTCTGGCCGTCTCAGGCCTGACTGGAATTTATGGTGCCAGATTGAGCGAATATGCCGGGCAGGAAGTTAAGAAGGCTCAGGCAAAAGTGCAAGTCCAGGAAATATTAAGAGTGCCCATTGGCTCCGGTGAAACCGAACTGGGTGTGGTTACCCCTAAAGAAGCTAACCCGGAAGGGCCGATGAGTTTTGCGGTCAGTCCGGCTGGTGCGCTTTATGTCCTGGACCAGACCAACAGCCGAATTCAAGTTTATGAAAACGGCCAGTGGAAAAAAACAATACCCATTCCGGCCCGCACTTACTCTGACCTGGAAATTCTCCCCGGTGATAAAATTGCCCTACTGGACAGTTTAGTTAAGAAGGAAGTAACTGTGATTGACCTGTCTGGCAAGGTGCTGGCTTCTTTCACCCTTGTTAAACCAGAAATCCCCCAACCTGAAGAAATTATAGGTGTTTATTACATTGCTGCCGGAAACTGGCCCGGGCTCTGGGCCAGGGCAGATAATCTATCGTTTTTGCTGGCGGAAAAAGATTTGCGGCCAGTGCCCAATGCTATCAAGATTCCTGGCCTGCTGACCCCGGATGGTCGCCGTCTGCTCAAGGTGGAAATCGTGGAGGAAAAGGAAGTTATGATTTCGCTTTCAGATGAAGTTTTCAGCAAGTGGAAGAATTTCAACGTTACCTTTCCCCTGCCTCTGGGGGTGATTTATGGGATCTGGCAGGATAACAGAAATAATATTTACCTGGCGGCCAACGTTTACAATTTCCGCCAGGAAAGGAATCAGGTGGTGGTTCTAAACGCTGAGGGAAAGGAAATGGGCCGGGTAGACTTATACGTCTCTAAAGTACCCAATGAGGTCTTTTATCCCGTCAGATTGACGGCCGGCGGCGAGATATTCCAGTTAGCCATAGAAGAAAAAGAAGTGGTAGTAAGAAAATACAGCTACTGAAAGTTGCTGACCATTTTTATTTATTGTTTATTTATTAAATTTGGCGATAGAGGCTAACCCGCTTTAAAGCTCAATTCCGGACTTATCGGTCATGATTTTTTTAAAATCCCGGAACCATAAAAGCCTGGCCAGATAAAGTCAGTAAATCAGAAAAGATGAAGTAAGCCAGAGGTTAGAAGCAAGAACACATTTTTTGCACTAGGCCCAGAACTCTTTATTTTTTTAACTTTTCATCAATAGCTCAGGAACATCTGGTCCAGCCACAGTTGGGGCAAACCGGACATTTCTCATCAGGTAGAGTGGCGCCACAGACCGGGCAGCTATCGCGCTGAAAGTCGCGTCCGTTTTCTTTTACTTCGCCCAGGTGGCGTTCAAGGACTTTGGCTATGGCATCAGGAATGGACTGTACCAGCCCGCCTTCAGTAAAGACCGGCTCGCTTCCGCCGATACCCTTGAGCTGCAGGATAACTTCTTTGGGTTCCACCCCGCTTCTCAACGCCAGAGAGATCAACCGGCCGATAGCCTCAGCGTCAGCCATGGTGGAGTATCCGCTCTTGCCGATGGAGGCGAAAACTTCAAAAGGCTTTCCGTCCAGAAAGGTTATGGTTACGTAGAGGTTACCCAGACCGGTTTTGATCTTATCGGTGATGGAAGGTAGAGTAAGCGGACGTTCCCTGGGGATGAGTTTCGGCTTGTCCTTGGCCGCCGCATAAAGCACCTGTTCCGCTTTGGAACCATCGCGATAGATGGTTATGCCTTTGGTACCCATATCATAAGCCAACAGGAAAGCTTTCTCCACGTCTTCAAGAGAAGCTTTGTTGGGCAGGTTGATGGTCTTGGACACCGAGTTATCCACGTATTTCTGAAAAGCGGCCTGCATGCGGATGTGTCCTTCGTAGGAAATTTCATGAGCCGTGACAAAGTAATCTGGCAGTGGTTTGTCAGGGTGTTCTTTTTTCCAGGCCTCGTAGAGGGGGTGAACATCACGCAGTTCACCGTCCAGAATTTTGCTGACGAATTCAAAGGCAAAAATTGGTTCAATTGAGCTTGAACAACCAGCAATCCGCGAAATGGTGCCCGTCGGAGCAATGGTTAAGACAGTGGCATTACGGCGTTTTTTGCCTTTAAAGATGGATTTCTCTATGTTGGGGAAGCTACCTTTAAGTTCACCCAGTTTTTCGCTCTCAGCCTCTGCTTTTTGCCGCATGAAGGAAGCTAACTTTTCGGCAAAAGCCAGAGCTTCTGGCGAGTCATAGCGTAATTTTTTCTTAATCAGCAGGTCGGCCCAACCCATAACTCCCAAACCGATGCGGCGGTTGGCTCTGGTCATTTCAGCAATCTGAGGCAGGGGATATTTATTGACATCAATCACGTTATCCAGGAAGCGCACAGCCATCTCAATGGTTTCGGCCAGCCTGTCCCAGTCAAACTCATCGGGTTTTTCCGGGTCATAAAAATTGGAAACGTTAATGGAGCCCAGGTTACAGGATTCATAGGGGTGAAGCGGTTGTTCGCCGCAGGGGTTGGTGGCCGTGATGGGCCCGAGTTCGCGCGTCGGGTTGAGCTGGTTGATGCGGTCTATGAAAATTAAGCCCGGGTCACCTGAAGCCCAGGCTGATTCTACGATCAGCTTAAAGATATCGCGGGCTTTCTTTTTGGCCGTCTTTTTCTTGAGGTAGGGGTTATAAAGCCAGTAATAACCGTCGTGCTTCAGAGCCTGCATGAATTCATCAGTGATGGCCACGGAGATGTTGAAATTGTTAAGTGTTTTTCCGTCGCGCTTCATGGTGATGAATTCTTCAATGTCCGGATGGTCCACGCGCAGGATGCCGATGTTCGCCCCCCGTCGTGTTCCTCCCTGTTTTACCGCTTCGGTGGCGGCATCAATTACCTTGAGAAAAGACACCGGTCCAGAAGCCACTCCCTGGGTTTTGTGCACGAAGCTGCCCTTGGGCCGGAGCTGGCTGAAGTCAAAGCCAGTGCCACCGCCTTCCTTATGCACCAGGGCCGCATTCTTGACTGTTTCAAAGATTGATTCCATGGAGTCTTCAATCGGCAGAACGAAGCAGGCACTCAGGCACATGTCGCGGCCAGCGCCAGTCAGGGTAGGGCTGTTGGGTAGAAAATCCCGGCGCATCATCAATTCAAAAAATTTATCTGCCCATTTTTTACGCTCGGCTGGGGATTTTTCCGCTGAGGCTATGTAATCAGCCACCCGACGAAAAAGGTCAGAGGGCTTTTTATCTACCAGCTCTCCTTTTTCGTTTTTCATGAAGTAACGGGTCTTTAAAATTTTTAAGGCATTGGGCGAAAAACCTTCATCCTTAACGGAGACCATGGGAACCTCCCTGATTAACTTTTTATCTGTCCTTTCGGACGATTATTTTCTAATCTTATTTTTGATTTTCTATTGTTATTTTTTGCCCACCGCTTTAAGTTTACTCTCTATGGTAGCCGGTTTATCCAGCCGGTGGTCAACGCGTAAATCCAGGTGGATTCTTTTTACTCCGAGTTCTACCAGTTTTTTGTCACATTCAGCCACTACTTGCAAAATGCTCTCCAGGTCAGGCGCTTCTATGGTGGTAGCCATGGCCCCGGTGACTGACTTCAGCCCGGAATTTTCAATGACTTTTGTTACTTCCCTGACATAATGACTGACCGATGAACCTTCAGAGGTGGGGAAAATAGCCAGCTCGGCGATGACCATGGGTTATCTCCTACTATTTTAATAAGATTTATTGGTTTAATTATAGCTCAAAGTTAGAAAAAAGAGAATAAGGGCTGAAAAATTTTAATTTATTGTTTATCAGGCAGATACCATATTTATGGCTGAGGGCTAAAAGAGGGCAAAAATCCACCAGGCGAATAATTCTAATTCTGCTCTTGCAGGAAGACTGATTTTGTAAAAGAATATGGTTTAAAACCAGGGCGACGTCTGAGGGAAGGACATGGAGCTGGATAAAACGAGAAAATTCATCCTGGTTGCCTCTACACTGGCTTCTTTTTTGACGCCGTTTACCGGAGCTGCTCTGAACCTGGCTCTGCCAGACATAGCCAGGACTTTTAACCTCAGTTCCCTCACTCTGGGCTGGACGGTTTCGGCTTATCTACTGACCACGGCCGTGTTTCTGCTGCCTATGGGAAAGCTCTCGGACCAGCTCGGTCGAAAACGTATTTTTATCCTGGGGCTGATAACGTTTATGCTTGGCAGCCTGCTCAGCGGGCTTTCGTTTTCCGGTGCTTCGCTCATTGTCTTCCGCCTTATGCAAGGGCTTGGCGGAGCCATGATTTTTGCTACCAGCGTGGCACTGCTGACCGCGGCCTTTCCGCCCGAAAAAAGAGGCCAGGTGCTGGGCATCAACACGGCAGCTGTTTATACCGGGCTTTCTCTTGGGCCGGTGGCCGGTGGCTTTCTGGTGCAGCAGTTTGGCTGGAGGAGCGTATTCTTTGTCACCCTGGCGGTGGGTTTGGCTGCTCTGGTGCTGGTCAGCCGGGCCTTTGAAGAAGACGGACAGTGCCAGGCTGCAGAAAAGCGAGACTTTGACTGGCCGGGAACAGCTCTTTACGCCAGCGGCCTGGTTAGTTTCATGTTGGGCTTTTCCCGTCTGCCTGCAACTTATGCCGTAGTGCTGGCTGCGGCTGGTGTAGTTTTGCTGGTCTTTTTCTTCTTTTTTGAAAGCCAGCGGCCAAACCCGGTGTTTGATACCTCACTTTTTCAGAAAAACCGGGTGTTTGCTTTTTCTAATCTGGCGGCGCTCATAAATTACAGCTCTACTTCGGCGGTAGCCTACCTTCTGAGTCTTTATCTTCAGTACCTTCACGGTCTTCCGCCGAGAACCGCCGGTCTGGTGTTGATTGCCCAGCCGGTGTTCCAGGCGGTGGTATCTCCAGTTTCTGGCAAGGCTTCAGACCGAATTGACCCCCGGCTACTGGCTTCTGGCGGGATGGAGTTGACGGTGGTGGGGTTACTGGCCCTGATTTTTATCCAGCCGGAGACCAGCCTGACCTGCATTATTCTGGCCCTGATTTTCCTTGGTGTTGGCTTTGGACTTTTCTCTTCCCCCAACACTAACTCAGTGATGGGTTCGGTCGGGCCCAGGTATTATGGTGTGGCCTCAGCCACGCTGGCCACCATGCGGATGGTTGGTCAGATGTTCAGCCTCGGGCTGACCATGATGATTATGTCCGTGGTCATGGGCAACGTGAGGATAACGCCGGAGAATTTTCCCCTGTTCATGAAAAGTTTGCGGCTGACTTTCGGCCTCTTTGCCGTGCTTAATTTTTTGGGCATCTTTGCTTCTTTAGCCCGCGGGAAAACAGGGAACACTATACCTGTTTCCTAATTTTCCAGCTCCTGGTGCACTATCCTTCCTCCAACCACGGTCAGCAGCGACCTAGTTTCTGAAATCTTGTTGGCTGGGATTTCAAAAATATTCTGAGAAACCAGAATCAAGTCCGCCAGTTTGCCCGGCTCTATGGAGCCACGAATCTCTTCTTCGTCCACCGCATAAGCCCCGCCAATGGTGTAAGCACGGATTACTTCTTCCAGCGTCAGCTTTTCGCCTGGAATCCAGCCCCCTTCTGGGTAGCCCTGGAAACTCTGTCTGGTTACTGCCACCTGCACGCCTGGCCAGGGGTTGATGGTTACTACCGGCCAGTCGCTGCCGAAGGCCAGCTGACCGCCATTTTTTAAAACTGATTTCCAGGCAAAAGCTCTCTGCTCGCGTTCGGGACCAGCATTCTTTATCCAGGCCGACATCCAGACCGGGTCCGGGTCCGCATGGAGCGGCTGGAAACTGGCGATTATCCCTGGATTAGCGAAGCGCGGGAAATCTTCTGCGGCCACGCACTCCACGTGTTCAATCTTGTGCCGGAGTTCTGGATGGCCGCTTTCCTTGAGGGCTTTTTCGTAAGCTTCCAGCGAGAGTCTTATGGCCCGGTCGCCGATGGAGTGAGTGGAGACCGGAATGCCCCGACGACTAAATTCCATTACCGCTTTGAGGTAATCCTCGGGCTTCCAGAAAAGCTTTCCGCTGTTTTCTGGTTGCCCTTCGTAGGGTGCTAACATGGCCGCTGTACCAGAATCAATGACCCCATCCAGCATCAATTTTACCCCGCGCACTTCCAGCCAGTTATCATTGTACCTGGCCCGGGCTTCTTCATAAGCCTGGAAATCTTTTTCCGTCGGTCCTGGCTCTTCCACCCACATGGCTATGATTAAACGGAGCAAAAGCTGCCCTTCTTTCTTCAGCCGGTCAAAAAGTGCCAGCTCTTCAAACTCACCGCCGAGGCCATGGGCCGCGGTTACGCCCCATTTGGCTGCTTCCTGCATGCCGAGCTTGAGGGCCTGGTATTTTTCTTCGGCGGTGGGTTCGGGAACCAGGCGGCTGACCAGGCCGCTGGCTCCTTCCAGCAGTGCCCCGGTCGGCTCTCCTTTTTCGTCACGCACGATTTTTCCATCAGGCGGGTCTGGAGTTTTGTGGGTCACGCCGGCCAGCTCCAGCGCCTTACTGTTAACCCAGCTAGTATGTCCATCCGCACAGCGCATGATGGCCGGTCGGTCAGGCACCACTTCATCAAGGTATTTTTTGTGCGGCATGTGGCCAGGGAAAGCAGAGTACATCCAGCCCCGTCCCTGGACCCAGGAGACATCCGGATGTTCGCTGACGAATTTTCTTATGCGCTCCTGGATTTCTGCTACTGTTCGGGTACCAGCCAGGTCCACGCGGTTGAGGTTGAGCGAACCGCTGACGAAATGAACATGGCTGTCCTGAAAACCGGGAAGCAAAAGATGACAACCGGCTTCCACGACCCTGGTTTTCCGACCGACGTAGCCTCGGGCTTTCTGGCTGGAGCCGACAAAGATTATTTTTTCGCCTTTTATGGCTACGGCTTCGGCCCAGGGTTGGGCCGGATCAACCGTGTAGACCCTGGCGTTGAGGATGACCAGGTCTGCAGGCTCCGGCTTCTTAGAACAGGAGCCGGCAAGAATGACAGCAGCTACGATTAATAAAAGGCAGAAAACCGAAGAGCAAAACTTTAAGGTTGATTTTTGATTTCTGGTCGGCATCGTCCCTCCGTGAAGCATCATTTTTAATCAAAAAATAAAAAAGCTTGTTTTCCTTAATTTTAACCATCGTATCACAAATTTTTCCTGGCGGTAAGAAAAAATATTTGGGGAAGTTTGGCGTCGGCCTGGTTCCCTAGAGGTATTGACCGACAGCGGTTTTTCGCGTAATCTGGAAGCCAAAGGAGGATAGAGATGAAGAAATCTGGCCTGAACCGGCGCGATTTTTTAAAAGTTGGACTGACGGGATTGGTGGCCACTGGTGCCACTTCCTTGCTTCTGGCTGATGGCCAGAAAAAGGGTAAGGAAGCACAGAAAAAGCCTCAAGCCTCCAGCGAACCTCAACCACCTGGCGGTCGTCGTGAAGGGTTTATCTACCGAACTCTGGGGCGCACCGGTGTGGTTTTGCCCGTGGTCTCCATGGGGGTGATGAACGCGGATAACCCCGAGCTCGTGCGAGCAGCCCTTGATTCTGGCCTCGTCCATCTGGATACGGCCAATGTTTACCAGCGCGGCCGGAATGAAGAGATGATCGGACAGGTTTTAAAAGGTCGTCCCCGCGACAGTTTTTTCATTGCCACTAAGGTAAAAGAAGACGAAAAGTTCATGGAGTTGCTTGACCTCAGCCTCAAACGCCTGGGGCTGGATTATGTGGACATTTTATACCTTCACAACCTGAGCAAAAGAGACAACGTCCTCAAACCGGAAAACCTGGAAGTTATGGAAAAAGCTAAAAAATCCGGAAAGGCACGCTTCATCGGTGTTTCTACCCATTCTAACGAGCCTGAAGTGATCAGGGCGGCGGTAGAAGCTAAGATTTATGACGTGGTTTTAAGCGGCTACAATTTCCGAAAAGACTACCTCCAGGACCTGGATGCAGCCATAGCGGAAGCGGTGAAGGCAGGTGTGGGTATCATAGCCATGAAAACCATGGCTGGTGCCTTCTGGGATAAGCAGAGAACCCAACCGATCAACACCAAAGCGGCGTTAAAATGGGCCCTCAACAATCCTAACATCACCACGGCCATACCAGGCATGACCACCTTTGACCAGTTGAAGAGTAATCTGGAAGTGGTCAAGGACCTGAAGCTCACTCCAGAAGAACTGGTTGACCTGAAACTTGGCGAAGCCAAAAACCTGGCCGGACTTTACTGTCAGGGCTGTGAGCGCTGCGTGTCCCAGTGTCCTAAAGCTCTGCCAATTCCTGAGCTGATGCGGGCTTATATGTATGCTTATGGCTATAAAAACCTGGCTGCTGCCCATGAATTGGTCAGCTCTCTTAACTTACCTGACAACCCCTGCGCTGGCTGTGAGCAGTGTTCGGTAAGCTGCGCTTTTAAGTTTGACGTGCGCGACCGCTTGCTGGATATCAACCGGCTTAAAGCGGTGCCCGCTGAATTTTTTGCCTGAGGTGGCAGAGAATCGGACTTGCCCCTGGTCGGGTTTATGCAGTCGGGAAAAATAAGATTGAGAAATGGAGGTGGTGTGATGGGTTTCTCAAGCAAAAAACAGATACAGCTCTGGTTGGCGATTGTTTTCCTGGCTTTAAGTCTGAACCTGTCTGCCCAGAGTTTATTTACTCCCTCACTTCCCAGCGGGCTCAAGGTAAACAGGAGTGATAGGTATTTTCTGGTTACTCCACGAATAGTGCCGGCTGACAAGGAATCCACCATCAGGATTATTGCCCGCTATGAAATTTTCCCCAAACCAGGTTATACCTACCGCGTGGTTTACACTCCGGTCGGCCGGTATGCTCTGCAAACAGGCTGGAAGAAACCTGCGGCGGAACCAGTTGTGCCCAAGGGTAATTTTTTGAAATCACAAGTTATTTAATTTCTTTTTTAAGCTATCTGCTTATAACATCAAAGAGCCCTGAGGATTAGCTTTTAAAAAACGGCAGACGGTTGGGGATGTCGGGCAAGGCAAGGTTACCGGTAGTAATTTATCAAGCGAACATAAAGCAAAAAAGCAAAAAGCAATCATTTTGCCACAGCCACTATTTTTTTGGCCGCTTAAAGTGAATTTGGGTTCGCCGAGTTATTTTTTCCCAGCTTGAAATTGCTTGAGTTGTTGGAGGGCCAATTCTATGACCATCAGGTTGCCGATTGAATCACGGGAATCAATCCAGGGCTTTTCTCCGCTCAGAAGGCAACTGCTAAAGTGTTCAATCATCAGCAGAAATTGGTCGGCCGGCGGGAATTTAATGGTTTCTGTCGCCATCTGGCGGATAATCTGAATTTCCGTTTCCAGATCTTTGGCCGAAAAAACGCGGTTGAGGATGATTCTTCCGCCTGGGCCTGAGACCTCCAGCGAGCTTTCAAATTCAAGCTCAAAACTGGAAGAGAGAAGAGCCAGGCGCGAACCAGGGAAAGTGCAGAGCAAAGAAGTGGTCAGGTCCACCCCGGTTTTTTCATCCAGATGAGCTCTGGCCACAACCTCTTCTGGTTCGGCTTTAAAGAACAGCCGGGCAGCGTTGATGGTGTAGCAGCCGACATCGTAAAGCGCCCCGCCACCGTAGTGTGGATACCAGCGGTAATTTTCTGGCCCGCGGTCAAAGAAGAAATGAAAAGTGGCCCGAAGAAAACGAGGTGGGCCGATGAGTCCGGCCTCCAGAAGCTCTTGAGCTTTTCGCAGGCGGGGATGAAACCGGTACATAAAACCTTCCATTAAGACCCGCTGATTTTTTTCAGCTTCTGAGAACATCTCCCAGGCCTGCGCGGCTGTTAGAGCCAGCGGTTTTTCGCAGAGAACGTGCTTTCCCGCTCTGAGCGCCTGGATGGTCAGCGGGTAATGCAGGTGGTTGGGCAGAGGAATGTAAACGGCTTCAATTTCCGGGTCAGCCAGGAGTTCTTCATAGGAGCCGTAGGCTTTTTTTAGCTGGAATTTTTCTGCCCAGCTTCGGGCTTTTTCCAGGTCCCTGGAAGCGATGGCCATGATTTCGGCCTGGCGGGCTTTTTTAATGGCCGGGAGAAAAGCTCGTTCAGCGATGCCGGCACAACCGAGAATGCCCCATTTAACCTTCTCTCTGGCTTTCATTTCCCTTTCCTCATAGATAGCGAGTTAAAAGCAGGGGTGTGAATTTCACGCCGCTGCTTAGAGATTGAGGCCTGCCTGTAGTTCTCAAAAAATCGGGGAACGGGTATTGTGTCCTGCATTTTAATGTCCCGCCTTTAACACCTCACTGCTGAGAGAAAAAATTGGGGAATGAATATAGCGTCCCCCGTTTAAAATTGCTTCATTTTTTTAAGGAAGCCGCTGTCTACCTCACAGCCCAGGCCTGGCTCTTCTGGCAAGTATATCGTGCCTTTCTCTATTTTAATGCCGCCTACCACCGGGTCAACTTTGTGTTCGGAATTTCCGTCCAGGTCAGCAAAGACGATGTTTTTCTGGCTGGCCACCAGGTGGGCAGCGGCCGTCAGGCCAAGCCTGGTTTCCAGCATGCAGCCGACCATGCATTTGATGTTGGCCGCCGCAGCCACGTGAGCAATCTTGAGAGAATTGAGAATACCACCGGCTTTCATCAGCTTGATGTTAAAATAATCGCAGGCTTCTTCTTTAATTAATTTTACTGCATCAGCCGGGCTGAAAAGGGATTCATCGGCCATGATGGGCACCGAGGATTGAGCCCGGACCTGTTTCATACCATAAAGGTCAGAGTCCTTAACCGGTTGTTCGCAGAACTCAACCTGGAAAGGTTCCATCCTTTTGAGAGCAGAGATGGCGGCCGGTACGCTCCAGCCTTGGTTGGCGTCCAGGCGGAGCTTGACCTCAGGCCCGATGGCCTCGCGCACGGCGGCCACTCTCTTAACATCCTGGTCCGGGTCTTCGCCCACCTTAATTTTAATCTGGCGGTAGCCCTGAGCCAGGCTTTCTTTAACGCTGGCCACCATTTTTTCCGGCGTGTTAAGACCGGTGGTCATGTCGGTTTCAAAGCTGGAGCGGTAACCGCCGAGTAATTTGTAAAGCGGCAGGTTAGCGGCTTTGCCCAGCAGGTCAAAAAGAGCCATGTCGTAAGCAGCCACGGCACTGGGGTTGGAATGAACAATGTTTCCCAGACTGTCAATCAGAGCTTCAATGGTCAGGGGGTCCCTGTCCAGAAGAATTTCCCTTATGGCTTTAGCGGCCGCCAGGTTGCTTTCCTGCGTTTCACCAGTTATCGGCGGGAATGGACAGGCCTCGCCCAGGCCGTAAAGTCCGCTGTCGGTGATAATTTTAACCAGCACATCGTTAGCCGCGTACATAGTGCCGATGGCAATGCTGAAGGGCTCGATGAGCGGCACATCAAAGGTGTATATCTCAATTTTTTTAATCTTCATCTTTTTCACTTCTTCGCGGGAGGAAGCAAAGCGGGGTGAAGCAGCCGAGAGCTTCTCAACCAGGGTGGAGGACAGAATTCCCAGGCCAAAGTATTTAAGGAATTGCTGGCGGGTTATCTTCATTTTCTTCTCCTCAGGTAAAGTCTCTTTCTTGATTTTATTAGAATCGGGTCTCTCGCTCAACTGAAATGAAAAGGATGGAGATAAAAATGGTGCCGCGGGGGGATAAATGGCTGCGGGGTGGGAGTATGAGGGGAACGGGTCCTGAGTTAAAGACGGCTGGAGAAAATGGAAAGCCAAAGGAAATAAAGCTAAGAAGAATGGAATAGCGAAAGCGGAATGGATTTGATGGACTTATCCTGGAAGCCTCTATCTGAGGCCTGGCTAAAAATGTTTTGGTCTGAGAACAATCTGGAAAAACGGGCCTTTTTTGGCGCTTAGTTTTTGGAAAAACTTTCAGAGTGTAGAAACCTGATTGCGGGCACATAATTTTCCCAGCATGGGATTTAACATTATCCGGGAAATGGATTTTTGTTAAAATCTAACAAGTGTTGAAAATAATCATTATTGATGGAGGTAAGGAAAGAGAGCCTTTGAAGTAGTGGAGCTGGAAAAAACCAACGGAGATGGGCGAAAAGTAAATAATTAAAAAAAAGCAAATTTTTAAAGAAAAGAATAAAATATTTTTAATGGAACAGTTAAAATAGCTAAAAAAGCTTAGAACAATTTAATCTGATTGTTCGGCATTACAAACGCACAGGATGAAGAGATGGCAGAAATTAAACAGGTAGAAAAAATAACCGGGTGGAAAAAATGGTTTGTGGCCGCCAGACCCTGGGCCCTACCGGCCTCCATCGTTCCGGTTTTGTTCGGCAGTTCCCTGGCCGCTACGGTCGGCTGGGTGAAATTAAATTTCTGGCTCTTACTGCTGACGCTGGTGGGAATGGCCACGCTCCATACGGCCGCCAACATGCTTTCTGATGTTATGGACTGGAGGCGGGGGCTGGACCGGGAAGCTACTCCGGTCAGCGGAGCCATCGTGCGCGGTCTTCTGACTGATAAACAGGTTCTTAGAGGCTCGCTGGTGCTTTTTGCTCTGGGGGTGGCCATCGGACTCTGGCTGGTTTACCTGCGGGGCCTTCTGATACTTTACCTCGGGTTGGTGGGCCTGGTGCTGGGCGCGGCCTATCCCTGGCTTAAAGCGGTAGCCCTGGGTGACCTGGTGGTTTTCCTGAATTTTGGCCTATTGGGGTCGCTGGGAGCTTGGGTGGTACAGGCCGGCCAGTTCTCCTGGCTTCCAGTCATGTGGGCCGTGCCTCAGGGGCTGCTGGTAGTAGCCATCCTGCATGCCAACAACTGGCGGGATGTTAACTCAGACCGAGAAAAAAAGGTAATCACCATGGCCCGGCTTCTGGGCGACAGGCTCAGTCTGGTTTACTACGGGAAATTAATCTTTGGCTCTCTTCTGCTGATGGTTGGGTTTGTCATGGTGCCGCGTTTGTTCCGGCTTGACTTTCCGGCTTTGCCCTGGAGCCTGCTGGTGGTGCTCATAGCTTTTCCTGAAGCTTTGGAACTCTGGAGGATAGCATTAAGAAGGCACGAACCTGAGCAAAAAATAAATTTTTTAACTCTGGATGGAGCAACCGCCAGGTATAATCTGCTTTTTGGTTTGCTGTCAGTGGCGGGCTTGTGGTTGAGCCGCTGGCTCGGCTGAGTTTTTTGAGCCTGGAAGCATTATGGGTGCTTTAACAGAAAACAAAATTTATTTAGCCACGGCGGTTTCTGCAGTTCTGTTTTTTCTGGTTTTTTCCGGTAAATTTTGGCGGGGCCTGGATTTCTGGTCGCTGTTTTCGGTGACCATCCTGCTCTTGCTCACAGCTGGATTGAAATTGGACCCGCTTTTTGGTCCACTGGTTTATGGAGATTTTAAGGAAAGAACATGGTCAGCGGCTGGTCTGGGTTTAGCTTCGGCCGCAGCACTTTATGTTATTTTCCTGATTGGCAACCAGCTGGTTCATGTTTTCTGGCCGGGTAGTTCTGACCTGCTCCGTTCCGTTTACGCTTTAAAATACGGAAGCAGCCGGTGGCGAATCGGTATTTTTTTAGCCTTAATCATCGGGCCAGGAGAAGAGCTCTGGTGGAGAGGTTTTCTCCAGCGGCACTGGATGGCCAGGCTTGGAAGATGGCCCGGGCTGCTGGCCGTGGCTGCGCTTTATGCGGCAGTTCATCTCGGGTCCGGGAACCTGCTTCTGGTCTTCGGCGCTCTGGTTGGTGGTTTGTGGTGGGGATTCCAGTATCTCAGGTTTAATTCACTGCTGGCCAACATCATCAGCCATACCGTGTGGGACCTCCTGGTTTTTTTAATTTTCCCTTTTTATTAAGAGCAACGCCAGGCAAGCAAACGATTAAATAAAATAAAAATGATAAAACTGAGGAGAATACTATCTCGCTTATGGCAGAAAGTTCAGCTGAAACCTTGAGCCAGCAAAATCAGCTTTGTTTCACGACCAGCGGTCGTAGCACACAAGTTCAGACAGGGGTTTCCGTTTTTTGGGCTGAGGTGAGTCTGCCGGATAACCAAGCGGAGTGAAGGCAATCGGCTCTACGTTTTCGGGCAGAGCGAAAATTTCCCGGGCTACCACCGGGTCAAAAGCCCCAATCCAGCAGGTGCCCAGGCCTTCGTTAGCGGCCGCCAGAATTAGATGATCCATGACGATAGCGGCATCAACCTCGGCGTAGTTTTTACCGTCGCGACGTTTCCAGGCCAGTTCTGGAGTGGCTACAATTCCGATGATGACCGGAGCCTGGATAAACCATTCGCGGTGATACAGGCGCCTTAATTCTTCTTCCCGGCCCTTGGTTTTAGTGATCAGGAGTTTGAAAGCCTGGCGGTTGGCGGCCGTGGGTGCCAGCCGGGCGGCTTCCAGTATTCTCTGGATTTTTTCTTCACTTATGGGGTCTGGACGGTAAGCCCGAACGCTGTAGCGAGCTTTTATTAAATCGTAAAATTCCATCTTCGCCCTCCTGCTTTAGCTCAAGATTTATAAATTTTATCATAAACGTTGCTGCTTTTAACTTAATTTAAAGCATAAAACCAATCCAGCCTTAACCTGACCTGACCTGACGGGACAGTCATCGGCTCTAAACCTTTTAACCATTCGGATAAGGTTCGTCGGTGTCATGGTGAACTGGCTCAGATAGCTCAAGCCCGGCCAACAGGCCACGGACGTAGCCGACTGATTCGGCCAGACCGGGGAGCGGGTCTTTTTCGTCCTTTTCAAATTCGAAGGATAGAGAGCCACGGTAATTCAGCCTGATTATGGTCTGCAAGAATTCGGCCAGGTTGATTACCCCGCGGCCCATTTCTACGGTTTGCCCTTCCGGATTGGCGGAGCTGACATCCTTGAGGTGTACATCCAGCAACCGGTCAGAAAATTTGCGGGCCGCCTCGGAAGGATTAACCCCAGCCCGGGCAGCATGCCCGAGGTCCAGGCAGAGACCAATTCTCTCATCCAGGGTTTTAATTTTTTCATAAGCTTCCGCCGGTGTGGGATAGTACTTGTCGCCAGGTCCGTGATTGTGAATGGCCAGGCTGATACCTGTTTGCTTTACTTTTTTTTCAATGAGAGAAAGTAGCTCAGGATGGGGCGAAGAGACGATCAGGCTCAACCCGGCTGTTCTGGCGTAGGCAAAGGCTCTTTCCACCTCTTCTGGTCTTTCCAGATAGACCACCCCACAGGCATAAAGGTTAAGGCCGGTGGCTCTAACTTTCTCTGCCGCCTTTTTTATCTCCTGTTCGCTGGCCGTAAGCGGCAGATGAATGTCCTTCAGGCATATTTTTTCCAGTCCAAGCCTTTTGGTTATGATTATGGTCTGCTCCAGGCTAAAGGCGCGAAAGGTGTAAGAAGCCAGTCCAAGAGAAAAGGCCCGATGCTTTTCAGGGACTTCGGTCGGCCTTTTTCCCGGGCCATTTTTCTTTTTGTGGGCCGAAACCTCAGGTTTTCCTATCAGGCTGGCCAGGCCGCCGCCCACTCCCGCTTTGATAAAATTCCTTCGGCTGATTATACTCATGATAATTTCCTTTTTAAAATCTTTAACATCTTAAAACCTGAGTTTTTCCCGGTCACTCTATCTTCAAGCAGAGGAAGCTTTTTCTGGAATAAAAAAGCCATCAGTCAGGAAGCAATCTATCATTTTAATTAAAAGCTACGCGAATACCATCTTGAAGCACCATCAGTAAGAAACAGCCTGCGCTTTTCATCTAAACTACCCAGGGCTTCCGGTGGGGATAATCTAGCATTCGGTTGGCTTCCTCATCGCCGATAAACTGCTCTCGTTCGGGGCTCCAGTTCAGCCGGCGTCCAAGCTTCATGGCAATGTGAGTGATGATACAGATGCTGTTAGAGCGATGACCTACTTCTACCGGAGCAGCGGGTTCCTTTCTGGTGCGAACGCATTCGAGGAAATTTTTCATATGGTTTGAGCTCTGGTAGAGTTTCACCTGACCGGAGCCCACCTGGTAACTGAGAATTTGAGGCCTGGGGGCCTGCAAACCTTCGCGCCTGACAAACACCCAGCCCTCCGTGCCTTCAAAACGCACTCCGGCCGGCTCTCCTGTTTCCATAACCATAATTATCCCATCAGCGTAAGTGGCTTCGGCTCTGAACTTGGTGTGCACGTTGAACAGCCCGCGTTCTGGAAATTCGGCCTGAGCTTCCACAGAAACTGGTCCACTCAGCTCAGAGCCGTGACCCCACTGAGCGATGTCAATCATGTGTGCTCCCCAGTTGGCAATCATGCCGCGGTCGTAGGTTTCAATTTGCATCCAGCCCGGGCGGTCATAACTCATCTGCGGATGCACCCGGTCTTCAGAATAGGGCGCTTCAGGCGTTGGACCGAGCCAGAAATTATAATCCAGGTTTGGCGGGACAGGCATCGGTCCCGGGTCACCGCGTCCGGTATCTTCAGGCAGCCAGACGCTGATCTTTTGCAGCTGGCCGATAAGACCGTTGCGCACTATTTCACAGGCCTTTAAAAAATAGATGGAAGAACGTTGCTGGCAACCGACCTGGAGAACAACTTTTTCTTTTCTTACGGCTTTTACCAGCTTCTGGCCTTCAACCAGCGAATAGGTCAGAGGTTTTTCTAGGTAAATATCTTTGCCGGCCCTGGCGGCCATGATAGCGTTTACTCCATGCCAGAAATCCGGCGTGGCCACAACCACCGCTTCTATCTCTTTTGAGACCAGGAGTTCGCGGAAGTCGTGGAAAATTTTTATTCCCCGGTAGCGGTTTAAGCCGAGCTCCCTGGCGTAGGTTTTCTCTGCTAACCAGGCGGCGTTTTCCGCCCGGTGGCGGTCCACGTCACACACGGCCACCACCCGCGCTCCGACTTCCAGCCCGCGGTAAAGAAGCTCCAGCATATCAGCCTGTCCCTGCCGGCCAACACCAATACAGCCGACCTGAATATAATCGCTGGGCGCGGGAGGGGAAAAAATTCGGGAAGGAGCCAGCATAGGAGTAGCCAGGCCCACAGCCGTAGTTTTTATAAAATCCCTTCTTTTCATAAGCACATTTTAATATTTTTTTTGCTTGGTTTCATGAAATTTTTAGCCAGTCTCTTAGCACTCAACTGATTTAAAGGCTGAAATTTGTAGTATAATTCTGAAGTATAAGGTGACGAGTCAATGGAATCGATTAAAGAACTTTATCGGATTGGTCGTGGGCCCTCCAGCAGCCACACCATGGCTCCGGCCAGTGCCGCCAGGATTTTTTTTGAAAAACATCCTCAGGCCCAGAGCTATCGCGTGACTCTTTACGGTAGTTTGGCGGCTACGGGCAAAGGCCATCTTACAGAAGAGGTGCTCCGGGAAATTCTCCCACCCGAAAAAACTACTATCTTATGGCGTAAGGACCAATATCTACCGCCGCATCCGAATGCCATGCTGTTTGAAGCTGTGGAGTTAGATGGCTTGGTAGCTTCCTGGCTTGTTTTTTCAGTGGGGGGTGGAGCTATTCGTGACCTGGAATCCATGAACAGGGTGGAAAATCTTTACCCCCATCAAACACTAAAAGAAATTATTGACTACAGCGAAGAAAATGGCTTGACCCTGGCTGATTATGTTTTTAAGTTTGACAGGAAAGATCTTAAAGACTATCTGCGAGAGGTTTGGAAAACTATGCAACAGGCGATAAAAAGAGGATTGAGTGCAGAGGGAGTGCTGCCCGGTCCGCTGAAATTACAAAGGAAAGCCAGCTCTTTTTACCTGAAATCGCGTAACAGCAAAGGTATGCTCCAGAAAATTAGCCGCAGTTTTGCCTATGCCCTGGCGGTTTCAGAAGAGAATGCGGCTGGAGGTGTTATTGTCACTGCCCCCACCTGTGGTTCCAGCGGCGTGGTGCCCGCAGTTCTCAAGAGCCTGAGTGAAAGCTACAAATTCAGCGAGGACAGAATAATAAATGCCCTGGCCGTGGCGGGTTTAATTGGAAATCTGGTTAAGCATAATGCTTCCATCTCCGGGGCAGAAGTTGGTTGTCAGGGAGAAATTGGTACGGCCTGTTCAATGGCAGCTGCGGCCGCTACTTATCTTCTGGGCGGAAGCGCCAGGCAGATAGAGTATGCGGCCGAGATGGGTATGGAACATCATCTGGGTCTGACCTGCGACCCGGTGGCCGGGATGGTTCAGGTCCCGTGTATTGAAAGAAATGCTATGGCTTCAGAAAGAGCCCTGGATTGCGCCGTCTACGCCCTGATGACCGATGGTTCGCATAAAATACCTTTTGATGAAGTAGTCAGGATTATGAAACAGACCGGTCTGGACATGAAAAAAGAATACCGGGAAACGGCCGAGGGCGGGCTGGCTACTATTTTTACTGAGAAGAAAGATGAACAGGAAAGTTAGGGAAGAGTTTGTGGTAGCCGGTATAATTGTAAAAGCAGAATTTTTTCGTGCTGGTCAAAGATGGTTCACTTTGATGAACAGTTAAGAAAGAGGCAGTAGGAATTATTTTGTTGATAATTGGTGAAGGAACAAAAATTGAATTCTCCAAATTTTATAGTTAGTTGAGGTAAAACATGGGCGGGAGTAAAGAACTTAAATACACGAGCCAGTATGAAATTTTGAGTTTTGGCACTGATTACCTGGGGAAGGTCCACCTATCTGCCCTGATGAATTACCTTCAGGAGGCGGCCCGGCTTCATTCTATCCGGGAAGGGTTTTCTGTTTTTGATTTGTTTAAAAAAGGAGTCACCTGGGTGGTCTCGCGGTATCATCTAAAAATTAACCGCTATCCCAACCTCTCGGAAAAAATTTCTGTCAGCACCTGGGCTTCAGGCAAAAATGGTTATTTTGCTTTGAGAGATTATGAGGTAGTGGATGAAAAGCAAGCGCCTATCCTGGTAGCCACCAGCTCCTGGATGATAATTGACCTGCAGAGCCGGCGCCCGGTCAAAGTTGAAAACCTGTTTCCGGATGAGCTGGTACTTCAGGAGAGAGCTCTGGAAGATGATTTTCCTCAGCTTCCAGCGGTGGAAATTCTTGACTACAAAACTAATTTCCGGGTTCTTTTTGAAGACCTTGATTATAACCGGCATGTGAACAACGTCGTTTATTCCCGCTGGGCTTTAGAAGGCATGCCACAGGAAGTTTTGTTTTCCTGCCGACCGGAAGAACTGGAAATAAACTACCGGGCAGAAGCTTTCTACGGAGATGAGATTGAAGTGATCACTCAGAAGCCGGCCACTCCGGATGGTTACTGGGTGCAGCAGGTCTTCAACCTGACTTCAGGCAAAGAAGTGGCCAGAGTTCGTTCTCGCTGGAAAAGGTATGAATATTTCAAGGATAAACAAACGGAATAGTGGTTGAAAGAAGATAATATGCTTATTTATATTAAAGCAATTTCTACCTAGAGAAACCATATGAAATGCCACAAAGCCTGGCGCTTGATAAACGAGCTTGTTGACAAAGAAACCGAGAGAAAAGACCAGTTGGACGAATGGCGAAAAAAGCTTAGAAACTAAACAGCCGGAGAAATAAAAGGCAGACAATTTTCGCCGAAAAGTTGTAAACTTTACCAGAAAGAGAAAAAATAAATTTTAACTTGAACAAGAATAAGCTTAACAAGGATAAAATTAAAAGGAAAGAAGAATGTCAACCAGAATAAAAGAAAAAAGAGAAAAACTTCCTCAAGCCCAAAACTGGGGCCTGGTTTTGATGGGTGGTGGAGCCCGCGGCCTGGCCCACATTGGCGTGCTGGAGGCCCTGCTGGAAAATGACCTGGTTCCGCCCATCATCACCGGGACTTCTATGGGGGCTATTGTGGGTGGTCTGTTTGCTGCCGGTTATCTGCCCCGAGAAATTGAGGAGATAAGCAATGAACTGAGCTTCAGCCGGCTGGCCAAGCTCAGGAAGGCCAAACTGCCTATACCGGATAAACTAATGCACTATTTGCTTCTGGAGTCCTACCAGAAAAAATTGATTCGCCGGCTGGGAGAAGAAGGTGATGTGCTGGAAAAGAGCTTAAGAGAGCTGGTGGGGGATTTGTTGATAGAAGAATTGCCGGTCAGGTTTGGCTGCAATGCCGTAGACCTGGTTAGTGGCCAAGAGGTGGCTTTCACCCGCGGTCCTCTTTTTAAGGCCATGCGGGCCAGCATGGCTTATCCGTTTATCATTGAGCCAGCTCGTTTTAACGGGATGTTTCTGGTAGACGGCGGCCTGCTAAATAACGTTCCGGTGCGTCTGGCCCGGGAGCTGGGTGCCACTAGAGTTTTTGCCCCTGATGTGCACAGACCACTTAAGAAAATGCCCGCCAGCAAAATAGATTCCACCCTCATCATGGTTCACCGTCTGGTCCAGGTGGTGCTGGTGGATTCAACTGAAAGCAAACTTCCTGAGGCGGACCTGATTATTAAGATAAACCCGAACGTGGATACTTTTGATTTCACCAGAGTAAGACGGGTGGTTCAGCTGGGGAAGAAGGTCATCCAGCAAAATATCCATCTGATTAAAGAACTGGTCAATGGCCCGGACTGAGAGAGCGGCCCGGTCAGATGATTTTTTTTAGGTGTGAAGTTTAAACCAAATAAATTGAAGAGAGTGAGTAAGAAGTTTTCCAGCAACTTAAAAGCAAGTGTCGACGTTATTAATCAAGGAGAATTACCTGCCTAGGCTCTGGGTAAAACCGTCAAGCGGAAAATGCTATAATTCTTAAGGTGGCTAATAATTCAGGAGATGTTTAAATGATAAATTTAAGACTAAAAGCCGGGAAGATTTCCAGCGCCATTCTGGTGGTCTCAATTTTTAGCTTCTTGTGGCTGAGTGTTTTTTTATCCGCAGAAGCTGCGGCCCGTTATTCTTCTGGTTATTCCCCGCAGAATGCCAAACCGGCTGAAGGTAAGAATAAGTCCAAAGAAAAGCTACCCCCGCTGCCTGAAAAGTACCGTAAGTGGCTGGAAGAGGAAGTGGTGTACATCATCACCCCGGTAGAAAGAGAAATATTTTTAAAACTTAAGAATGACCGGGAAAGAGACATGTTCATTGAAGCCTTTTGGAAGCACCGTGACCCGGTACCAGAAACGGAGGAAAATGAGTTTAAAACAGAGCATTACAAAAGGCTGGAATATGTCAATAAATATTTCGGCCGGGAAAGTGCCAAGCCCGGCTGGAAAACGGACCGGGGCCGGATTTACATCATTCTTGGTCCACCCAACGATATTCAGCACATTGAGGGCAAATCTGAAGTTTATAACTGCGAAATCTGGTTTTACCAAGGAAAAACTGACCTGGGCTTGCCTGCTGGCTTTAACCTTCTTTTCTTCCAGGAAAAAGGCACAGGTGAGATGCGACTTTACAGCCCGACCAATGATGGCCCCCAGGCCCTGCTCACCGGCTACTGGGGAGACCAGGCTGATTATATGAAAGCATATCAGCAATTAAGGGAGGTTGACCCCACCCTGGCCAACATTTCCCTGTCGCTGATACCAGGTGAAGAAAACCAGAACCTCGGACGTCCGACCCTTTCCTCGGACCTGTTGCTCCGCCAGATTGAGCTTACTCCTCAAAGAATGGTTGAGGACAAGTATGCCCGCAAATTTTTTGAATACAAGGACATCGTGGAAGTTGAATACACGGCCAATTACCTGGACAGTGATTATCTGGTGAAAGTCAGCAAGGTACCTCAGGGTTATTATCTTATAAATTATGTCTTAGAACCCAAGCGGCTATCCGTCAATCAATATGATAATCGTTTTATGACTAACTTGAAAGTGAACGGAACGCTTACTACTCTTGATGGCCGGCTGGTTTATCAATACGAAAAAACCTATCCCGTGCAGATGACCGAAGCCCAGATGAAAGAGAGAGCCAATCAGCCCGTGGCCATCTATGATGTTTTCCCCTGCGTTCCAGGCGATTATAAACTTTCTGTGCTTCTGAAGAATGAAGCCTCCAAAGAATTTACCAGTCTGGAGCAGACCATTAGAATTCCTGGTCGGTCTGGCGTAGAAATGTCCAGCCCGATTCTGGCTTATAAAATCTCACCGGTGGAAGCCGGAGGTCGGGTAAAAGCCTTTTTACTCGGGAATTATCAGCTTTATCTACAGGCTAACCGGGTTTTTACTTCCAGGGAAGAACTGGCGGTGGTCCTCCAGGTTCATGGTCTGACAGAGGACCTTAAAGCTAAAGCCAGTTTGAAATATCAGATAATGAAGGAACAGGAAAAGCAGCCTTTCCAGGAAAAGATCGTTCCCCTCAGCGAAGTTGAGACCCTGCCTGATGTTATTCAGGTCTTTCCTTTAAAGGAGTTTCCGCCAGCTCATTATTTTTTGACCGTCTCCCTGCTTGTCAACGGTCAGGAGCAAATCACCACCAAAGAAGAGTTTGATGTCAGCTACCTGGAAACTTTGCCCCGACCCTGGGTACTGTCGCGGGTGTTACCTTCTCTGGACAATCCTTATTATGGCTACATCATAGGCACGCAGCTTTATCATCTCGGGCGGCTGGCGGAAGCCAGAACCACGCTGGAAAAGGCTCTGGCGGTCTCGCCCGAAACAGAAGAACTGGCCATGGCGCTGGCGAGAGTTTATGTGGCCCAGAAGGAATATGATAAAGTTCCAGGTCTTCTGGACCGTTTTCTGAACAGGGAAAAAGCTGCTGCTTATGAGACTTACCTAACAGCCGGGCAGGCTCTTTTTGAGAGCGGGAAATACGAGCAGGCCATAAACGTGCTGGATAAAGCAGTCAACCATTACGGAACAGATATTAACCTGCTAAATTTAATCGGCGATTGCTATCTTAAAGCCGGCCGGAAAGAAGAAGCGCTGGCCATCTGGCGGAAATCAATTGAGATCAACCCGGAACAGCCTGAGCTGAAAAAGAAAATAGAAGCAGCTAAAAAGCATTAAAACTTAAGGCTGGCTGGGGTGGCTGAGCTGAATTTGACTGGCGATGTTTTTTCGCCTGGCTTAATTTTAATCTTTGTTTTGTTTAACTCCGGGATTATTTTGTTTGCTGGGAAAATTGGCAGTGGTTTTCCGCGTTTTTAGGCGGGTTGAGGCTTTTACCGGGCGAACTTATTTTGATTCTGGAGAGTGAAATTAATTTAGTTCATTTTGGCCAGTAATCTTGCCTTGGTCCTGTAATCTTTGAGTATTCCCCGCCGGAAAAAGCATCTCTATGAAGAAACATACAGAAGGAAAAATTCGGGTTAGAAAGCGGGCTTGAGAAATAATTTTCCTGTGGCAAATTTTTCTGAGAGGTTGTTAAATTTAGTGAAATCTGCTATTTTTTTTAGCTTAATAATGAGAAAGCCTGGAGCAAAAATATGACGGTAAAAGAAAAAACGGTCGCGAATTATGAAGGCAAAGAAATAAAATTTTTTGAGCTGGAAAACAGCCATGGTCTGAAAGCCGTGTTGATGAATTATGGAGCTACACTGATTTCTCTTTTTGTCCCAGACCGGCAGGGTCAGCTGGCGGACATCACTTTGGGGTTTGATACTTTTGAAGAATATTTAGGAAAAAATCCTTATTTTGGTGCCACGGTGGGCAGGTATGCCAACAGAATTGGCGGGGGCCGGTTTGTTCTAGAAGGCCAGGAGTATCAGCTGGCTAAAAATGAGGGAGAAAATCATCTCCATGGAGGAATAAAAGGCTTTGATAAAGTAGTCTGGGAAGCGCAGCTGGTAGGAAATTCTCATTCAGCGGGAATAAAATTCCATTATTTAAGTCCTGATGGAGAAGAGGGCTATCCTGGAAACTTAGATTGCCAGGTTAACTATCTGTTAACCGATGATAATGAGCTTCATATTTCCTACCTGGCCACGACCGATAAAACCACCCATGTAAACCTGACTCATCACAGTTATTTCAACTTGGCCGGTCAGGGAGAAGGTGATATCCTAAGTCATGAGCTGCAGATTTGGGCTTCTCGTTATCTACCGGTACGCCCCGGGCTGATTCCAACTGGTGAGCTGGTTGAGGTTAATGGTACGCCGTTTGATTTCCGGCAGCCGACAAAGATAGGAGCGAGGATAGACCTGGTGCCCGGAGGTTATGATCATAATTATGTGCTTGATAACAATGGAATATTGAACCTGGCCGCCAGGGTGTTTGAAGCAGCTTCAGGCAGGTTGATGGAGCTTTATACCACTGAACCTGGTCTCCAGTTTTACTCCGGCAATTTTCTGGATGGGTCAATAAAAGGAAAGGCTGGAAAGGTTTATGGGAAATATGCTGCTTTTTGCCTGGAGCCCCAGCATTTTCCTGATACACCAAACAACCCCCATTTCCCTTCCTCAGTTCTCAGGCCCGGTGAAACTTACCAGAGCCTGACCATTTTCAAGTTTTATGCGAGATAAACGCTTTTCTCGTTCCCACCGCGGAAGGGAAAATACCGATTGCCGGAGAATCTTTGTCCCCGGTTTAAAAAATGGGAAATATAGAAGGTGTCCCCATTTTTTACTGCTTGACAGGATATCTGATATGTGATATATCAGATTTGGAGCTATTATGAAAGGCATGATATTTGACCTTAAGCACTATGCGGTGCATGACGGTCCAGGCATAAGAGTTACAGTTTTTTTTAAGGGGTGTCCTCTGCACTGTCTGTGGTGTCATAACCCGGAAAGTATTTCACCAGGAAAAGAGCTGATGCTTATGCCCAACCGCTGTGCCCGTTGTGGTGATTGCGTCAAAGCATGCAATTATGGAGCTTTGTCTCAAAAAGCAGATGGCGAAGTTGTGGCTGACCGCAATAAGTGCACTCTATGCGGCGATTGCCTTAAAGCCTGTGCCCGAGAGGCTATCCAGATTGTTGGTTGGGAAACGACCATTCCTGAAATTCTCGCTGAAATTGAGAAGGACCGGGCCTTTTTTGACCAGTCTGGAGGTGGGGTAACACTGACCGGCGGTGAGCCCCTCTTGCAACCCGAGTTTACCGAAGCTCTGATTGAGGAGCTGAAGGAACGCGGTCTTCATGTGGCCCTGGATACTTCCGGTTATGCCCCGGAAGATACGTTTTTGAGGATAGCCGGAAAATCTGACCTGGTGCTTTTTGACTTGAAGTTGATGGATGAGGAAAAGCACAAAAAATTTACAGGTGTTTCCAACCGGCTGATTTTGCATAATCTCCGGGTTCTTGATTCTAAAACTCAGGTGCCGGTTTGGGCCCGTTTCCCTCTTATTCCTGGAGTCAATGACGGGGAAAGAAACCTGGAAGAGATGGCCGATTTTCTGGTCTCTTTAAAAAATGTTAAATTGATAAACATTCTGCCTTATCATAAAGGCGGGGTGGAGAAATTCCGCCGTCTGGGGCGAGAAACCGAATTTCAGGTTTTTGAGCCCCCGACAGAAGAAAACATAGACCGGGTGATCAAGTTTTTTCAGGAGAAAGGCTTTCAGGCCAAAAAGGGAGGATGAACATGAACGAGAGAATAAAGAAATTAAGAGAACAATCGCTCAACATCAGGCCTTCTATCAGTCCAGAACGAGCCAGGATTGTGACCGAGGTTTACCGGAGTCCGGAAGCTCAGGCGGCTTCTATTGCCCGGCAGCGGGCTCTGGTTTTTAAGGCTTTAATGGAAAAAAAGAAGATTTTTATAGATGATGGTGAGCTGATCGTCGGCGAAAGAGGCCCAGCTCATAAAGCCACGCCGACCTATCCAGAAGTTTGCTGCCACAGCTTGCAGGACCTGGAGACCCTGAATTCCCGCCCCAAAACCAGTTATGCCGTTGATGAGGAGACGCTGAAAATTTACCATGAGGAAATTATTCCCTTCTGGCGCGGCCGGGCCATGCGCGACCGCATATTTGCTCAGATGACACCGGAATGGAAAGAAGCCTACGAGGCCGGCATTTTTACTGAATTCATGGAACAGCGGGCACCAGGTCATACGGTGCTGGGGGATAAAATCTACCACCAGGGCTTGCTGGACATCCTGCAGGACATCCAGGAATCTTTGAGCCGCCTGGACTTTTACCGGGACCCGGAAGCCCTGGACAAGAAAGAAGAACTGGAAGCCATGGCTATCTGCGCTGAAGCACTGATTACCTACGCTCGCCGTCATGCCCGGCTAGCCAGAGAAATGGCCGAAAAAGAAAAAGATCCTCAGCGCAAAAAAGAACTGGAAAAAATTGCTGCCACCTGCGAGTGGGTGCCGGCTCACGCTCCGAGAGATTTCTGGGAAGCTTTGCAGTATTACTGGTTTGTCCACGTGGGAGTAACCACCGAATACAACACCTGGGATTCTTTTAACCCCGGACGGCTTGACCAGCACCTGTATCCTTTTTACCGGAAAGGCCTGGAAGAAGGTACTCTGACCCGGGAGCAAGCGAAAGAATTGCTTGAAGCTTTCTGGGTCAAGTTCAACAACCAGCCGGCTCCTCCGAAAGTTGGAGTAACGGCTGAAGAAAGCGGGACTTACACTGACTTTGCTCTCATCAACGTTGGCGGACTGACGCCCGACGGCCGCGATGCAGTCAATGAACTTTCTTTCCTTATTCTTGAGGTCATTGAAGAAATGCGCCTTCTCCAACCAAGCTCCATGGTCCAGGTGAGCGCCAAAAATCCGGACTCTCTTCTCCTGCGAGCTCTGAAAATTGTGCGCACGGGCTTCGGGCAGCCCTCTATTTTCAACACGGACGCCATTGTGCAGGAGCTGGTCCGGCAGGGCAAGACAGTGGAAGATGCCCGGCGCGGCGGAGCCAGTGGTTGCGTAGAAGCGGGTGCTTTTGGCACGGAAGCTTACATCCTGACCGGTTATTTCAACATACCAAAAGTTTTTGAGATTACCCTGAATAACGGAGTGGACCCGAGAACAGGAAAAAAGATTGGGCTGGAAACCGGTGACCCACGAAACTTCAGGACTTTTGAAGAGTTGCTTCAGGCTTTTGAAAAACAGATGCGCTACTTCATTGATATCAAGATAAGAGGGAATAACGTCATTGAAAAACTTTTTGCCACCTATCTGCCGGCACCTTTTCTTTCGTTGTTCATTGATGATTGTGTAGCCAAAGGGAAGGATTATCATAACGGCGGTGCCAGGTACAACACCCGCTACATCCAGGGTGTGGGACTAGGCTCTATCACTGATATCCTGGCAGCTGTGAAGTACAACATCTATGACCAGAAGCTTGTGACCTGGGAGGAAATGCTTGAGGCTTTGCAGAAGAACTTCGTTGGTTACGAGAAGCTGAGGGACAGGTTGATTAACAAAACTCCGAAGTTTGGAAATGATGATGACTACGCTGATGAGCTGGCCAAAAAAGTTTTTGATATGTACTTCAACCTGATTGATGGCCGACCGACAGTCTGTGGCGGTACCTACCGCATTAACCTGCTGCCGACCACAGTTCATGTTTATTTTGGCAAGGTGACCGGGGCCACACCGGACGGACGCCTGGCCGGCGAGCCCCTCTCCGAAGGTATTTCTCCTGTTCAGGGTATGGACCGCAAAGGGCCAACGGCGGTTATCAAATCCGAGGGCAAGCTGGACCATATCAAAACCGGCGGCACCCTGTTGAACCAGAAATTTACTCCTCAGCTCCTGGCTGAGGAAGAGGGCTTGGTCAAGCTCAAAGATTTGATCCGGACTTATTTCAAGTTCATGGGGCACCACATCCAGTTCAACGTAGTAACAGCTGAAACCCTGCGTGAGGCTCAAAAACATCCGGAAAAATACCGTGACCTCATCGTGCGGGTAGCGGGTTATAGTGATTATTTTGTTGACTGTGCCAAAGAACTTCAAGACGAAATCATCCGCCGCACCGAGCACGAAAGCTTCTGAAAAATTAAAATAGATTTGACTGGCGGCCGTTAAGCAGGCAAAAGAGAGGGGGGCTATTTTCCAGATGGGTTAAAGAAAGGGGCGGCGCAAAAAATTTCTTTGTCTGATAAAAGACTCAGCCAGAGAAGCGGCGGTCAGGAGGGGCAGGAAAAGGCCTTTTAGGCCAGGATATCTGCACCTGAAATGTTTTTCCTGATTTCTGGTTGCTAATTTCCCGAGTCGTTTTCCTGTTAAGTTGCTTTTCTCATAACCAAGAATTCAGTATTGGTTTGATTCAACCAGAGTGTCTCTTCTTGTTTTTACCAGCCTAAAAACCAGCTTAATCTTAAAGCAAAAATTTTGTTATACTAAAAAACAGGAATTTTTCTTCCAGGAGGAAGGGATGAAAATAGAGGAAATTCTGCTGGAAGCTCGAAAGTGGTCTTTTACCACCGGACTAAAAATATTGCTGATTGTGCTCATCGCTCTTGTTTTAATGTTCCTGAGCCGGGCTCTGGCCAGGCGTTTGCGCGCTCTTTTCCTGAAGGAACGCCGGGATGAGGAAGCCCTCAAGCGGGCCAAGACTTTGTCCACTCTGGTCAGACAGGTCCTTTATGGCATTATCATTATCATTTCTGGCCTTACTGTTCTCAGTGCTCTGGGCATTCAGATAGGTCCGTTGCTGGCTACTGCTGGCGTGGCTGGCGTGGCCTTGAGCTTTGCGGCCCAGAGCCTGATTAAGGACTTAATCAACGGGTTTTTTCTCATTCTCTGGGACCAGGTACGCGTGGGGGACGTGGTTGAGATAGCTGGAAAATCCGGTGTGGTGGAAAGCATTAACCTTAAAATGGTCGTCTTACGGGACCTGGCTGGTAATGTCCATTACATTCCTAACAGCAAAATTGAAGTGGTAACCAACATGAGCAAAGAATACTCCGGTTTTGTTTTTGATGTGCCGGTGAGTTATTTTGACGATGCTGACCGGGCCATGGAAGTCATGAAAAAGGTTGATGAAGAAATGCGCCAGGACCCGGCTTTTTCTTCAGATATTCTGGCTCCGCTTGAAATTTTCGGCGTGGACAGGTTTGCCGAATCGGCTGTTATTATCAGGGCCAGGACCAGGACGAAACCCCTCCAGCAGTGGCGGGTGGCCAGGGAATTCAACCGCCGGCTGAAACAAGCTTTTGAAGAAAATGGCATAACCATTCCATTCTCCAACCTGACCCTGTGGCTGGGGAACCATAGGGCTGGCCGCCCGGAAATTATAAGTGTCAAACTGGTCAACGAAGAGGAAAAAGGACATTAAAAAATGGCAGACTGCCGGGAGATAAACCATGGATATATTTTATGAACCTGAGATAAAAGCTAAGATTAACTTGAGGTCAGCCATTGAAGCTGTGGAGAAAGCTTTGGCTGCTTACTGCTCGGGCGAGGCCGTGTTACCCGGAGTCATCAACCTGGACCTGCCAGAGTTCCAGGGTGAGGTGCACGTTAAAGCTGCTTACCTTAAGGGTCAGGAATATTACGTCGTTAAGGTTGCTTCGGGTTTTTACCGGAATCCAGAGAAAGGCTTGCCCGTTGGGAATGGCCTGATGCTGGCTTTCCTGGCAGCTACCGGTGAACTTCAGGCCATTCTTCTTGATAATGGTTACCTGACCGAATTGCGGACCGCAGCGGCGGGCGCAGTTGCGGCTAAATACCTGGCCAGGAAAGAAATTCGTAAAGTGGCTGTTATCGGTTCTGGAGTGCAGGCTCGCTTTCAATTAAAAGCTCTGGCTGAGGTTAGAAATTTCAGTCAGGTTGCGGTCTGGAGCCGCAAGCCGGAAAATATCAGAAAATATGTTGAGGAAATGCAAAGCCTCTGGCCGGAAGTTGACTTCAGGCCGGCGTCTTCGGCCCAAGAAGCAGTGAAGGAAGCTGATGTTATCATCACGGCCACGCCCAGCCGGCAACCGATTGTCAGGGCTGAATGGCTTTCGCCCGGCGTCCATATCACGGCCATGGGGTCAGATGGCCCGGATAAACAGGAGCTTTACCCGGAAGTGCTGGCCAGGGCTGACCGCCTTTTCTGCGATTCACTCGCTCAGTGCCAAAGACTGGGGGAAGTGCACCACGCTTTAGAAGCAGGCCTGATTAGGGAAAGCAAAATAAGCGGAGAAATCGGCGAAATTATTTTAGGGCTCAAGCCGGGGCGGCAATCAGAGAAGGAAATTACCGTGGCTGACCTGACCGGTGTCGGCGTGCAGGACGCCGCCGTGGCCAGCCTTTTCCTGAGCCTGGTCAGGAGAAATGATTAAATCCTCAAATCTATGGTAATGATTTTCTTTCCTTTTAAAGGACACGGCGAGCTTAACCAATAATGTAAAAAACAGCAGTGCAGACAAATTTTTTTGTTGAAACGAAAAGCAGAGTGACGGTAGATAGCGGAGAGGTGAGCTCTCTGATAACATCTCAGATGAATCATTGACAGCACGTGCTAATAGATTGGCTTTTATTGACCGGCTATAACCGGGCCTGACAAGCGAAATCTTAGCCAATAAACCTGGCTGAACAGCTGAAGTCCATCCACTGAAAATAAAACCAGGGAAAAAAGAGTGCAGAGCCGAGAAGATATTGCTTATAAGCCGTTTTCTGTTATAATTTATCCTACTATTTAAGTAGGAATTATATTTTAAAGGAGTCATAAAATGAAAGCTATCTCAATCTGGCAGAAGAAGTTTCAATCAGTGGTCACCAACAACCGGGGGCATCAAGTAGTGGTTGACCTGCCCCAGGCTAAAAACGGGGATGATAGCGGCCCAACCGCTTTTGAATTATCCCTGATGGCTCTGGCTGGCTGTTACTCCACTATCTTTGCCTTGGTGGCCGGGAAAAGCCGGGTGGAAATTCAGTCCTTAAAAGTTGAATGCGACGGCCGCACCACGGATGACGGCATGCGTTTTACGCAAATCACCACCACGGTGGAAGTTTCCTCGCCGGCTGACGAAGCCACTCTGCAAAAAGTATTAAAACAGACCGAGCAAATCTGTCCGGTGGGAACCATTTTCCAGCAGGCTAAAATTCCCAACAAAAGTATCCTGGTAAAAAAATAAGTTTTTCTTGTTCAGGGCTATAACTTGTTTAACTGTTTAAAACTCTGGGTGTGAAATTCTTGCCCAGGCTGGCCGGGAGCGGGAAGCAGCAATAAATGATTTTACCCGGAGTCTAGACTTCAGTCTTTTTCTCAGCCTAGACACCAGGGGCGTACTGTGGATAATGAAAGAGTTTTCCGGAGGCGGACATCTGCTAAAAGAGATTGGGGTTGAGTAAGGCCCCTACGGAACCCGGGATAATCTTAAAAGATAATTAAGTTAACCTGAAGTACTCCGTGCAAAAATTATTATCGTCTCAAGGTAAGGCGTCTCATTCTTTTTGTTTTTTTAATTTTTAAGATATTTTAATTTATTTTTTTCCTGGTAGTCCAGAACTTCTAATTTGGCCGCTTTTTATCAACTGGAGGGAAAGGCGGGAATTTTGAAAACTAATTCTGTTTTAAATAAAATTATGATGGCATTTTTTGAGGGTAAGGAGGGTTAAAATGGCAAAAAGGAAATTAACAGAAAGCCTGAAAATTTTTCTTGCTTTACTCGGCCTTTTGGTAGCCTGTTTATTATCTTTTGCCTGTTTTGGAGCTGGCCGGCAGGTAGTCGTGGAGCAGACTTATCCGGAGCTGAGTTATGATGACGCCTATGAGATAGCCTTAAAAAGTGCCGAGGAGATGTGCCAGGAAGCTAAAAAGGTTAATCCTTACAACTTCCCTGTGATAGTTAAAATAGGTACTTCCAAATCGCGTAATATCATCACCGTTTCTTACCAGTATGACCCGGTAGCCGGCAGCGTAGGAACCAAACCTCCGGAGACAGGTGAAATAGTGGCCAAGAGTTTTGTCCCTCACTTTGGTGCCGAGTTTTATCTACATATTAAGCTGATAAAACAGGCCGATAAAGCCCGGGGTGTAAAAGTCACCGTAACCCAGATGAAGGGAGTCAAAAAAGATGTTTTTGACCAGGAGATGGAAAACCTCAAAAGTTATTATCTCAGTTTTTTGAGTAAATACTGGTCGGAGAAAACAAAATAATTTTTTCCCAGTTGTTGAGTTAATTTGCTGGTGAAGCGACCGTCCTAAATTTTTTTCTTGGGCCTGGCGATTTTATTGAGGAGTATTCTTTGTAAGAAACTAATAAAATTTAAGACTTCAAGTCAGGAGAGAAAAATAGTAGGATAAAGGAGGAGGGGAAAATGAAAAAGTTTTCTGCTGCCTTTGTTTTCTTGTTGCTGGGAATGTTATTTGGCCTCTGCTGGCTTTTAGCTCAGGAGCAAGTTAATAAGCCTATTTCCTGGGATAATTGGCGAGAAGCCAAAGCCATGGCTGAAAAGTACGATCAAGAAGGCGATTATACTAAGGCTCTTCAATACTATCTGGAATACGTCCGTCAGGCTGAAGGGTTGGGTCAGCCGGAGCTGGTGGCCTGGGGCAAGAACAACGCTGCCTATATGATTATCAAGCAGCATAAGCAGGACCCCACAACCGACCTGCTTCCTGCTAAAAAGCTCCTGGAAGAGGCCCTGACCATAAAAGAAGCTTCTGTGGATTGTAAGCTTAAACTTCAGAGCAACCTGGACTACGTGAAGATGTTCCTAAGGGATTAAAGGCTATCATTTATCAGCCGGCTGTTTTCTGGTCAGGCTTGAACAAGACTTGAGCCGGTAAGTTTTTCGGTCCAGACCATCAAAATTATTAATAGAGTCCCTTGCCACTTCCAGAGAACAAGAATAAAATTGTCTTTCACTGAATCGGTCAAAATCACACTTCTGTTCAGTCGTGATCTTGTCTGATAAGGAAGTTTAGACCAGTTTCAACGTCTAAACTCCGGTTAATTTTAAAACCTAAATTTTATAAGGCCTTTTAATATGAATATGCTTAAACGAAAAATTATCTTGATGTTAATGGTAAGCTTATTTTTATCTCTGGTGGGTTCAGCCTGGACGGCCCAGCAGAATTCGGGTGTCAAAGTCCAGGCCGTGAGGGTGGAGGCTGGCCCCAACGTTGATGGACTCCTCACTGACCCGGTCTGGCAAAAGGCTATTCCCTTTTCTGATTTCAAAATGGTTGAGCCCACACCCGGGGCCGAGCCTACAGAAAAAACTGTGCTCCGGGTTATTTACGACGAATCAAACCTCTACCTGGGAATATACTGCTATGACCGCGAGCCCCAGAAAATCGCGGCCAACTCCCTGGCCCATGACCAGACCGGCCAGGCCACGGGCATGTACATGAGCCGGCAGACAGCCAGCCAGACCAACGATATTGTAAGAATCCTCATTGACCCATTCCTCAATAAAAGGACTGCTTACATCTTCTACATCAACCCGAAAGGTGCCCGCAGTGAAGGTCTGGTTTCTGGTGGTGAGGCCAGCCTCAACTGGGATGGCATCTGGGAAGGCCGGGCCAAAATTCTTCCCGACGGCTGGTCAGCTGAAATTAAAATCCCTTTTAAAACCATTTCCTTCAAAAAGGACCTGCCAGCCTGGGGACTTAATGTTGAGCGTTACCTCGCCCGCAAGCAGGAAACTGACCGTCTGTCCGGGCATTCTCTGGATGCCAACTTCAACAACCCGATGATGGCGGCCGAGCTCAGCGGAATTGCTGATATTAAACAAGGGCTGGGCATAACCGTTAGGCCCTACGGCCTGATTTCTGCTCAGAATGACCATCAGCCGGAAAGCAGTTATGCCTGGAAAACTCAGGGCGGTGTTGATATTTATAAAAACATTACGCCCAACCTGGTGGCGGCTGTTACCTACAAGACGGATTTTGCTGAAACGGAAGTTGATGACCGTCGCCTCAACCTGACCCGTTTTCCTCTTTTTTATCCGGAAAAGAGAATGTTTTTTCTGGAAGGCTCGGAGACCTTTAACTTCAGTTCCAGTGTCAGCTTCTTTCCCTTTTTCAGCCGGCGCATCGGGCTTTACCAGGGCCAGCAGGTGCCCATAGATTTTGGCGCCAAGCTCTACGGAAAAGTTGGAAAGTTTAATTTATCCATGATGGATATGGAAATGGCGCCTTTTGACCCTTTGCCCAGGACAAATCTTTTTGCCGGTCGTGTCACCTACGATTTTCTCGCGGAAAGCAAAATCGGCGTAATTTTCACCAATGGTAGTCCGACTGGTGCCAGAAACAGCCTGATCGGGTTTGACATCAACTATGCCAGCTCCCGTTTTGCCGGAAATAAAAACATCTGGCTGGCGGCCTGGTTTGCTTACAACTGGAATGAGGAGCCAGGGCGGCATCAGGGTTTCGGGCTGCGGGCTAATTATCCCAACGATTTGATTAATATTGAGTCCACTTATGCTTATTATGGAGAAGCACTGGACCCGGGTCTTGGTTACATGATGAGGTCAGCTATCCAGACTTTTTATCTCAAATTTGGCTACAACCCGCGTCCGTCCAAAGGCTGGTTGGACCGGGTGGTGAGGCAATTCTTTTTTGAAGGCAGCGGAGATTTTTACTGGAAACTGGATGGTACCCTGGAAACCAGCCGCCTGACCTTTACTCCCTTAAGCTTCCGTACCGAAAGCGGAGAAAGGTTCAGCGCTAACGTAGTCGTAAATCATGATGTTCTTCCCTATGATTTTGCCGTGGCTCCGGGCGTGGTCCTGCCCGCCGGACCTTATGACTTTACCAACCTGCGCCTGAGCTTGAACACAGCTTCTTTCCGGCCTCTTTCTTTGACCACCAATTACACTGTCGGGGGATTTTACTCCGGTCATTACGGAGATTTCTCGGCCGGCCTGACCTATCATTTCCGGGGCAATCTGGACCTGTCTTTCAACACGGAGGTAGTGCGGGGGACATTACCTCAGGGCAAAATTAATGAAGACGTTTACCAGCTGAAACTGGATTTTTATTTTTCACCCGACCTTGGTTTTATGAACTACATCCAGTATGACAGCGTTTCCCGGTTGTTGGGCTGGAGTGCCCGCTTCCGCTGGGAAATCAAGCCCGGCAATTTTATCTACTTGATTTACAACTCTAACTGGGCCCGAAGCTTTGACCCAACCAGCCGGTTCTACGCTGTTGGCGACCGCGGGGTATTTAAGGTGACCTTATCCATCAGGCCATAGAAGCCAGATTATCTTCTGCTCTCTTCAGAAGGGGTTTTCGGTTGGATAAGGCAAGCCTTCAGGCTGATTGTAGTAGATTTCTTCCAAGCCCAGCATTCTCAGCAGAGCGTAAAGGGTTTTGCCGGCGTGCTTGAAGCCAACGGCCGTATGATGAGGAAATCTTTTCTCAATCAACACATGCCGGTAGAAACGACCCATTTCCCTGATGCCGAAAACACCGATGCTGCCAAAAGACTGCGGGTCAACATCCAGGACTTCTCCCTGAGCGATGTAGGACCTCAGCGCTGTTTCTGCTGTTCCCTGGAGGCGGAAGATGGTTACCTCACCTGGCTTTAAGCGGCCTTCAATCGTTCCCCGGGTAATTTCGGGTTCTTTCTCTGGCTCCATCAGGCGGTGCATGATTAGCTGGTATTTCATAGCTGGACCAAGCAGACAGCAGGAAGCAGTGTTGCCACAGTGGAAGCCCATGAACAGGTCGGTTTGTTTGTAATTGCCTATCCGGGCCTTGTTTTTCAGGTACATATCCTCAGGCACAGTATTGTTGATGTCAAGTATGGTAGCTGGAAGCTCGGTGGCACAGGTCAGAAGGTATTCACTCAGGGCACCGTAGATATCCACTTCGCAGGCCACGGGAATTCCCCGGCTGGCCAATCTGGAATTGACAAAGCAGGGAACAAAACCAAAATAAGGTTCAAATGAGGGCCAGCACTTGTTGGCAAATACTCCGTATTTGGAAGCGCCAAGGTTCTTTTCCATGAATTTCAGTAGAGCCACTTCATACTGGGCCAGCTTGTCCAGAAGCTCTGGATAGGTATTTCCAGCGCCCAGCTCCTTGGCCATATCAGCAGCCACCGCTTTAATTTCCGGGGAGCCAGCAGCTTTTAAGAAAATGTCGTAAAGATCCAGCTCCGAGTTTTCCATCACTTCCACCCCCAGGTCAAAAAGCGGTTTGATGGGCGCATTGCAGGCATAGAAATCCTGGGGCCTCGGTCCAAAAGAAAACACTTTGAGGTTCTTCAAGCCAAGCCACACCCGGGAAACGGGCACAAATTCCTCAATCATCCTGGCCACTTCAGCCGCGGTGCCAACTGGATATTCTGGAATATGGACTTTGAGCTCACGCAGGCCGATGTTATAAGACGCATTGAGCAGACCGCAATAGGCATCGCCACGTCCGTAGTAGAGGTCAGCTGCCGTTTCCTCGGCTGCGGCCGCCAACATCACCGGCCCGGAAAATTTCTGAGCCAGAATAGTTGTTGGTCCCTCCGGGCCAAAGTTTCCCAGAAAAATAGCCAGGGCATTGACTTTTTGTTCTTCAATTTCTTTAAGCGCCTTGAGTACGTCGTTTTCGTTCTCAATGATGGTTTGAAGTTCAACCACGGGAAGTTTGAGCTTCTGGCATTCAGCCGCCACTGCCTGCCTTCTTCTTCTGGAAAGCTCCAGCGGGAAGCAGTCGCGGCTGACGGCCAGTAAGCCAATCTTGACCTGTGGAATGTTTCCGAGGTTATTCATTTTATTTCTCCTTTCCTTGTCCGTAATAGGCCTTAGGCCCGTGTTTTCTTTCAAAATGTTTTTTGATCAGGTAAGAGTTTAGTTCACCGGCCTGGGGGTTGATGACCCTGGTCAGGAAGGCTACTTTGGCCAGGTATTCCAGGATGAGTAGATTTTCTACGGCGGCCCGGGCTGAATTTCCCCAAGCAAAAGGACCATGACCGGCTACCAGACAGGCCGGGTATTGAAGCGGGTCAAGACCGGAAAATCTTTCTGCTATAACTTTTCCGGTGTTCAGTTCATAGTCACCGAAAACTTCTTCCTCCGAAAGCAGACGGGTTACGGGAATTGGCCCGGGTGCAAAATCAGCGTGGGTGGTGCCCAGGCAGGGGATTTCGGTTTGGGCTTGGGCAAAAGCCGTGGCGTATTCGCTGTGGGCATGGGCAATTCCTTTCAGGCCGGGGAATAAGCGGTAGAGATAGAGATGGGTGGGGGTGTCAGATGATGGCCTCCAGCGTCCCTCTACTACTTTCCCTTCCAGGTCCACCACCACCATATCTTCGGGTTTCATCCGCTCATAATCCAGACCGCTGGGCTTGATGGCCACCACTCCTTTCTCCCGGTCTATTTCGCTGACGTTACCAAAAGTCAGGATGACCAGGTGATGTTCAACCAGTTTTAGGTTAGCTTCATAAACGCGTTTTTTAAGTTCTTCAAACATGGCTTAATTCCTTATCCAAGAATTTACGGGCTGATCATTTAGGAGATTAATATGGCCTGAAGATGGAAAAGATGGAAGAGAGTCCACTGGCCGAGGGTCTTCAAATAATGGATGGTTAAGGTCAGCGGTTTTTAACCGGGCGAACCGGGCACCAATTCCAGGGAAAATGGCGATTAATGATAATTCTTGGGAATAACCGGCGGCGCCGGAAAAATTTTTTATGTTTAGTTGCCTCTTATTATATGAAGATTTGTTCATATATTCTCCAGCCCACCATTTTCTTTGTTTATTTCTTAATTTTTTTCTTTTTTAAAGTCAACTGCCGGGCTTTTTCCAGCTGCTGGTCTCTGATCTGCAACAGGTCTTTCATCACGTGGTAAAGGTTACCCTGCCAGCTTCTGGTGCCAAAAGCATCATGCAGCTCACGGTAAAGGCGATAAAGTTCCTGATAGACCTGGTGGTATTCGGGCCGCGGCTTAAAGGTTCTGGGCTTAACCCCGCACATAGCCGCCTGAGCTTTCTCAAAAGTGTCATGGCCGCCGGCGGCTTGGCCGGCTACTACTGCTCCGGCCATGGCTGAACCCAGGGCACAGGTTTGAGAGGAACGGGCAATCTTCATTTCCAGTCCGAATACATCAGCATAAATCTGCATGACCAGCGGATTTTTTTCGGCGATGCCGCCGCAGTTGATGACCTCATTTATTTCCACTCCATATTCCTGGAAACGTTTGATGATGGTCAGGGCGCCAAAAGCCGTGGCTTCAATCAGGGCTAAGTAAATTTCTTCGGGCCTGGTGTGAAGCGTTTGGCCCAGCAGCAGGCCGGTGAGTCTCTGGTCTACCAGAATGGTCCGGTTGCCGTTGTTCCAGTCGAGAGCCAGCAGGCCAGATTCTCCGGGCAGGAGGGAAGCGGCTTTCCTGGTCAGCTCTTCGTGGCTACCTTTTCTCGGACCGCCAGGCTGAATGTAATTTACGAACCAGTTAAAGATATCACCGACTGCTGACTGGCCGGCTTCCAGGCCAAAGTAACCGGGCAGAACCGAGCCATCCACTATGCCGCACAAACCAGGAATGTCAGCCAGAGGTTGGTCGTTGGGCCAGACACAGATGTCACAGGTGCTGGTGCCGATGATTTTAACGAATTTTCCCGGCGCCACGCCAGCGCCCACTGCGCCCAGGTGAGCATCAAAAGCTCCCACGGCCACAGGCAGGCCAGGTTTAAGCCCCAGGACTTTAGCCCAGGATTTGGTCAGGTATCCGGCGGGCTGGTCCGAAGTGTAAGTTCTGTCATACAGCCGGTCGCGGAGTTCTCCCAGCTTCGGGTCGAGTTGGGCTAAAAATTCTTTAGCCGGCAGCCCGCCCCAGGCCTCGTTGAACATGGCTTTGTGTCCGGCGGCACAACGGCTTCTTTTAATTTTGGCCGGAGCCAGGGTGCTGGTAATTAAAGCCGGTATAAAATCAGCGGCTTCTACCCAGCTGTAGGCGGCATCAAAAACCTCGGGAGCGACTCTCAGACAGTGCAGTATTTTACTGAAAAACCATTCTGAGGAATAAACCCCGCCGCACTTGGCCAGGTATTCAGGGTGTTCCTTCGCCGCCAGCTCGGTGATTTCCTGAGCTTCAGCGAATGAAGTATGGTCTTTCCACAACCAGGCCTGGGCATTCAGGTTGTTCTTAAACTCGTCATGGAAGGCTAGCGGCAAGCCATTTTTATCCACCGGCATAGGAGTTGAGCCAGTAGTATCAACACCCAGGCCGATGATTTGCTCAGGGGAAAAACCTGGTCTGTCCTTTTTAGCTTTGTTAATTGCCTGGCGGACAGCTTTGACCATGGACTCCACATAATCGGCCGGGTTCTGACGGGCCAGGTTAGGGTCCTTGGGATCAAGCAGAATGCCTGCTTCCCCGGACGGGTAGTTCACCACGGCCGTGCTTATCTCCTGGCCGTTAGCCGTATCCACGATTAAAGCCCGGACTGAGTTTGTACCAAAATCCAGGCCCAGACTGTAGGCGGCGGGTTTTCTTTTCATTTTTCCTCCTTTCCTTGTGGTGGAGAGTTGTATTTAAAAGAAAAAGATGATAATCCAGCTCGGCTGTCCTCCGGCAGCCAGACGAAATTATGGAGGCCCGAAAAAAATACTTTTTTCATCTGCCCTTCAAAACGATAATACAATATCGGGCGTGTGTTTTTAAATAGGGAAGCGTTAATGACGCTGGCCAGTGCGGGAAATCTTTTGGTCTGAAAAAAAGTTCTTGACATCATTTCTAACTTTATTATATAAAAATTTTGTGTTAACGATAACATTTTTCTAAATTTTTTTAAAGATAAGTGTTATCGTTAACACATAGAGAAAATAAGGATGATGAGAAAAAAACAGTGTCGTAAAGAGGCCGGGGAGAGGTAGGCTGATGGACGTCAATAATCGGAAGCGGTCAATCAGGCGCCTGCCACCCCATCTTTCTCTTCTGGTGGGTCTCGTTCATTCAAGCCCTATTCCAGGGCTTTGCCAATTAATTTAAACAGGAGGAGTTATATGCGTAAAGGAAAGAGTTTTCTCTTTCTCGGGTTTGTGGTGCTACTTTCCTTTACCATCCTCCAGGCTCAGATCACCCGTCAGACTGGTACAGTTCGAGGGTTAGTTAAAGACACCGATGGCCATCCTTTACCCGGTGTCAATCTTACCCTGGCTGGTCCCAGCATGATGGGTAAAGCTACAGACGTGAGCCGTGAGGATGGCACCTTCCGCTTTCCGGCTATACCTCCGGGTACTTACACCTTAACTGCCGAACTTCCTGGCTTCAAAAAAGTAACGCTCAGTGAAGTCATCGTGCGGGTAGGCTTAACAGTTACCCTGGAAGTAACCATGGAGCCGGCAACAGTGGAAGAGCAGGTGACGGTCGTGGCCAAAGCTCCAGAAATTGATGTGCAGAAGACCAAAGTAACCGTGGCTGTGACTTCTGAGGTTATTTCACGCTTGCCGTTGAACAGAAGCCTGACCAGTGTTCTGAACCTCGTTCCTTCTACGGTTGGAACTATTGCCACCTATTCCGGAAGTATCCACGGTACAGACTGGAATGGCGTGACCTATGAAGTTGACGGAATTAATGCTAACTGTCCGACCACGGGTGGACCTTTCGGTACGCCCCAGTTTGATGCTATTGAAGAGATTGAAGTGGTGACCGGAGCCTTACCGGCTCAGGTCGGGGCCACTGGCGGCGCCTTTGTCAACATCGTCACTAAATCAGGCGGCAATAATTTTTCAGGCCAGGCCCAGGTTTATTACACCAACAAACATCTGGCTCAGGTTCTTTTCCCGGACGAGCAGCTGAAAGCCATGAGGATTGGCAAACCTTCTTTCAGCCTTTATAACGTTGATAGCTCTGCTATGCTTGGCGGGCCGATTATAAAGGACAAAATCTGGTTCTTTGCCGATGCTGCCTTCACCAAGTCCAGCAACTGGAGCCCCTTCCGTCCCACCACCATTCTGGGCACCTATTATGACCAGTATAAGGTACCCAGCCAGAACATCCGGGGCAACATAAAATTGACCACAGAATTTTCTAAAAAGCTTCGGTTCTATACCTATTTTTCTGTTAGTGCCAACAAAAATATGTACGAAGCCTGGTCCAACAAAACCGAAGATAGCACCTTTACAGCCAGAGCCAAACAATATGTGGGCACTGCCAATCTAACCTGGATTCCTTCTTCAGATTCTTTCGTTGATTTCCGGCTGAATTTTAACCATCTGGATTATCCAATCACGGCCACTAATGGTTCGGACAAGATTTCTTACCAGGATGGCTACACCGGTTATATCTGGAATGGCATTCAGTCCTGGGAAAGCTTTATAACCCGCCATACCAGCCAGGCTTCTGTCCGGGCTACTCATTTTCAGGATGAATTTCTGGGCGGCGACCATGAAATGGGCGCAGGCGTAGAGGTGCAGTTTGGCTGGGATAGGTATGCTTATGCCAGACAGCAACCGATGAACTGGTATTACTATAACGGAAATCCTTATTACTGGAGAGGCTATTTTGGTGTTGATGAACCGACAATTTATGGCGATGGCCGGCTGTCTTTTACCAATTGTGGTCCCGGGCGTGACGACAGCGTTAAGGATCTTTATGAATACAGGTTCGGTGCCTATTTGCAGGATAACTGGACTTTTAAGAATCGTCTGACCCTGAACCTGGGTTTGAGATTAGACTATTACAATGGCTGGGGCGGCAAAGCTCGCTCGACCGGAACAACCGGTCTGGCTTATCAAATTGGCCAAGTGCTGGAAACAGAACTTGGTTTCAACCCCTTTGGACCCTTTGAAGTTCCGGCCATTAAAGATGTCCTTAAGTTGACCAGTATTTCTCCTCGTGTAGGTGTCAGCTATGATCTTTTTGGCAATGGCCGGACAGCTCTGAAACTTTCCTACGCTCGTTATGCCGAACAAGTCCCGGTGATGTGGTTCTCTGAAGTTTCACCAGCAGTCATGGCCCAGTATGAGTTTAACTGGTGGGATTTAAACCAGAATGGCCAGCCTGATGCTCCAGGCATTGATAAATACGAATACCGCTGGAGTATGGGCGATTTTAAGCGGCCCGACCCTGATTACCTGCGCCAACTGGTGGACCCAGACCTTCATTCTCCTATTCATAATGAACTCACTGCCGGTATTGAACATCAGCTTTTTAAAGATCTGGCTGTTAAGCTGACCTATATTCACAAGAAGAAAACAGATTTCTTTGGCTGGGGGAAGTATGATTTTGAAACTGGCAAGTATTGGTACAAGCTTGAACAGGCACCTGAATGGTATGTTCCCTTCACCACCACTGTACCGGCTTACGGTGCCTTTCCGGCGCAGACAGTCACGGTCTATTTCATGACCCTGGATTCTCCTTATGACCGGGCAGTTTATATCAAGAGGAATTTCCCCGAAGCTTTCACCGAGTATGACGGAGTTGAACTCACCGTGGACAAAAGATTTACCAACGGCTGGTCGTTGGGTGGTTCGGTGGTCTTTTCCAGAACCACTACTTTTACCTGCGGTGATAGCCCCAATGACTTTGTCAACGCTCCTGGCCGCGATGGTTATGATGTGCCCTTCATGGCCAAACTCTACGGCACCTTCAACCTGCCTTATGGTTTTGTTGCTTCCTTTTTCCTGAACTACCGTCTTGGCTATCCCTGGGGCCGCAGCGTAGAAATTGTTCCTCCCGAAGATTGGGCTGAAGCCCACAACGTGGTTCCCTGGTCGGTTTGGGTCATGCTGGAGCCGAACGGCACCAGAAGAGAACAGGATTATGCCAACCTTGATTTTCATCTGGAAAAAGAATTCAAGCTCCCCTACGGTACAATTTCCGCTTTTGCCGATGTTTACAACCTGATGGGTAACAAGTACGTGAATTATGGACTGAATCCGATAAGCACCTGGTTCCCGGCGGCTGAAGGCACAAATCAGGGAACTTATACCCTGGATTATAATTACGGCCGGGTAACCAGCATTTCAGCTACCAGAGTGGTAAAGTTCTCTTTGCGCTACAAGTTCTGAGATTGGTTGTTGTATCAAGTAGAAACAAAAGGGGAAGGGCGCCAGCTCTTCCCCTTTTTTGTTAAGGCCAGGAAGAAGGTGAGTTTTTAAATTAAATTTTTTGTGTGCGGACCAGCTTGCCTGGCGCCAGAAAGAAGTTATTAAATAATTTGGGTAATAAAATATTGACAAAAATAAAAAAGTCCTGGAAGCAAAATTTTGTTAGGAAAGAAAATAATTTTCCAATAATATATAAATAGCCTGAAAATAGCCTTAAAAAAAGAAGGAGGCTCAGCATGTCTCGGACAGGCAGAAACAAGCTTACGAATCATAAAACGGCTAAAAGCAAAATGTTAGCCTGGTTTTTACTGGTTTTGTCGCTTTCTACCGGGCTGTTAGCCCAGGAATTCAGCCCGGCCGATAGCCTCAAGCTTTTTACCTTCAGGAACATCGGACCTTTTCGGGCCGGTTCCTGGGTCACCTGTTTTGCTGTTCCTGAATTTCCCGAGCCAGCGCATCTTTACACTTTCTACGTGGGCACCAGAAATGGCGGGGTCTGGAAAACCACCAACAACGGTATCACCTTTGAGCCGATCTTTGATACCCAGAGTCATCTTTCCATCGGAGCCCTGGCCATAGCTCCTTCTGACCCCAACCTGATCTGGGTAGGAACGGGAGAAGCTTATTGTACCCGCAGCTCTCACAGCGGAGATGGGGTTTATAAATCAACAGATGGAGGCCGTACCTGGCAGAATATGGGACTGCGGGATTCCCATCACATACCGCGAATAATAATTCATCCGACTAATCCAGATGTCGTTTATGTGGCTTCCATGGGTCATCTTTTCACACCCAATGCCGAACGCGGAGTGTTTAAAACCACTGACGGTGGCCAGAGCTGGCAAAAAGTTCTGTACCTCAACGATAAAGTGGGAGTCATTGACCTGGTGATGGACCCCAGCAATCCTGAAGTGCTTTACGCGGCTACCTATGACAAAGTGAGGCTTCCCTGGCATTATGAAGCCGGTGGTCCAGACAGCGGGATTTATAAAACCACTGATGGCGGACGTACCTGGAAAAGACTGTCAGGCGGGTTGCCGTCAGGTTATGTTGGTCGTATAGGCATTGATGTTTTCAGGAAAAACCCGAGAATACTTTATGCCGTGGTGGAAAATTTCCGTCAACCAACCGAAAAAGAAAAAGAAGCCGCGGTCCGGGCTGGCCGGCCTGCCTATCCTGTGGCCGTGGGCGAGGTTTACAGGTCAGAAAATGCCGGTGAAACCTGGGTCAGGGTTAACAGCGGGAAAGAACCTCTGGCCAGCAAGGCCCCGTATTCTTTTAACCAGATTTTCGTTAACCCTGAGGATGACCGGAACCTTTTTATAACGGGCGTGACTCTGGCAAGTTCTGTGGATGGCGGAAAAACCTGGCGCGATGCCGACTGGCCCAACACAGTGCTTTTTCAGAAGGCTTTCGGCGACGTTAGAACTTTGTGGATTGACCATAAAAACCCGCAGAGAATGCTTTTTGGCAGCGATGGTGGGGTGTACGTAACTTATGACGGCGGTAAGACCTGCCATCACTTTTATAACCTGCCGCTGGGCGAAGTGTATGACCTGGATGTGGACATGGAAGAGCCCTACAACGTCTACGCTGGTCTGCAGGACCATGATTCCTGGAAGGGACCTTCTAATTCCTGGTCGGGTGCGGTTAACCTGTGTGATTGGGTGACAGTGGGCGGCGGTGATGGAATGTACAATGTGGTGGACCCATCTGACAGCCGCTGGGTTTACAATTGCCGGGAGTTTGGCGGGTTTGGTCGGCTGGACCAGAAAACCGGCCTGAGAAAGAGCATACAGCCGGTCCGGGAACCTGGGAAAGAGCCATATCGGTTTAACTGGACACCGCCGATTCACCTTTCGCCGCATAACAGCTCCATTGTTTACATCGGTGCCCAGTGCCTTTTAAGGTCTTTAGACCGGGGTGAGCACTGGGAAGAAATCAGCCCGGACCTGACCACTAACGATAAAAGTAAACAGCAGGGCGCAGGAAACATTACTTTCTGCACCATTACCACCATTTCTGAATCTCCGGTAAAGCCCGGCATAATCTGGGTGGGCACTGATGACGGGAAGGTTCAGCTGACCACCAACGGCGGCGCCACCTGGACAGATTGTACGCCGGCTATAGCCAAAGCGGGTGGACCAGCCAACCTCTGGGTCAGCCGGGTTTTTGCCTCGCCACAGGAAGCTGGCACAGCCTTCGTGGCCAAGAGCGGTTTTCGCCAGGATGATTTCAAACCTTACCTTTTTAAAACGACTGACTTCGGGAAGACCTGGGTGTCTGTGGTCTCCAACCTGCCCGATTACCCCATTAACGTGGTGCTGCAGAGTTCGAAAAACCCGGAACTTTTATTTGTGGGCACAGACCATGGACTGTTTGTGTCCTTTGATGGCGGGAAGAAATGGTGGCCTTTTCAGAATAACATGCCAAGGGTAAAAATTACTGACCTGGTTATTCACCCCAGAGAAAAAGACCTGGTGGTTGGGAGTTACGGCCGTGGCATCTGGATTACCAACATCTGGCCTCTTGAAGAGCTAAGACCAGAAGTGCTGCAAAAAGAAGCTTATCTTTTCTCCATCCGGCCAGCTATCCAGAAAGTATACCCCGTCTTCGGAAACTACGAGCTTCTGGGCGACAGCCATTTGCTAACCCCCAATGAACCCGATGAGGTAACGATTTTTTATTTCTTGAGGGAAGAGGTTCCGGGAGAAGTAAAACTGAAAGTATATGACCAGCAGGGTAATCTGCTGAAGGAAATTAAGGCCGGTGGGCAGGCTGGTTTTCACCGTCTGAGCTGGGATATGAGAAAAGAAGCCGGGCCACAAAGCCAGACAGCTCGGGTTGAGCCAGGTGAGTACCGGGTGGTTCTGGAATATGGCGACCAGAAGCTGGAAAGAACTGCGGTGGTGAAAAAGCGCCTCAGCTGGTCGCTGGAAACCAGAACCGTAACCCTGAAGAGCATAAACAGCGGAACTTTGACGGACCGCTGAGACTGAGAAATTTATAGAAGTGCGGCAAAAATGGTAGAAATTTTAGCCCCTGCAAGAATGGAAAAAAACCAGGGCCCCCGGGGTTGGGTGCCCTGTTCGTTCAGGGGGATTGTGAGGGGAAAGAGGTTTATGGTTGAGGGAGGGTTAGGTTCTTTTTCTGGCTTTTCATTTCACTTTTCCGTAAAGCCAAAGAATAAATAGCATAAATTTATTGAAATGTCAAATGAAATATATTAGATATTTGAAAAATAAGATAAGAAGAGGCCTTTATTTTTTATTCCGGCTATCCGGGACGTTAGGTTATAAATTAATTCAATAAAAGCTTCAATAAAAGCTAAGTGATTATGAAGTCAAAAGATAGTCAGGCTATAAAGGATAAAAATTTCTAAGGAGGTTAAGAAATGTGGCCTGGTAAAGTTAACAGAAAATTAATCGGATTGGTGGCGCTACTTTTTATTTTCTTGGTTTTTGTTAGCTGTCGTGGACAACGGAAACAGGATTATCCGATAAAAAGTGGTCGGCTGACAGATGTTCAGTTCAACGATAATTTCTGGAGTAAAAGGATAGAAACGGACATAAAAGTTACCATTCCCCATATTTTTAAAGAAGAAGAAACAACGGGAAGGATAAAGAATTTTGAGATGGCTGCCCCAGGAGCCACGGGAAACTTCTGCTCCAACTATCCTTTTGACGATTCTGATGTCTACAAGACCATTGAAGCGGCTTCCTATGCCCTGATGCTGCGTTATGACCCGGAGCTGGATAGATATCTTGATAATCTGATCGCTAAAATAGCTGCGGCTCAGGAAAAAGACGGCTATCTTTATACGGCCAGAAGCATTAAAGATAAGGGCGGGAAAATTCCCCTGGAAAACTGGGTCACTGACAAACGCTGGGAAAGAGAAGAGGAAGCTCACGAGCTCTACAACGCCGGGCATCTCTATGAAGCGGCTGTGGCTCATTACCAGGCCACACACAAGAAGACCTTGCTGAACGTGGCTTTAAAGAATGCTGACCTCATTCTGAAAGATTTCGGCCCGGGTAAAGTGATGCTGCCGCCTGGCCACCAGGAAATAGAAATCGGTCTGGTTAAACTTTACAGACTGACCGGTGAGAAAAAATACCTGGACCAGGCCAGGTTTTTCCTGGAGCAACGCGGAAACGCCCAGGGGCACAAGCTTTACGGCTTCTATTCTCAGGACCATAAGCCGGTAAAGCAGCAGACGGAGGCCGTTGGCCATGCGGTCAGGGCCGCCTACATGTACTCAGCCATGGCTGATGTAGCCGCGCTCACGGGCGACCAGGAATACGTTCAGGCTCTGGATAAACTCTGGGAAGACGTGGTCTTCAGGAAGATTTATCTTACCGGTGGAATCGGTGCTACCGGTGCCTGGGAAGGCTTTGGCCCGGCCTACGAGCTTCCCAACGCTTCAGCCTACGCTGAAACCTGTGCTTCTATCGCCAATGCTTTCTGGAACTACAGAATGTTCCTGCTCCATGGCGACGCCCGATACCTGGATGTTTTTGAACGCATCATCTACAACGGCGTTCTCTCCGGCGTTTCTCTTTCGGGCGACAGGTTTTTCTACTCTAACCCCCTGGCCTCTTTCGGCCAGCATGAAAGGACTCCCTGGTTTGGCTGTGCTTGCTGTCCGCCGAACATAGCGCGGTTTATTCCGCAGATTGGTCAGTACGTTTACGCCACTTCCGGAGACAAACTTTATGTTAACCTCTACGCCCGGAGTCAGGGGCAGGTGACCATGGAGGACCTTAAAGTCAGCCTTGAACAGGAAACCGAATACCCCTGGAACGGCCAGGTTAAGATTAAAGTTAACCCGGAAAAAGCAGATGATTTTTCTGTCTACCTCAGAATTCCAGGCTGGGCAGTAGGTCAGCCCATTCCTGGTGACCTTTACTACTTTGCCGAGAAGTTGGAAACCAGGCCAGTAGTCAAAGTAAACGGCCAGGAAGTTGCTTTCCACCTGGAAAACGGCTTCTTGCCGATTACCAGAAAATGGCAACCCGGTGACCTGATTGAAATTAGCCTGCCGATGGAACCGCGCCGGGTACTGGCCAACGAGAAAGTAAAAGCTGACCAGGGGCTGGTAGCCATTCAGAGGGGGCCAATTGTCTATTGCGCCGAGTGGCCGGATAACAACGGTCTGGTGACTAACCTGCTGCTCCCGGATAAAGCTGAGTTAAAAGCTGAATTCAAACCTGACTTTCTGGGTGGACTGGCGGTGGTAAAAGCCAAAGGGGAGGCTTACTTTATAGAAAAAGGAAAAGCGGTCAAGCAGGAACAAGAAATAACTTTTATTCCTTATTATGCCTGGGCCCATCGCGGCCGGGGTGAGATGGCCGTCTGGATAGCCAGAGAAGAAACAAAAGTGAAACCAAAGCCAGAACCAGCTCTGTATTCTAAAGCTAAAGTCCAAGCCTCAGAAGGAGCCCGGGGAGCCAGGTTTATCAACGACCAGTACGAACCGGAAAATTCTAACGACCACTCTGTTGGGTACCTCCACTGGTGGCCGAAAAAAGGCACCACAGAATGGGTCATCTATGAATTTGATTCGCCGGTCCGCCTTTCGCAAGCGGCTGTCTACTGGTTTGACGACACCGGAGAAGGCGAGTGCCGGGTGCCGCAGAGCTGGAAACTTTATTACCTCAGGGGAAAAGACTGGGTGCCGGTAAAAAATGCTGATGATTACAAAACAGAAAAGGATAAGTACAACAGGGTCAGATTCTCACCGGTGGTGACCAGAGCAATTAAGCTGGAGGTTACTTCCCAGCCCCACTTTTCTTCTGGTATCCAGGAATGGATTGTCCAGTGATTTCGAAGCAGGTAGACGGAAAAAATTAAGTGATCATACCCGGCTGACCTGAAGGAATTGGTCAGCCGGATGGAGTTTTATCAGAGGCGGAGGTTATTATGTTTAACTCGAGTCATCTCCGGATAATAAAAATCAGAAAACACAATAATATCAGGTTCAGAAGCAAGCTGGCCTGCTGGCTGTTGTTTATCCTGGCTGGCTTGAGCCTGGCCCTACCGGCTCAGGATAAAGTTGAAAAACAGGTCATAAAAAACTTTTCTTTTGAAGAGTTGAAAGATGACCGGCCGGTGAGCTGGCGTCCGGTAACTTACCAGGGAGAAGCCAAGTTTGAAGTGGACACCCTGGCTCATTCTGGAAAGAAAAGCGTAAAAATATCCTCAAGCTCTGGAGCAGATGCTTCCTGGTCAACGGTGGTCCAGGTTCAGCCATTTTCTAAGTATCGTTTAACTGGCTGGATAAAAACTAAAGACCTCAGGTCTGCCGGCGGAAAAGGAGTGCTGCTCA
>Ga0272448_1000673_pt1 | contig 50806 bp, 53 predicted proteins | sample YNPCB0191_FD_202220 | JGI IMG/M metagenome (GOLD analysis project Ga0272448, IMG submission 202220) | Hot spring sediment microbial communities from Yellowstone National Park, WY, United States - YNP-CB-019-1 | ecosystem: Environmental > Aquatic > Thermal springs > Hot (42-90C) > Sediment... | reverse complement strand
CTTTGGTTTTTTAGTATTGTTGAGTCCTTCTCTTTGGCCGATTTTTTTACCAATGCTTGCGGAACGTTTTTGGTCATCGAATTATGCGCATTGGATTCTTGTTTTTCATTACGGCGCACCGATTTCTGCCATTTTGGTTTTAAGCGCTATGTTAGGGGTTTTATATTTAAAAAAGCAAATACGTTTTCCGTGGGAATTTTTTGTTGGCGTTTTTTTAATTATCAATTTGTTGTCAATCACATACCTGCTTCAGGCGCCTATTCATAATCTGATTCATCGTTCTTTTTGGCAATCTAATCCAGAGATACTAAGCGCTAATAAAGCGATAAAGTTGATTCCAAATCTGATTCATCGTTCTTTTTGGCAATCTAATCCAGAGATACTAAGCGCTAATAAAGCGATAAAGTTGATTCCAAAAGAAGCCTCTGTTTCTGCTCAAGACCTGTTTGTTTCTCATCTTGCCCACAGAGAAAAGGTATTTTTGTTTCCTGGCGAATTTAATACTTCCCAATTTGTTTTATTGGATATTAAAAAGGATACCTATCCTATAAAGCCAGAAGAATATCATCAATATGTAAAACAGCTTTTAGCAGACAAAAATTATGGAATTAAATTCAATGAAGCAAGCGTTATTTTATTAGAAAGAGGCCTCAAAAGTAGCGTTGGACCATCGCAAGAGATACTAAATTTTCTTAAATCAAATTAAAATGAAAAGTCTTATCATTATTCCCACCTATAACGAAGCAGAAAATATCTAAAAACTTTTAACCAAAATATCGGAATTAAAATTAGGAAATGTAGACATTCTTGTGGTTGATGATAATTCCGCGGACGGCACGAGCATTACAGTTAAGGAGTTTGCTTCTAAGACAAAACTAAATCGCATTTTTGTCTTGGATAGAGAACGCAAAGAAGGTTTAGGAAAGGCTTATGTGGCTGGATTTAAATGGGCATTGGAAAGGAAAAATGATTAAAAAACTCTTTACTCAAAAAACAGAAAATACCTATATTCAATTTTTCCGTTATTTTTTTGTTGGCGGTTTCGCTTTTTTGGTTGATTTTGGTTTACTTTATATTTTAACTGATAAATTAAAGATATTTTATCTTCTATCTGCGACAATCGCGTTTATTAGCGGGATTATTGTAAATTTTATTTTAAGCAAGTTATGGGTTTTCCAAACAAGGGCCGCGGTGAATAAATATTTAGAATTTGGTATATTTGCTGCGGTGGGAGTGATCGGATTGGGTTTGAATGATTTGATTATGTGGTTTTTAACAAGCAAACTCAGTTTATATTATTTGATATCAAAATTAGTAGCAACGGCTCTCGTATATGTCTGGAATTTTGGCGCTAGAAAGTATATTCTGTATAAGTAGATATGAAAAAACAAAAAACCGCGATTATCATTGGCGCTGGGCCGGCGGGCTTGACCGCTGCCTATGAGTTATTGCAAAAAACTGACATTAAGCCAATTGTTTTTGAGGCTACTTCGGATATTGGCGGGATTTCTAAAACCGTAAATTATAAAGGAAATAGAATTGATCTGGGTGGCCATCGGTTTTTTTCAAAGTCGGACAGAGTAATGAAATGGTGGTTTGATTTGTTTCCTTTGGAAGAGAAAGGAGCAAAGGGTGATAGAGTAATGCTAACCAGAACCCGTCTCAGCCGCATTTTTTATTTGAGAAAATTTTTTGATTATCCGGTTACCCTTTCTTTAAAAACATTAAAAAACTTAGGGTTGTGGCGGACCTTGAAAATTGGGGCAAGTTATACCCATGCCCGTCTTTTTCCCATAAAAAACGAAAAATCCTTGGAGGATTTTTTCATCAATCGTTTTGGTCGCGAACTTTATTTAACATTTTTCAAAGATTACACAGAAAAGGTTTGGGGGATTCCTTGTAATGAATTAAGCGCGGAGTGGGGAGCACAACGTGTAAAAGGAGTTTCTATTGCCGAAGTCATCAAACATGCTTTGAAAGACGTCTTCTTTAAACAATCACTTGACCAGAAAAAGGTAGAAACCAGCTTGATTCATAAATTTTATTACCCTAAATACGGCCCGGGTCAGCTTTGGGAATATGTGGCAGAATTAGTGAAGCAAAAAGGAGGCGAGGTTTATCTCAATCACAAAGTTCTTGGACTCAAAAAAGAAAACAAAAAAATTACCCGGGTTATTGTTTTGAATTTAAAAGACAATTCAAAAAAGGAATATCAGGCAAATTTTGTTTTCTCTACAATGCCGGTGAAAGAATTAATTTCTGCGATAGAAGATAAGGTGCCCCAAGAAGTAAAGAAGGTTGCATCAGGTTTGCTTTATCGTGATTTTATGACAGTAGGGCTTCTGGTTAATAAACTAAAAATCGCCCCAAAAATTCCTGATACCTGGATTTATATGCAGGAGCGTGATGTTAAATTAGGCAGAATCCAGATTTTTAATAACTGGAGTCCATACTTGGTGAAAAATCAAGATAAAATCTGGCTGGGTTTGGAATATTTTTGCAATGAGGGCGACAAGTTGTGGCGAATGCAAGATAATGAAATGATGAAGTTTGCTTCAGAAGAATTGGCCCAAGTCGGTTTTATCGACGAAAAAGAGGTTGTGGACGCTACTGTTTTGCGAATGCCAAAGACCTATCCTGTCTATCATGGTGAATACGAGCGTTTTGATATTGTTCGACAATATACAGATGAAATTGAAAACTTATTTTTAATCGGCCGCAATGGTATGCATCGATACAATAATCAAGACCACTCAATGCTCACCGCGATGGAAGCGGTGGAAAACATTATGAAAGGGCGCAAAGATAAAAATAATATCTGGCAAGTCAACGCCGAAAAAGAGTATCACGAGGAGAAGAAGTAGCCAAGAAATATGAAATATGAAATAAAAAATAGATTTATAAGATTTTTCAAAGAAAACTGGCTATTGAGTTTGATTATTTTATTTGGTGCTTTTTTGAGATTTCATCATTTAGGTCATGCTTATATTGAATTTTGGGACGAGATATTCCACGCTAATGTTTCAAAAAATTTGGCTAAAGATTTTCTAAAACCAGCACTTTATAATCCAGCAATTTTTCCTTACGACTACAAAGACTGGATTCATGGTGCTTATATTTGGTTGCATATTCCCCCGGGTGCTTTTTGGTTGAATGCGCTTTCGTTTAAAATGTTAGGCTTTAGCACATTTGCTTTAAGGTTACCGTCTACTTTGCTTAGTGTTGCTTCAATTATTTTTACCTATAAAATCGCCAAAGAGCTTTTTAATAAAAAAGTGGGTTTACTTGCGTCAAGTTTTTTGTGTGTTAATCCTTTGACAATTGCATTGGCTCAGGGATATCAGTTTGGTGATAGCGCTGATATTACACTTTTGTTTTGGGTTTTGCTTTCTGCGCTATTTTTGGTGTTAGCATATAAAAAAGAAAAATTGTTTTACTATGCTTTTGCGGGCGCTGCTTGCGGCGCGGCGATTTTAACAAAAGGGCCAATTGGGTTTTTGCTAGTTGGATTGTTTTTTACGGTTTTCTTGTATCAACTATTTACCAGAGAAAAAAACTATAAAAAATTGCTTTTATCCTTTATTTTATTTATTTTTGGCACGATTGTTATAAGCGGACCCTGGGAGCTTTATGCTTATAGACATTACCACGAGGTATTTATTTACGAATGGCAAGCACAGACAACGCGTCACATATCAGAAAATTTTGAGGGTTGGGGCAAACCATGGGATGTTTATCTTGGCAGTGTTGCTAGCCATCCTAGTTCTTGGTTTATCATTATTGTATCAAGCTTTGTTTATCTTCTATATAAAACAATCAGGCGAAAAGATTTTGCTTCTATTTTTATAATGACTTGGATATTAGGTGTATATTTACCGATGTCTTATGCTCAAAGCAAAATACCAGCAGGTGTTTATTGGGCTTTGCCAGCTATCTTACTTATGTTCAGCGATTTCTTACTGGTTACATATAAAGATAAATTATTTTACCTATTAAAATCTGCTTCTCTGTTTTCCATTGGGATTGTTTTGCTCGCTAAGTTACCAGATTTGTCAATGGCTCATTTTATGGGAAGATTAACCCAATTAATCCCTGATAATTTTTTAGGTTTTCCAACGCTCTTTCAAGATAATATTTTAAAGCAAGAGGTCGTTATTTTCTGTATAGTTACAGTTCTTTTGTTGGCATTTTATAAAATAATTAACAAAAATATTTTTGTTGTTTCCACGCTTAACTGGCTTGTTGTTGCTTTATTGATTGTTATTTCTTTTGTTGGTGCATATCAAAAAACCTTGTTACGAGATGAGCGGGCAATAAAAGAAATGGAGCAAATTGGAATGGAAATAAAAAATCAAGCACCACAAAATACGGTTTTACTGGTTGATGCGGGCGATTGGTTTGAAAGTTTATACTTTATGTTTTATTCGGATAAAAGCGCTTATCCATTTTATATGTTTAAAATTTATGGCAAAGATTATTTAAAAAATTACGATACTTTGCTAATTTCTAAATCCGCACAAAAAATGCCTATTAAATACGAGGTCGAAGGAAATCCTTGGAAAGTCTATCAGTTTGAAAAATGATTTGGCTATTGAGTTTAATTTGTTTTGCTTTGCCGACTTATTTAATCAGATTTAAAATTTTCGGAATTCCGACGACATTACTTGAGGTTTTGATTTATATTGCAGCGGCATCGCAAGTATTTATAATTCTTAAATCATACTTCATATTTCATAAATCTTATTTCATAAATCTAAAATCATATCTCATATCTCCAATTGCCCTACTTTTTATTGCAATAATAACTTCTGTTATTATCTCCCCTGATAAACGAGTCGCGCTTGGCATTGCTAAGGGTTGGTTTTTTGATCCGATTTTACTTGGCGTGCTGGTCGCCTTAAACGTAAGGACCGAAAAAGATTTTGCCAAGATTGTTTATGGTCTTGCTGCCGGCGGGGCAGTGGTTTCTCTTTGGGGCATTTTGCAATGGTTTGGTTTTTCCTATCTTTTGCCTCATCAACGGATAGACCCTTCATTTGTTTCTTATTTAGCCACTGGTCGCGCTTTTGGCCCTTTTGAATCGCCAAACTATTTGGGAATGTACCTTGCGCCCATTGCCTCGTTAACACTCGGCTATTGGCTAAAATCCGAAATCCGAAATCCGAAATCCGAAACAAATTACAAATCTCAAATTCCAAATTCCAAAAACTATTTGTTGGCTTTTTGTCTTGCCGCAATGTTTTTGGCTTTGCTTTTTACTAAATCTCTTGGAGGATGGTTGGGATTTGGCGCTGGGGTTGCTGTTTTGTTATTTTATTTTATTCGTCATTCTGGTTTCGTCATTCGTCATTTTAGATACATATCTCATATCTCGTATCTCATATTTCTTATTTCAATTGCCGCGGCCTGCCTTTTTCTCATTAACAAACTCGGCCTTGGCCGTATTACCGCTTCTTTTGCCGCCCGCACAGAGGTTTGGCAGGTTTCCTGGTATTTAATTAAACAACATCCAATTTTGGGAATTGGTTTGGGAACTTTTCCAAAAATCTATAACCAAATTATCCCGCAGATTCACTTTCCACCCATTAACTGGCTTCAGATGCATCCTCACAATATCTTCTTGGCGTTTTGGCTTAATCTCGGCTTGCTTGGTTTGATAAGTTTTATCTGGATTTTGTACCTATTTTTCAAAAATCTCATATTTCATACCTCATATTTCATAATTCTAATGTCGCCTATGCTGGCTATCCTCGTCCACGGCCTAATTGATACCACTTATTGGAAAAATGATTTATCAGCAATATTTTGGGTGGCTGTTGCATTGAGCTTTGCTGTGAGCAGATTTGAAAAGCATCATTCTAAAACCCAAAATGAAATAAGAGTTAAGAAATAAGATTTATGATCAAAAGCTTCACGGATTTAAATGCTTGGAAAGAGGGGCATAAATTAGTGCTTTTTGTATATAAAATTACAGCCAAATTTTCTAAGAAAGAAACATATTCTTTGGTTGACCAGATGAGAAGATCGGCCGTATCAATCACATCAAATATAGCTGAAGGTTTCGGCAGGCAAAGCTATAAAGATAGACTAAAGTTTTATTTTCAGGCACAAGGTTCATTGACAGAATTAAAAAATCAAATACTTGTAGCAAAAGATGTTGGTTATTTAGAAGATGGCGATTTTAAGGTTCTTTCTAATCAAGCAAATATTACACATCGTCTTTTGCAAGGTTTAATGTCAAGCACAAAAAGGATAATTGATTCCAAATGAAAAATATTTTTTCAAAAATTCGTCAGAATTCATATTTCATATCTCATATTTCATATTTCGTCATTGTAGTTCTTCTCTTTTTAGCTATTCTCTTCATTAACTACTTTGATGTTCTGAAATTTAAATACTACGTGCCGCCAGGCAATGACCCAGTAACTCATGTCTCTGTGGCCAAAGAGATTTTAGAAGAAGGCAAGGCGCCAGCGCCGGGATATCCGCCGGGATTTCATTATATTGTTGCCGGGTTAAGTAAAATATCTGGTGCCGGCCCCATCAAAACAATGGTTTATTTTTATCCTTTCTTGATGTTTCTTTCGGCTTTGGCGGTTTATTTGTTTGCGCGGCAGTTTTTCGGCCCGGCAGTAGCAATTCTTTCTTTAATCCTATTTGGTTTTCTTTCGCCGCAACCGCGCCAAACTCTTTGGGACGGCGGTTTCCCTAATGTTATCACGGCTGATTTTATAATGATTTTGGGATTTTTATTTTTCCTGCGCGCTTATAAATATGAGAAACGGCGTGATGTAGTTTTGGCAGGGATTATTTTAGGTCTCGTGCCTTTTTTTCATCATTTGTCGTCGTATCTTATGACATTTCTTTTAATCTGCCTCGCGCCATCACTTTTGCTTTTTGGTTTCGTCGCAAAACAAAATGTTAAGAAGAAACTTCAGATTGTTTTAACAATTTTGGTTTTGGCAATTTTAATTGGTGCCTATCCGGCCTATATTTACTTTGGCAAAGGGTATTTAGAGCAGATTGCGAATTTATTTATTGCTCACGCTGCCTCGCTAAAGGGTTTTATCTGGCGCTCAACCAGTTTAAATTCTGAGGCCCCGCCCTTTGATATCAGTTGGTATTCTTTGGTGATTTCGCCATATTTGTGGTTTTTGGGACTGCTCTCTATACCATTTTTGTTAAAAGGATTTTTGAAAGATAAAAAGGCCCAATATTTGTTTATGTTCGTTTGGGCTTTCGCAGGATTGATTATTTCAAGGCCTTATTCGTTCTCTCCGCTTCCTGGTCGCTTTACCCGCGAGTTGGCAATACCATTTTCTCTTTGCTCGGCTATATTTGTAGTTGATTCTTTAAGGTATTTCAATAATTTTTGGCCGCGACTCATTTTAGGTATTTTAATTGGGGTTTTCATCATAAAAGGACTTTTAGGGCTTCCCGGCTGGGTGGGCAAATACAATCATATGGTTTTTATTAGAGATTTGGACAAAGAGGCATTAGATTGGGTGAAAGAAAACACGCCAAAAAATGCTACTTTTGCCATCGCGCCGTTTAACAATTGGTTCGGCTTGCTTACCCAAAGGTCATTTGTCAATACTAACACAGACCTCGATAAAATTAAAAATTATGATTATCTTTATATTAACCGTTGGCAGAAAAATTGGATGTGGGGAGAAGACCCAACACGATATATTAAAATTAGAGAAGAAGTAAAAAGCCATTCCGACCTTCAATTAATCAAAAACTTTGGGGCAAAAGACGAAAAAGGAATTGCAATATATAAAATAAAAAAATAAAAGCGAGGATTTGTGAATAACCTAAACCCTAAATCTTGCATCTTAAATCAATTATTCAAGGAATTATTCTTCGGCTTTCTTGCTGTTTTGCTTATAATATTATTATACGGCCTATTCCAAAAAGACCCCGGCCTTGGTTTCTTTGTGCCGTATTGGAAGAAATTAACCTTGTTGTTGGGGACGGCGGTCTTTTTTGGGATTTTAGCAATGTTTAGGGCAAAGAGATGAGCTTTAAGAGAAAAATTGCTTACAACACGGCGGTTCAGATTTTGGGAAAAAGCATACTTACAGTGCTTTCAATTCTTTTAGTAGTGCTGTTAAGCCGTTACTTAGGACCCTCTGGATACGGACAATACAATATCGCAATCGTTTTTACTGGTTTTTTCGCCACCTTGTCTGACTTCGGAATCTATCAGACAACAGTGAGAGAATTAGTACAACGTCCCAAAGAAAACAGAGAGATTTTTAGCAATGCCTTGATGTTAAAAATTTTCGTTAGCGCTTTTGTTTTTCTTTTTGCTTTCGGGGTTGGTTTTTTAATGCCTTATCCTCCGGTTGTAAAATGGGGGATTGGAATTATTTCTCTCTCTACTTTTTTTGGGGCAATTTCCTTAGGTCTTACTTCTATTTTTCAAATTAAATACCGCATGGATTTTCCCACGGGTACCGAGTTGATAAGTCGTGCTTTATATTTGGTTTTTGTTATTGTAGGAATTCGACTAAAGGCAGGTCTGCTGCAGATTTTTTGGTTTTTGGCCCTTGCCAATATTTTAGGCCTGTTTGCTCTTTTCTATTTTTCCTTAAAATTTATTCAAATAGAATGGAGGATAAAAATTTCTTTGATGAAAGAACTACTTAGGATCTCTTTGCCGCTTGGCCTTGCTGCCATTTTTATGATGGCAACTTATAAAGCTGGCCCCCTTATTCTTTCATGGAAAAAATCTGCTTATGATGTTGGCATTTATAGCCTTGCTTGCCAGATTTTTGATAATTTTATGCTCGTACCTACTGTGTTTATTGGGCTTTTGTTTCCAAGATTTTCTGAAATGGTCTTTGACCGAGAGTCAATAAAAGTTTTTTTTCAGAAAAGTGTGGAGATTTTGTTAATTACTCTCCCGCCTCTTCTTGTTTTCTTCTTTTTCTTCGCGCCTCAAACCGTTTGGATTCTTGGCGGTCAACCGTTCCTTTCTTCTATTTTGTCTTTGCGAATTTTAATTATTTCGTTTCCCCTTTTTTGTTTCTCAACAGCATTTTTTTACCTATTTATTGCTGCCAAAAGACAAAAAACATTGAGCCTAATCTGGGGAATTATGGCTGGTTTTAATATACTTTTAAATCTTTTATTAATTCCAAAATTCACCTATAATGGAGTTGCATTAACCCTGCTTTTCGTGGGGATTTTGGGTTTGTTTTTGAATTCGCTTTTCGCTTTTTATCTTATCGGGACGCAGCCGACGAGTTTCTTTAAAAAGAGGTCTGTACTGCCTTTGTGTTTGTTAATCGTCCTAGCATCGTTTTTGACCGCTCTCCCTTGTTGGAAATGGATTAATTTTCAACAAGCCAAATTCTTTTTACAAATAGTTTGTCTGTTGTTTGCTTTTGTAATTATCTGTTTTGCTTATTTGGGGTTCTTGATAATATTTAGAATTGTTAGCCTAAAGGCGATTAAAGAAATGCTTTTTGAAAAAGGTTAGAATGAAGATTTTAATTACTTGTCCTTATTTTTTTGAACCTCATCGCTGGATGATTTCTGGGTACAAAACGGCCTTATCTTTATCAAAAAAGATGAAGGTGGTTGTTTTAACAACAGGACGCCCTTTTTATGAGGAACTAAATCCGAATTTAAAAATTTATAGAATGAAAGATTTTTTTATTCCTGATCCGGTTAACTACTCCATTGTACCAGGTTTATTTTTTTATCTTCTAAAAGTAATTAAAAAAGAAAAACCAGATATTTTTTTGGTAAATAAGCATATGTTTTACACCTCTTTTTCTATTTTTTGGCTTCGTCTTCTGGGCAAGAAAGTTTTTACCCAAATTGATACTTTTCCAGGCATTCTTTGGTTTCCAAGAAATAAATTTGTTAAGATAATAATGCAGATTTATGCTAGAACAATCGGCTTCTTCCTGCTTAAATTGAGTAATAAAGTTATTTTGCTCCACGAAGGGTTAGTTCCAACTGCCAAGAAATATAAACTAAACTTCACAGTCATTCACAATGGGGTAGATCTGGAAAAAGTTAGAGAATCTCAGCCAGCTGCAGATCTTTTGCCTTCAAAAAACAAAATCAGAGTCGTGTATGTTGGGCGTTTAGAATCAGTCAAGGGATATGATTACTTACTGGAAGTAGCCCAAAAAATTGTTAAAAAAAGGAAAGATGTGGAATTTTATTTTGTGGGAAATATTAAAGGGAAAGAAAACATAGTCCAGAAGTTTCAAGGTCCAGCAATAAAATTTTTAGGACACCGAACGGATGTTTTTTCCGTTTTAAAGACGATGGATATTTTTGTTCTTCCCTCCTATTCTGAAGGTTTGCCAAACGCCTTAATGGAAGCAATGGCTTGTGGTCTGGCGTGTATTGCTTCAAACGTTGGGGGGGCAAAAATCCTTATTCAAAATAATAAAAACGGGTTATTGTTTGAGCCGGGCAATGTAAAACAGCTACAATCCTGCATTTTGGCCCTAGTAAATAATTCGGATCTAAAAAAAAGATTAGGTAATAATGCCTCCTCTCAAATTAAAGACGATTATGATATGGCCAAGATATCTGAGCAATTAATAGAATTATTTAAGGAGGAAGGATAGCAAGATGAGTGGCTATATTTTGATTAATCTGGGCACTCTTGTCTTATTTGGCTTGGGTTATCTTTTAGATCTAATTAATTTTCCTTATTTAAAAAACATAATTGGTTTAGTTTTTATATTATTTTTGCCTGGTTTTAATTTGACTTATTTAATTTTTAATAAAGAAAAAGAGGTCAATTCGTTAGAAAGGCTACTTTTTTCTGTTACTTTTTCAATAACTCTCTTGCCTCTTTTAATCTACATCAGTTATCTATTTTTAGGGCTGAAGATTACTGAATTTAATATCTTAATTCAAGGTATTGGTTTAACTTTTATAGTCTTTCTTATTGTTTTGGTTAGGCAAGGACTTTCAAGGAAGACACTCCCGGTATTCAAATTGAGATTTCCACAGCCCTTATCCTGGGGATTTTTAGTTTATTTTGTTATTTTTGGCACCATTTTTTTTCTTTATAAATTCCTTCCTGAAGCAGATTCTTATATTTGGCTGGTTCTTATTGGTAAAATAATTAAAACAGGCACATTCCCTCCTTATTATGACTTAACCTATCGTCCGTTTTTCTCGCTCTGGGTCGCATCTCTTTTCTTTTTTTCTCATGTAGATCCTTATTGGCTTTTTAAATTTATCCTCCCTTTATTTCTTTTTCTTTATCTCATTCCTTTTTATCTTTTTGCGACTAAAATTACTCAAAATAGATATATACTTTTTCTGACCACCTTAATTCCATTGACAATTCCTGTCATCGTCATGGAAACAGAAGTGATTCGACCTCAGAGCATTATCATTTTGTTCCTGCCTGTCTTTTTATATTTTCTTTCGCGAGCAATCTCAGAAAAATCATATAAAATCTGGCTGGTTAATTTTATAGCTTCCATTTTTACTCTTGAATTTCATGAACTTAGTTTTTTTCTTTTGTTTATTTCGGTTGCCAGTTTTTTTGTCCTGGCCTGGGAGGATTTAAAAAAGAATCCCAAAAGAAATTTTTTTATTGGTTTGGCTTTATTTTTTGCTCTTTATCCTTATTTAAGAGATTTTGGGATTTTCCAAGGAATCTTTAGTTGGTTTAGATTCGGTTTTAGTTTTTTAAAAAATCTGAAATTTCGTCCTTGGTTTATTTCAAATTATGTTGATATTAGCGGGAATCAAATGGGCTGGCCCGGTATTCAAGCATTTTATTATTATGCCTATAATTTAGGTGTTTTGATTCCTTTAATATTAATCTCCTGTTTGTTTGTTGCTGAAAAAATAAAGAAGCGGAAGGTGGACAAAGGTTTTAGTTTTTTCCCCTCCGTTTTTTCTTTGGCAATTTTCTTTTTTATTGCCGAAATCTTACCTCGTTTTAATTTGCATCTTCTTTCTGATAGAGCTTGGCCCTTTTTGATATTTTCGTTGGCTTTTGTTTGCCCGCTTATTTTAGAAAAAATGAAAAATCTTTTTAGTCAAACATGGTTTAAGATATTGATTGTTTTGGCTATTTTTGTTTCTTTAGGAGGTTCTTTCTATATTGCTTATGCCAAGCAAGGAAGGATTTCGGATAATGAATATAAGGCTTTTTCATATATTCAAAACTTTACTCCAGAAAATGCCATAGTGATAAGTCAAGCAGGAAATCAAGGGTTAATTGAATATTTTGCCAAAAGATATTGCTTTAATGTTGATATTTTTTCTCCCGGCATCCCCCTAGAAGAGATTCTTGGGAAACTCAAAGACATGCCTGAAATTATTAGTCAAAAAAATGAATTGGAAGCTGAAAAATCAAAGATTATAAAAGAATTAAAAGAACAGCAGGAACAAATTTCACAATCTAGGAATTTAGAACAAATTGAGAATTATAAAAAACAGTTATTTGAAAATATCCGAACCCTGAGTGAGATCAATAAAAAACTCGAAAGAATCGAGAAAGAGGGACTTGATCAATCCCGGCCCATCTATATCCTTTATTCATTTGATAAATTCAAAAACCTAAATATATTAAGAGAATGGTGGAGAGAATCTAATTACTATGTGGCAGATTTATCAAAATTCGATAACGAAAAATATTTTGAGAAAATTTTTGATAATCAAGCGGTTAAGATATGGCACTATAAAGGAGAATAAACCCGGATCCTAAGCTATTGGATATCTATTCAGCCACTTTTTTGGAAAAAACCGTCACTCTGCTAGTTGGTTTGAATAAAGAGTAGAAGAAAAGCATTATTCGTACAATGAAAACTATTTTCAAAGGGTTCTTGGCAATTATTTTTGAGAATAATCTTGGATGATTGTTTTCTGCACGCTCATATTTCGCTGATGCTATGATATCTTGACTGAACCACTGAAATACAAATTTAGGAGAGGAGAAATTCTTTTTTAAAAGTTGCCTAATAGAGTTTTTGTTATAGAAGTACATGTGATGTGGTAGGTGAAGAGCGTAACAGTATTTGCCAAAACTCTTAAACTCCAAACCCTCAAAATAAGGGATACTGAAAATCAGCTGGCCGTCTTTTTTGAGCCATTTGGTAACTTTGCTTATCGCAATTTCGGGATGATAAAGATGTTCCATTACCATATCAAGGATAATCACATCAAAACTATTTGCTTTAAAATTAACCGATTCTATGGTTCCTAATCTTACATTTAATCCTCTTTTTTTTCTCGCATAACCCACAGCATTCTTGTTTGGTTCAACGCCAAAGGTTTTCCATCCTATTTGTTTCATCCATTGCAGTTTGGAACCATGCGAGCATCCTATTTCTAACAGAGTTCCATTTTCAACATATTTCGGGATAGATAAGGGTCTATATATTGCTAAATATAAAGGTAAAGTTAATATTTTATAAATGATATTAGGTTTTCCTAAATTTCTATAACCGTAATAGTTAATTAATATAATATTTTCTATGGTTGGTTTAAAAAGTGATAGTAGCTGCGAGTCTCTGGGTTGAAAATACCCAAGGGTGTCTGGGTAAAGATAGCGTGCACATTCTTCTTTAGGACGAGGGTTTTGAAATACAAGCCCGCATTTTTTGCACCTCACTAAGGAAAAGCAGCCAGGAATACCAGATAGTCTATCAGGAGCTCTAAATAATTTTTCTATAGGCACATCCGGTCCGCATAAAAAGCAATGGGTTTCTTCAAATTTTATTTTTTTCACATCAGGTTTTTTTCTGCTTATCTTTGTCATTTGGTGCTCTTGGTAAAATTGGCTGATTGATTATTGGTCGTTATTTTTTCTAAAAAATTAATTAACTTTGGCGTACTGACTTTGTATGAGTATTTTTGCTCAACTTGTTTTCTTGCTTTTTTGCCCATTTCTTGACGTAGCTCTGGGCTTTCGATAAGAATTGTAAGATATTTCAGCCATTCTTTTTCATTAAAAGCAAGGTAGCCATTTTTACCATTTTGGATGATTTCGCTATTAATTCCAACCGGCGAAGCAACGGAGGGAATGCCCAAAGCGCCATAGAGAAGGAGTTTATAGCCACCCTTCCCCCTTGTCCACTCGTTATCATATAGGGGCATAATTCCAATATCAAATTCTTTAAGGTTGTTGGCTTCTGTTTCAAGTGACCATTCCTTTTTGATAATTCTTGCTCCTTCAACTTTAAAATTTTCAGTGCCAATTAAATGTATCTCTAAATTAGGGTATTTTTCGGTTAATTTTTGAAAAACATTTTTAACTAAATTTAGATATTGAGTAGTTGAAGGACTGCCAATCCAGCCAATAACCACTTTTTTTTGACTGCGCTGGCTTGGCCTATAGAGATCGGTTTCAATTGGACCGGGAATTACCAAGATATTTTTATTATAATTAGAGACAAATCTTTTCATCCAATCATTTTCTAAAACAACGCCCCTTGAGATGGAAAGAAAAGAGGCAAGCTGCTCCTTTTTAATTATATCCTCTTGGCCATTTTCCCGTAGATAGATAGCGTCATCAAAGTCATAGACAATGTTCTGATTAAAGAGTTTTACTAATTTCGCAAACCATTTTGGCGCCAGCACTTTTTGGATGAAAACAATATCATAAAAAGGCGCCAAACAAAGAAATTCAAGCATCTTTAATATTGGAACTACTCGCTCAAGTGGTTTAGTTTTTTGTAATGGTTTGTTTAAGCAAGGAATCGTTTTGGTTGCAATCCCCTTTTTCCGCAAATAAGGAAGATATTGATAGACCCGCGCGCGACTGCTGGCATATACAGGAGTATACAGCGTAAGAAAAAGTATCCTCATCTAAAACTCCTAATTGCCGAGACAACTTGGCTGATTTCCGCTTCTGTCATATCAGGGTAAAGCGGCAGAGTGAGTAGTTTTTTCCAAATTTTGTCTGAAACAGGCGTTTTGCCTCTGCATTGGCGATACATTTTGTAGTGGTTATTAGGAATATAGTGGACGCCGGTGGAGATGCCTTTTTGTGCCAAATATTCATTAAGTTTATCCCTTAATTCAGTTTTAATCACATAGTTGTGATGCGAACTTTCCGCATAATCTTTAACTATCGGTGTTTCTAACCAATCAAGGTCAGCAAAATTCTTGTTATAAATCTGGGTAATTTTTTTACGCCGAGCGTTCATTTTATCTAACTTTTTTAATTGAACCAATCCTAGAGCAGCAGTAATATCATTCATGTGATATTTGAAACCGACGTCTTCGACTTCATAATACCAGGAGTATTTTAATCCATAGGTTTGTTCATTTTTTTCTCTTGACCAAGTGTCTTTATTTATTCCTAGCCATCGCAATTTTTTAATTTTTTCATAAAAATTTTTATTATTTGTAGTAATCATCCCGCCATCGCCAGTAGCAAGGTTTTTTACCGCATGAAAACTAAAACAGCCCAAATCACCGAGTGAGCCAAGTTTTTTCCCTTTATATTCGCCGCCGCAACCGTGAGCCGCATCTTCAACAAGATAGAGTTTATGTTTTTTGGCAATTTTGATTATTTTATCCATATCGCAGGCATGACCACCATAGTGCACGACAACAATTGCTTTTGTCTTTGGGCTAATATTCTTGGTGATTTCCTTAGGATTAATATTTAAAGTATCCGGCTCTATGTCAGCAAAAACAGGGATACCTCGATTATATAAAATGGCGTGGTTTGTAGAGATAAAGGTCATTGGAGTAGTGACCACTTCTTTCCCTTCTATATTTAAAACCGCCATCGCTAGGTGCAGAGCGGCCGTTGCAGAGTTCAGGGCCACCGCATATTTGACCCCGATATATTGAGCAAATTTTTTCTCAAACTCCTCTGTTTTGGGTCCCAAGCCAATCCAGCCAGAGAGGAGAACTTCTTTGACCGCTTCTACTTCTTCTATACCCATAGAGGGTCTAAACACAGGAATCATAATCTACTCCTTCTTTTTCTTATTTTTCTTCCGAAATTTTTCATTAGATTTTAACACTTGTATTAGTAATTCAGGTGTGTACCCTGCTTTAATTGAAGCTTGAACAATGCCGTTGATATCTTTAGGAAGACACTTGCCTGCAAATCCCCGAGCCTCTTTAAAAACCATGGTATGCATTGGATTGATATTGGCTCTGAAAGAACGAATTTTGATAAGGTTAAAGACATTTTCAGAGATCCGTTTTTAATTTTGCGCATCTTGGCTATCAGAGCATTTATTCTTTTAGACCGCAGACCATTTAGACCCAGCTGTCTGTACATTTTTCGCAAAAAAGATGTCATATCAAACCTCTAAATAGTCCTTCTTCCCTCTTAATTTAAGATTGTATTTTAGCATTTCTACAAAGGGTTTTGCTTCCTCTTTTAGTCCGTTTTTTATTAACCAGTAAGTAAATGCATTTAAATCTTTTGGTAAACATTTTCCTGCGAAGCCTCTATTTTCCGGAAATACAGCGGTATGCATAATATCCACTCTTGGATCCAGCGCCCAACCATCTCTTACTTGATACCAATCTGCTTCTGCCTTTTGGCAAGCATCATAAAAAATATTTACGAAAGATAGTTTCCATCCAAAGTAAAAATTTTCCATATACTTAATTATTTCCGCTTCTATTGGTTCTACCCTCATATATCTTTTTTCTGGACCAAGGATGGGTACTAATAAATCAAAAATATAACGGCAATCTTCTGTGCCTCCTCCCAAAATAACAAAAGGAGTTTGCCTCATATCCGTTCGGAAATCCATTCTTGGAGAGACATAGTGTTTTCCCTCTCCAACATATTCTGGGCTAAATACGATTTTTTTCTGATACTTTGCTTTTAACCGGTCAGTTGTTCCTGGCTCAATAGTCGACTTAATTAAAATTACTGGCGTGTCTAACCAAGAGGCAACCTCTTCCACAATAGAAGTGTCACACCGATAAATTCTTATTCCATCTGCTTCTACATAATCTTCTTTTTTCATTGGGGTGGGCACGCAAATAACACCCAAGTCACATTGATTAATTATTTTTTTAGAATTACCATCTGCTTTGTGCTCGCTAATTATTTTTCCCTCCTTAAACTCGTAAAGAATTTCTTTGTCTAGTGCTAAAACTTGATAGTGATCTTTTACCATATTTGTAAAAGCTTTCCCCACATAACCATACCCTACAACACCAATTTTTTTCATTGAATTCTCCTTTTTGTTCTCATTATTTTGTGACTCTTTCTTTCTCTAATATATATATTAGACCTTGTTGAGTCAATCTTTTTTTGGTAGATTATGCTTAAAATCGATGAATCATAAAACATTTAAAACCGCTTTCGGAGGAGGTGGAAGGTGAAACTTGTTATTGTTATTCCTGCTTATAATGAAGAAAAAACAATTGGGAAATTAATTGATCAACTAAAAAACCAAGGTTATCGGCGGATAATTGTAGTTGATGATGGATCAGAGGATAGAACTTATAAAATAGCTTCTTCTAAGAATGCGGAGGTTTTTCGGCATATTTTCAACCGAGGATTGGGCGGAGCTTTAAGAACTGGTTTTGCTGCGGCTTTAAAAAATGGGGCTGATTTGATTGTTACTATGGACGCAGATTTACAGCACTCAGTAAGCGATATTCCAAAGCTTGTCAGTCCGGTTATAAATAAAGAAGCAGATGTAGTTATCGGTTCCCGGATGCTAGATTTTCGTGATATGCCCTTATCACGAAGACTTGCAAATAAAATAGCCAATTTCTTTACTTGGTTGTTTTTTGGACTTAAAGTAACCGATTCGCAATCAGGCTTTCGGTGCTTTTCTAAAAAGGCGTTGGCAAAAATGGATTTAACTTCTAATAAGATGGAGATTTCTTCTGAAATTATTCAGGAAATTAAAAGAAATAACCTAAGGCTTAAAGAGATACCGATAAAAAGTATTTACACTTCCTACTCTCTGTCTAAAGGGCAAAATTTGATTTTAGGGATAAAAACATTAATTAAACTAATTTTATTGAGGACAAAATGATTAGACCGTTTTCTATTTTAGTCTCGCTTATCTTTTTATTCTCAATATTTTTGTTAATTCAGCGTAAGAGGGTCAAAAGAATTTCTCTTTTTGGGCTGGTATGGTGGTTTTTGTTTTGGTTGGGGGTTTTAATATTTGCCTGGGAACCAAAAACCAGCGATCGTATTGCTCAGGTTTTGGGCATAGGAAGAGGGGTGGATGTAATTGTGGTTGGGGCAATCATTATTCTCTACTATTTGATTTTCTGGATATATAACAAAATTTTTTATTTCGAATCTTGTCTTACAGAAATTATTAAAGAATTAGCTCTCTTAAGGCGCAAAGTTGATAAAAAAGGAAAACAAAAATGAAAGTCGGGATTGATGCGAGGATGTTGGGGTATTCGGGGATTGGGCGGTATACAGAGAATTTGATGCGGGAGATTTTGCAGATTGATAAAAAGAATCAATATGTTGCGTTTGTGCAGAAAGGCAAAGAAGGATTTAAGAAATTCATTAATCCTAAATCCAAAACCTTAAATCTCAAAGTTATAGAAGTAGATGCGCCGATTTATTCTTTTAAGGAGCAGTACAATTTTTTGGAGGCGGTCGTCAGAGAAAAGTTAGACGTAATGCATTTCACTCATTTTAATCGGCCGATTTTTTACAGCCGACCCTCAGTGCTAACAATTCACGATTTAACCCCCATTTATTTTCCCGGCAAAAAGAGAAGTTCATTCGTTGAGCAATTCGCCTATCGTTTAGTTTTGAAGTCTGCTTTAAAAAAGGCAAACAGAATTATTGCTGTTTCCAATTTCACGAAAAAAGACATTTTAAAAAACTTCTCTTTTTTAGACGAGGGCAAAATTGTTGTAATTTACGAAGGCATTGCCCGCTTCGCGGGAGATCCGAAACAATTCGTAAATCATAAATCTAAATTCTTAAATCTTAAACCTTACCTCTTATACGTCGGTGTTTGGCGGGAACACAAGAATCTTTTGGGTCTTATCCGGGCATATGAAAAATTAAAGCAAAACTCCAATAGTATCCAGTATTGGAGAAAATGTAGAGAAAATGAATTCAAAAAGATAGCAAGTTTGAAATTAGAGGATTTAAAAAACTTAAAATTAGTTATCGTCGGTAAACCTGATCCTTATTATCCGGAAGTGCCGGAGGCGGCAGAGAAGTCACCTTTTAAAAAAGATATTATTTTAACGGGCTATGTTTCCGATGAGGAATTGTTTCTTTTATATCAAAACGCCGCTGCATTTGTTTTTCCCTCTTTTTATGAAGGATTTGGGTTGCCGCCTCTTGAGGCAATGTCGTATGGCGTTCCGGTGGTGAGTTCAAATGCCGCTTCTTTGCCTGAAATCTTAGGTGATGCCGCTTTATATTTCGATTCCAAAAATACAGAAGAGATGGCTGACAAGATTGCCCAAGCGCTTTTTGATGGAGATTTGAGGAAGAGTTTAATTGAAAAAGGCAAAAAACAGGTGTTAAAATATTCTTGGCAAAAAATGGCACAAGAAACATTGAAAGTATATAATGAGATTACAAAAAAAGATTTAAGAAATAAGATTTAAGAAGGAGTAAAAGATGAGTTTAGAGCAAAAATTTATTTATGAAGCATTGGGGGCAGGGGTTTTGGGTATTTTGTATGCTTTTTATCTTATTCTTTGGGTTTTGAGAAAGCCGGCTGGTAATCTCAAAATGCAAGAAATTGCCAAAGCAATCCAAGAAGGAGCCAGCGCCTATTTAAAAAGACAATACAAGGTTGTGGCGGCTGTGGCTTTGGTCTTGGCTGCGATAATTTGGTGGAAACTAGGCTATTTAACTTCTTTGGGGTTTCTTTTGGGTGGTTTTCTTTCTGCTTTGGCTGGGGCGATTGGGATGATTGTTGCAACGAGGGCGAATGTTAGATGTGCCGAAGCGGCAAAAGATGGTCAAGAAAAGGCTTTTGCAATAGCGGCAAAATCTGGTCAGGTGACAGGATTTTTGGTTGCCGCGCTTGCTTTACTTGCGGTTGCTGGTTTTTATGCTTTAACCTCTAATCTGGGGGCTCTTATCGGGCTTGGTTTTGGCGGTTCTTTGATTTCTATCTTTGCTCGATTAGGTGGTGGTATTTTTACCAAAGCGGCTGATGTTGGTGCTGATTTGGTCGGCAAAGTTGAGAAGAACATTCCTGAAGATGATCCCCGCAATCCGGCGGTTATTGCTGACAATGTTGGGGATAATGTTGGTGATGATGCGGGGATGGCGGCTGATTTGTTTGAGACCTATGTTGTGACAACAATCGCGGCTATGCTGCTAGGCAATCTTTTGTTTCATAAAACATTAATGGTGGTTTTGCCTCTGATCTTAGGTGCCGTTGCTATGGTTGGTTGTATCGTCGGTTCCTTATTTATTCGGATTTCTCGGCAATCCAAAAATATAATGGCTGGTTTTTACAAAGGTTTGATTATTTCGGCTTTGATTTCAGCTCTTGGTTTTTGGTGGATTTTATCTAACAAAACGATTACGACCGACATCAATTTGTTATACGCTACTTTTGTTGGTTTAGGTGTGACTTTTGCTCTGGTTTTAATTACGGATTATTTTACTTCTAGAAAATATCGTCCGGTTATTTCAATTGCCGAAAGTTCTCAGAGTGGCCATGCAACAAATATTATCACAGGGTTGGCCGTTTCTATGTCCTCAACCGCCTGGCCGGTTTTGATTATTTGTGCGGGGGTTTTAAGTTCTTACCTTTTGGCCGGGCTTTATGGGGTGGCTTTGGCTGCCTTTTCAATGCTTTCGGTGATGGGAATTATTATCTCGATTGATGCTTACGGCCCGGTTTCAGATAATGCGGCTGGTATTTCAGAAATGGCTGGGTTGCCTGATGAAGTTAGAAAAAGTCTCGACCCGCTGGATGCGGTCGGAAATACAACAAAGGCGACTACAAAAGGTTATGCGATTGGCTCTGCTGGTCTTGCCGCTTTGGTTTTGTTTGCCGCTTATGCCCAAGAGATTTCAGCGGCCAGTTTCCAGTTGAATGATCCTTATATTTTAATTGGTTTATTTATTGGCGGTCTTTTACCTTATTATTTTGGTTCAAGGGCGATGTCTGCTGTGGGAAAAGCGGCTGGTTCGGTTGTTTCAGAGGTTCGGCGACAATTTAAGGAAATCAAGGGAATAATGACTGGGCAGGCAAAACCAGATTATGGAAAGTGCGTTGAAATTGTTACAAGAGCTGCCCAAAAAGAAATGCTTCTGCCCGCTCTACTTCCGGTTCTGGCGCCGATTTTAGTCGGTTTTATTTTAGGTCCCAAGGCTCTAGGTGGGTTGTTGGTTGGAAGTATTATAACTGGGTTGTTTGTGGCGATTAGCATGACCTCAGGCGGTGCGGCTTGGGATAATGCTAAAAAATATATTGAAGAGGGAAACTTGGGCGGAAAAGGTTCTCTTACTCATCAAGCGGCAATCACTGGCGATACAGTGGGAGACCCGTATAAAGATACTGCTGGGCCTGCTATTAACCCGATGATCAAGGTGCTTAATATAGTGGCTCTTTTAATAATTAGTTTTATTAAATAAATTCAAAATTGTCTACTAATTACTAATAGACACTAATTTTGACCAAAATGCCAAAGTGATGTTTTTTGATTGGATACCAAGAGAAGGAAAAGTTGAGGGAGTTTTTGGGAAAATACAAGTAAAAGTAAAAAGTAAAAAGTAAAAACGCAAAAGTAAAAACCACAACTTAAAAGTTTTGCCTTGTGGTTTTGCCTTTTGACTTTTACCTTTTGAGTTTATAGATGTTAAAAGCCACGATTGATCGTTTTGAAGGTGATTTTGCTATTTTATCTTTGGAAACGGGCGAGAAACTCAATTGGCCAAAAGAAAAGTTGCCGGCTGGGACAAAAGAAGGTTCGGTTGTTTGGCTTTCTATTTCAATAGACAAAGAAGGAAGTTTAAGGCAGAGAGAATTGGCAAAAGAAATATTAAATGAGATACTAAAGACAGAAAATGAAAAATAAAGCAGTAGTTTATTTTGGCTTTGGTTTTTTGGCACTCGTTACGGCCTTAATTTTGCTCTTTGCTGGATACAGTCTTGTCTATGCCAATAAAATTTATCCCAATGTTTTTTTGGCTGACGAAAATTTTGGCGGTCTTTCTGAAACAGAAGCTAAGGACAAGATAGAGACCAAGTATAAAGATTTGAAATTGGACAAGATTAGTTTTGTCTACGGAGAAAAAAGATGGGATTTAAAGCCGGAAGAGATTGAGCTTCAATATGATTCAGAACGTACATTCAAGGAACTTTGGCAAGTAGGTCGTAAAGCCAGTTTTTCGGAGTCGCTCAAGGACCAAATTTTAGCACCCTTTGTGCCAAAACATTTGATGGCTCATATAGATTATAGCCCTGACAAGTTGGACAAGAAGATTACAGAGATTAAAAAGGAATTAGACATTCCTTTGCAAACAATATCCTTTGGTTGGCAAGATGGTCAGGTTAAGATGCTCCCAGGGAAGAGTGGGCAGGCGCTTTTGAAGGACGAGACCCTTGTGAATTTTGAAAAGGCGTTGCGAGAATTTAAAAATAATATTGATTTAGCAGTAGTCCAAACAGCACCCAAGGTAACAGAGGAGGGGGCAACGAAGGCAAAAGAGACATTTACTCAAATGGTTTCTGGTGGATTGGTTTTAAAATGGGATACCCAAAGGTTTAATCTGGGGCCTTTAGATATTCAAAAATGGATAACCTACGAGGAGAAAAAGGTAGACGGAAGTTGGGAACTTGAGGTAAAATTAGACCATAACAAGGTTAAGTCATATTTACAATCAATTGCCAAAAAAATTGATAAAGAGCCTATTGATGCTAAATTGACGATTTCCGACGGCAAGGCCACTGTTTTTCAGCCCCACCAAGATGGTTATCAGTTGGACCAAGACCAGAGTTTGCGGGACATTGAGAAGGTTTTAACGAGCGAGGAGAATAGCCAAAAGGAAGTTGAACTGACTGTTAAAGAACTAAAGGCCGAGGTGAGAGATGATACAATTGACCAATTGGGGGTTCACGAACTTATTGGTGAGGGTTCTTCTTCTTTTAAGGGATCGCCGAAGAACCGCATTCACAATATTACAGTCGGGGCAAATTTATTTAACGGAGTTTTGATTAAGCCAGGCGATGTTTTTTCGTTTAATCAGGTTTTGGGTGAGGTTTCGGCCAGAAGAGGCTTTCTGCCCGAATTAGTGATAAAAGAGGATAGGCTCATTCCTGAGACGGGAGGCGGTCTTTGTCAGGTTTCCACTACTATGTTCCGGGCGGCTGTCTATTCTGGGTTGGATATCTTAGAACGAACGCCCCATTCTTTCCGGGTGAGATATTACGAGCCGCCAGTAGGTCTTGATGCCACGGTTTATATTCCGAAGCCGGATTTGAAGTTTAAAAATGATACCCCAGGTTATATCTTGATCCAGACAAAAATAGAAGGGTCAACCTTAACCTTTCAATTTTATGGCACAAAAGATGGTCGGACAGTAGAGGTTAAGGGTCCGTTCACATCTGGTTATCGTTCGCCTGGACCGGCTAAATATATTGATGACCCCTCGCTACCACAAGGGGAGTTAAAACTAATTGAGAGAGCGGTTCCGGGTCTGACAGCCACAATTAATTGGACGGTTTATAAAGACGGCCAAGTTTTACACCAAAAAACCTTTGTCTCTAAATATGTGCCTTGGCCTGCCAAATATAAAAGAGGAACAGGGCCAGCCGCCCAGTAAAGGAGTGAACAATGTATGACCCAAAAATTTTCAAAACCTACGACATTAGAGGAATTTATCCAGACCAACTTGATGAAGATGTGGCTTATAAAATTGGTAGAGCAGTGGTTGAGTTTTTGAAGGCTGACACCTTAGTGCTTGGAAGAGATATGAGATTGTCGGGTGAGAAGTTGTCCAAAGCCGCGGCCCAGGGTATTGTAGATGGCGGGGCTGATGTGATTGATATTGGTATGGTTTCTACTCCTTTGGCTTATTTTGCCATTGCTGATTATGGACATGAAGGAGGAATAATTATCTCAGCCAGTCACAATCCATCAAAATACAATGGCTTTAAAATATGTCGGGAAAGGGCAATTCCTATTTCAGGAGAAACCGGGCTTTTGGAAATTAAACAGTTGGTGGAAAGAGGAAAGTTTGAGGAAAAACCGTCTGGTCAGCTTATTCGGACAGATGTTTTAGATGATTATGTGAGCAAGATTTTGAGTTTAATTGATAAAAAAAGATGGAAGGATGCAAAGAGATTAAAAGTTGTGGCTGATTTTGGCAATGGAATGGGGGCGAAAACCTTGTCTAACATTTTTAAGACGCTCGGCGTCAAAATGTTGACTATTTATTCAGAACCGGACGGTTCTTTTCCAAACCATGAACCAAATCCTCTCAAAGAAGAAAATTTAAAAACTCTAAAAAAGTTGGTTTTAAAAGAAAAGGCAGATTTTGGCCTAGCCTTGGATGGTGATGCCGATAGGGTGGGTTTTGTGGACGAGAAAGGAGAGACAGTGACAGGTGACATAATCACAGCCCTACTGTCCAAAGAGATTTTAAAAGACAATCCCGGGGCCAAGATTATATATGACCTGCGTTCCTCTTGGGCGGCCGCGGAAGAAATTCAAAAAGCAGGCGGTGTTCCGATTGAATACAAAGTGGGACACGCTTTAATCAAGGAAAAAATGAGAAAAGAGGGAGTTGTTTTTGCTGGCGAGTTATCAATGCATTTTTATTTTAGAGATTTTTATGGAGTTGAAAATTCTGATTTGGCTATATTAAAAATCGCTGAACTTGTTTTGGCTGAAAAGAAGTCCTTGTCAGCACTTGCCCGTCCAGTTAAAAGATATTTTCATACTGGGGAAATTAATTTTGAGGTCAAAGACAAAGAGGGTAAAATCAAGAAGATAGAAGAAAAATACGGGGCGCTCCAGAGCGCAAAGGTTTCTCATCTTGACGGACTGAAGGTTGAGTTTAGTGACTGGTGGTTTAGTTTGCGCGCTTCCAACACTGAACCACTTTTACGACTCAATTTAGAAGCAAAGACAAAAGAGTTGATGGAAGAGAAAAAGAAAGAGATGGTCAGATTGATTCAAGGTTAAAAAGAGAGGCCTGCTGCTTGTTTGACCTTGAGTAATGTGTTTTGGGCTATTTTTTGGGCCTTGCGAGAGCCATCTTCTAAGATTTTTTTAATTTTGTCAGGCTTATTTAAGAATTCGTTCCTTTTTTGTCTAATAGGCTGAAGGCATTTAATAATATCTCTGGCTAAAACCTCTTTCATTTCCTCATATTTTATTACCCCCCTTTTGTAGCGGCCTTCAAAATCTTTCAGCGTTTCATTTCTTGAAAATAGTTCCATTAGTTTAAACAAATTGGCGACGCCCGGACTCATTTTGTTAGACGGTCCTATATCTGTAACTGCCTTTTTGATTTTTTCTTTGATGACATCTGGGCTGTCTGCTAAATAAATACAATTTTCTTCTCCAAATGATTTAGACATTTTTTCAGAAGGTCGATTAAGCCCCATTATTTTGGGCGTCTCAGAAAGAAGCGCTTTTGGCTCTGGGAACATTTTCCCCAGTTTATGATTGACGGCCTGGGCAATATTTCGTGTAATCTCAATATGAGCAACCTGGTCTTCGCCTACTGGCACAGCCGTCGCTTTATAAATTAAAATATCAGCCGCCTGTAAAACCGGATAACCCAAAAGCCCAAAATTTTGGAAATCAGGGTATTCTCTAATTTGTTCTTTATAAGTGGGGCAGCGCAAAAGCCATCCGAGTGGGGCAAACATCCCTAAAAGCAAGGCCAACTCCGCATGTTCGGGTACTTGCGATTGGATAAAAATTGTAGACTTGTTAGGGTCAAGGCCAATAGCCAGCCAATCTGCAACCATTTGGAGAGTATTTTCTCGGATTTGAGTGAAATCAGTGGGTGTGGTGAGGGCGTGGTAGTCGGCGACCATAAAAAAGCATTCATACTCGTCTTGCAATTTTACCCAATTTTTTAAAGCGCCGAAAAAATTGCCAATATGCATTTTTCCTGTCGGCCGCATTCCTGATAGAATTCTTTTTCGCACTACTTTCTCCTTAGTCTGAATGTATCAGAGATTATGATATAATTCAAGTGAAATGGGATTAGTCACAAAAAGACAAAAAAAGGCCAAATTCATTGCTTCAATTTTAGCGGCTGTGCCATTTGTTCGGATGATTGCCCTAACAGGTTCTTTGGCGCGCGGTGAAAGCAGAGAGGATTCTGATATTGATTTTTTTGTCGTTACTCAAACCGGACGAATTTGGACTTGCCGATTTTTTATTATTCTTTTGCTTAAACTTTTAGGCCAATACCGAACAGACGAAAATACCGCTGGCAAGATTTGTCCTAATCGCTATCAGGCTGAGGATTCTTTAGAAATTTATCCTCACAGCGTTTATCACGCAAAAGAGTATTCCCAGATCGTTCCTTTATTTGATAGTGGCAGTGTTTATCAGAGATTTCAAGAGGCCAACAAATGGATAATAAAAAAAATCAAAGAGCAAAGAGCAAAAATAAAAAACGCAAATCAAAACTTAAAAATTAAAGAGAGTCAAGTTTTGAGATTTTTGAGAAGAGTTGGAGAGAGCATTTTAATTGGCCGTTTTGGTGATTTATTGGAGGAGAAACTAAAAAATTATCAGACAAAACGAATTTTGTGGGATAAAAGAACTTATCAGAGGCAAGCAAGGATAATCATCTCTGACCAAAGATTGTGCTTTCACCCGAAGGCAAGATAGTCTCGGCAAATAAAATTTAAATAACAAAAATGATAGAAGATCTTCAAAAGTGGGACAGGATTGCTTCAAAATATGACCAATCTGCTCAAAGCGTTTTATTTAGAGAGAAATTTTTACATCCTTTGATTTTAAAATCCCTTAAAGGCGTTAAAGGCAAAAAAATTTTGGATGCTGGATGTGCAACTGGGGTTTTCTCAAGAATTTTAGCGAAAAAAGGAACAAAGGTTTACGCTGTGGATGGCTCAAAAGAGATGATTAAGATTGCCCAAAAGCAGAGCGAAAACGGGATAAAATATCAAGTGGCTGATTTAGGTAAAGACTTGCCATTTTCTGATAATTTTTTTGATTCAGTTGTTAGCATTCATGTCTTAATGGATATTCAAAATTATCAGAAAGCGCTTTTTGAGTTTCACCGGGTTTTAAGGCGCGGCGGAAAACTTGTTTTTTCTATATCCCATCCCTGCTTTACTGTTCCGACTTTAAATTGGAAGAGGGGTCTTTTGGGTCGGTTCTCTGTAAATTATGCTTATGCTATGATAGATGATTATTTTAAGCGCCGCAAAATAGAAAAATATTTGGTTGATAAAAAATCTGCCACGCCTCACTATCATCGGCCAGTTGAAGATTATATAAATGGTTTAGTCAAGGCCGGTTTTCAAGTTTCAGATGTCCAAGAACCGAAAATGCCCAAAGAATTGGCGAAAAAAACGCATTTCTTCTTGGCTGACAAGGTTCCGCTGACTTTAATTGTTAAGGCTGTCGCTGTAAAATAAGTCTAAAGAGATACGATGAGTCAAGTAATTTCTTATGGTCTTATCGCTGCTTTTGCTCTTGTTGGTGGGGCCTTTTTGGGTGCATATTTTAAAATTAAAGAAAAAATAATCGGAACCTTTATGGCTTTTGGCGCAGGGACCCTAATTGCTGCTTTGTCTTTTGGCCTTTTGGAAGAGTCTTATAAGTTAGCCGGGCTTTCTCATACGATTTGGGCCTTCTTTTTAGGAGGATTAGTTTTTGTTTTCGGGGATTACTTGATTATTAGATTAGGGGGTCGTGGCCATAAAGATATTTACGCAACTGACAAAACTCAGGGCTTTGCGATTGTATTGGGTGCTATTTTAGATGGAATTCCTGAGTCTTTGGCTATGGGGGTATCTCTTTTGATTGGCAAGGGTTTAGGTTTTTTAATGTTGGTGGCTATTTTCCTTTCTAATTTTCCAGAGGGTATCTCCTCGGCCTATGATTTATTAAAGGCTGGCCAAATAAAGAGCAAAATTATTGGGATATGGACTTTGGTTGCTATATCTGGTTTTGTTTTTGTTATTTTGGGTTATACACTTTTTGGCCATATTCCTCAATTTATTTTAGGTATAACTGAAGCAATTGCTGCTGGCGCGTTGCTTGCTATGGTTGCCTCAACAATGATGCCCGAGGCCTATCAAGAAAGCGGTCTGTTTGTTTCTTTAGTTACGGTACTGGGTTTTTTGGTGATTTTTATGCTTTCAAAAGGGGCTTGACAAAATTTCTTGCCCTATGGTATTTTAAAATGTGCTTTTTAAAATTGGTTTAAATTTGCGACTTTTGGGCTGGTAGGGAATGAGATCCCCCCTTCTCTTCCTTGCCAGCTTAAAGGTCGAAAATAGGAGTTAGGATATAGGTGATAGGAGATAGGGATAGAGAAATTTCTAAATCCTAAATCCTAAAACCTAAATCCTGTTCGACAGAAAGGAGAACCATGAAAGTTAAACCACTTGGTAGTCGTGTTTTAGTTAAGGCTTTATCAGCCGAAGAGAAAACTGATTCAGGAATTTATCTCCCCGAGTCAGCCAAAGAAAAACCCGAAGAGGGAGAAGTTTTAGAGGTTGGCGAGGGGAAATGGATTGAAGGAAAATTAGTGCCCTTATCAGTTAAAAAGGGCGACAGAGTTATCTTTTCAAAGTATGGCCCCGATGAAATAAAGGTCGACGGGGAAGAACTTTTGATTGTGAAAGAAGAAGATATCTTGGCGGTCATAGAATGACCGCTCCCTCGCTAATAGCGAATCAAACCAATAACTAATTCGTTATTAGATAAGATTAGTTATTAGCGAGGTAACAAACCGGAGGTTTGTATGCCTAAACAACTAAAATACAGAGAAGATGCGCGAGAAGCCTTAAAAAGAGGGGTCAATAAATTGGCCGATGCTGTTCGCGTCACTTTAGGGCCAAAAGGTCGTAACGTTTTATTTGATAAAGGTTTTGGTAGCCCAACAATCACTAATGATGGGGTCACCATTGCCAAAGAAATTGAACTTGAAGATAAATTTGAAAATGTTGGGGCTCAGGTTATCAAGGAAGCCGCTTCTAAAACCGGTGACGATGCTGGCGATGGAACAACCACTGCTACAGTCCTTGCTCAAAGTTTAATCAACGAAGGTCTTAAAAATGTTACTGCAGGCGCCAACCCAATGGCCATTAGAAAAGGTATTGAAAAGGGTACTGAAAAGGTAGTTTCCGCTTTAAAGAAAAGCGCCAAGCAGATAACCGAAAGACATGAAATCGAGCAGGTAGCGACCATTTCTTCAGATAATCCAGAGGTTGGGAAGGTCATTGCTGATGCGGTAGAGAAGGTGGGAAAGGATGGCGTGATTACTGTTGAAGAATCTCAAACCTTGGGTTTGCAATTGGAAGTGGTTGAAGGAATGCAATTTGACCGCGGCTTTGTCTCGCCTTATATGATTACTGATACCTCCCGAATGGAGGCAGTGCTAGAAAATCCATATATTTTAATTACTGACTTGAAAATATCGGCTGTTTCAGACATTTTGCCATTGCTGGAGTCTTTAGCCAGTCAAGGCAAAAAGGAATTGGTTATTATTGCTGACGAAATTGAAGGAGAGGCATTGGCAACTTTGGTTGTTAATAAACTAAGAGGCGTATTCAATGCCTTGGCAGTAAAGGCGCCCGGATTTGGCGATAGGCGTAAAGAAATGTTGGAGGATATCGCGGTTCTAACAGGTGGTCAGTTTATTTCGGAAGATCTGGGCTTAAAATTGGAGAATGTAAAAGTGGATATGTTGGGTCAGGCGCGCAAGGTGGTAGCAGATAAAGAAAATACAACCATCATTGAAGGAAAAGGTAGCCCAGAGAAAATCAAAGCGCGGATTGCCCAAATTAAAACTGAACTTGAAAAAACAACCTCAGAATTTGATAAGGAGAAATTGCAAGAACGACTGGCGAAATTGGCTGGTGGCGTAGCCGTGATTAAGGTTGGTGCAGCAACTGAAGTAGAGATGCGTGAAAAGAAACACAGAGTAGAAGATGCCAAAAGCGCTACCTTGGCCGCTATTGAAGAGGGTATTGTGCCGGGCGGCGGTGTGGCTTTGGTTGATGTGATAAGAAGTTTAGATGAGGTTGAGGTGGAGGGAGATGAGGCGATTGGTGTGGCTATCTTAAGAAAGGCCTTAGAAGCACCAATGAGACAGATTGTTGAAAATGCGGGCAAGGAAGGTTCTGTTGTTATTGCCAATGTTAAAAAACAACCAAAAGGCGTGGGTTATGATGCAGCCAAAGATGAGTATGTGGATATGCTCAAAGCAGGGATTATTGACCCATTGAAAGTCACCCGTTCGGCCCTCCAAAATGCTGCTTCGGCAGCGGCGATGCTTTTGACGAGCGAAGTGGCGATTGTTGAATTGCCTGAGAAAAAGGAAACGCCATCCATGCCGTCAATGCCAGAGTACTAAACAAAATTAAAAATTAAAAAGCAAGAGTGTAGTAGAATGAAAAGGTGCGGGTAGTTGAAATTCCGCGCCTTTTCGTGTTAGAATGGTTTTTGAGGGGCCGTAGCTTAGCTGGTTTAAAGCGTCGGGCTGTCAATCCGAAGATCGCCGGTTCGAATCCGGTCGGCCCCGTTGATAAAAAATCTAAAAACCATATAATTAAATCAAAAATACAACAAAACCAAGGGGACGGTTCTCTTTTGAAGCGAGTTTTCGGCTTTTTTGATACTAATTTTCTCCCATATTTCATTAATTTTTTGTTTTTGGATAAAATGTAGCCAAGATGAATTTTCAAGAAAAAGTGTTATGTGTAGTTTCCCAGATTCCAAGGGGGCGTTTTTTGTCTTATAAAGAAGTAGCCAGGCTCTGTCAGAACAAAAAGGCTGTCCGGGCCGTGGCCAATATTTTGAGCAAAAATCAATGTCCTACAATTCCCTGTCACCGTGTTATCAAAAGCAATGGGGAGGTTGGAGGTTACCAAGGCTCGCTAAAAAACAGTTGGAAAAAAGCGGCGCTTCTTTTAAGAGAAGGGGCAATAGGAGTAGTGCCCACGGATACAATTTATGGTATCTGCGGCAAGGCCTTAGATAAAAAAGTAGTAGAGAAAATATACAGCCTGAGAAAACGCAGCCCCAATAAGCCAATGGTAATTCTCGTCGCTTCAAAAGATGATTTAAGTCAATTTGGGATTAAATTAACAAAATGGCAACAAAAAATTTTAGAAAAAGTCTGGCCAGGAGAAATTAGTCTTGTTTTGTCTTGCCCTTTACAAAAATTTTCTTATTTACACCGCGGGCAGAAGAGTCTGGCTTTCCGTCTGCCAAAAAATCAGCATCTTGTGGAAATACTAAAAATTGCCGGGCCATTGGTGGCGCCAAGCGCAAATATAGAAGGTGAAAAACCAGCAGAAATCATCTCTCAAGCAAAAAGGTATTTTGGGGAGGAAGTATTTTATTACAACAAAGGGAGGATTGTGGGGTTTCCCTCAACAATTTTAGATATAACCAAAAAGCCGGCGAGAATTTTAAGAAAGGGAAAAATAAAGAAAGCAGTTATTTGTTAAAATAAATTTTTGGCTTATATTTTGTTTCTTAATTTTGAATTACCTCTTTTTGTGGCGTTCTCTTGCAAAGATGGCTTGACTCCCGCAATGATGCTATGCTTAAAATGTACTATGATAAATTCTGACGAGCGGTTGGTTGGTGACTATCTTAAAGGCGACGAAAAATCGCTGGAGATTTTAATCAAGCGCTATCTTGGGCCAATTTATGGTTTTGTTTTTCGGTTTGTTGGAAATAGAGAGGATGCGGAGGATATTACTCAAGAAGTATTTGTAAGGGCTTGGCGGAATTTGAAAAGGTTTAATCTACAAAAAAGCTTTAAAACCTGGATTTTTTCTATTGCTAAAAATACGGCGATTGATTTTTTAAGAAAAAGAAGGGTGCAGGTTTTTTCGGAGACAGAGATTGAAACATTGGCTGACCCCACTCCCCTCCCCCAAGAATTATTAGAAAAAGCAGAAGCGGCGAAATTACTTGAATCAGCGCTTAATAAACTAGGGCTCAAATACCGGATGGTATTATATCTCTATTACAATGACCACTTTAACTTCCGCGAAATTGCTGAGATTTTGGGCGAGCCGCTTAATACAATAAAAAGCCGACACAGAAGAGCATTGCTGATGTTGAGAAAATTGTTAGAAAAGAAATAAAGGATGCACCAAAAGGCATCCCTTTTTCGTATTAATAGGTAGAGAGCAGAAAATTATGCGCAAAGATTTCGAGAAATTACTTACTCATCTAAAACCTGTCGAGCCGCCGGGCGATCTTTTTGAGCGGGTGGTTTTTGCTATTCAAAAAGAGCAACAATTACAAAGAAAAAGGAGACAATTGTTTGGTTTTTCTATTGCATTACTTGCTCTTTTTGCTCTGCCATTTTCCTCCCTTCTTTTAACCAATCAAATAAAAGAATCGGGCATTTTTTACTTCTTCGCCAGTCTTTTTATGGATTGGAATCTTATTCTTGCCCTTGGGAAGGAATATCTTTTGGCTATTTTGGAATCATTGCCTATTGCTGGAATCACGATTTTCTTAGGCAATCTTGTTTTTATTCTTTTTGCTTGGCGAATTTTAATCACCAATAAAACTTGCGCTTTAACTCTTGGGAGATAAAAATGAACACAGAGGAAAAATCTAAAGAGGAAGAAAAGCCCCCAAAAAAAGACCGCTTGAAGTGGTTCATTTTGGGTTTTTGTGGTTTTATCATCATTCTTTTAATTCTCGGCTTGGGTATTTTTATTGGCGCGACCAAAGCGCGTTTTTCCTACCGCTGGGCAGAAAATTATCATAAGAATTTTGGCGGACCAAGAGGTGGATTTATGGGTGGTTTTCCAGGATTTCCAGATAGGGATTTTATTGAAGGACACGGCACTTTTGGCGAGATTATTAAAATTAATGATTCTGATTTGGTCATAAAAGGCCGGGATGATGTGGAAAAAGTCATTCTTATCACAAAAGATACCGTTATAAAAAAAGGCAAAAAGACAATTAAAAAAGAAGACCTAAAGGTCGGCAATGCAATAACAGTGATTGGCAATCCGGATAACCAAGGTCGAATTGAAGCAGAGTTAATTCGGGTTTTCGGTTTTTAGGAGGATAAATGTTTTATTTACAATATCTTAAAGCCGAGTTAACAAAAAGATTGGGCAAAACCATTACCATTTCTTTGGGATTGGGGATCACTAGCGCCATTATTGTGGCGATTGTTTCAGTTTCGCAAGGCCTTTCTAATACCCAAAAGCAGGTTTTAAATCCCTTAGAAAATGTTGGCACTGACCTTGTTTTAACAAGATCAATTGGACAGGAAGAGATGCGAACACTGGATGAAGCCACAAGAACAGAGTATGCTCAAGAAAATAGAGTCACCACTGATTTATCAAAACTGGGCAAGGCGGGCGATAACTTTAAATTAGATACTTTTTTGGCTGGCAATATGCTTTCTTTTTCAACTGACGAGTTGAAGAAAATGGATGCCTCTTTGGTGAAGGATTATGCCGCGGGTTTGATTTTAAACGTGATGCATCAAGAAGGTAAAATTCCTGAAATTGTAGCTGAATTTAAAACACAAGAACAGGAAATGCAGATTGCGCCGCTTACTGCCGAAGAAGAAAAAGCAATCAACGATGCTCGCACAAAAGCAATGGAAGAATTAAAGGCTAAGGGGATTGATCCACGTTCAGATGAAGGTAGACAATACATTCGCGATGCCGTCAATGCTGTCACTCCTGAAAGGATGAAGAAATTCCGCATACCTGCACAAACCTTCCGTCAACAACTTAATACTCCCCAAACAGATATTAAAACAGAAAACTTTACGGTAGCCGGTGTAGATTTAACCAAGAGCGCTCTCGGGCTAATTCTAAAGGACCAAATTGTTCAGGGAAATTATTTCACAGGCGAAGACCAGGCGGTGGTGAATATTAGTTATGCTCAGAAGAAAGGACTAAAAATAGGTGATAAAATTAACTTGGCCAATAAAGATTTTAATATTGTCGGATTTGTTGAACCCAAACTTTATGCATATCCCGCTGATATTTATTTTCCTCTTGCTACGCTCCAAAAGTTGGCCGGCAAAGAAAATCGTATAAACATTGTATTGATAAAGTCCTCTAATGCTTCTTCGGTAGAAGAAACGAGCAAAAAGTTAGCGGATATTTTTGTTGGCGCTAAGGTTTCGGATTCGGCTGATTTAGCCAAGCAGGTTACTGGTAGTTTGATTAATGCTGCCAACTTGACCAATAAATTTGTAGGCCTAGTTACCCTCATTGTTATCTTGGCCGGATTTATCATTGTCAGTTTACTTTCTTTGCTTTCGCTTAATAAAAGAGTTAATGAGTTGGGCACTTTGAAAGCGATTGGCTGGAGTGATGCTTTAGTGGTCAGGCAGGTCTTTTTGGAAAATTTAGTTTTGGGTATTTTAGGCGGCCTTGTGGGTATTGGGATTGGTATGCTCTTTATCTATATCATTAATCGCTTTGATATTTCTTTGACTGCTAACTTTCTTGGCGGCGGATCAATGCAAGAAATGGCAAGGAGATTTTTGGGGCAAAGCGGCACTAAAGTTGCTACGGTGAAACTAAAAATAGATTATTCCTATTTAGTAATGCTGATTGGCGGCGGTGTAGCGCTTTTGGGTTCGATTTTAGCAGGCGGGGTTTCGGCTTTTAGAACAATAAAACTGAAACCTTCTGAGGCTATACGTAAAGTAGAGTAAAGGAGAAAAAATGGCAATCATTGAGGTTAAAAATCTTTACAAAGAATACAAACAGGGCAGTAAGGTAATAAAAGCGGTTGACGGCATCAATCTAAAAATTGAAAAGGGGGAGTTTTTAGTAATTGTAGGGCCATCCGGCTGTGGCAAAACTACCTTTTTACAACTTTTGGGAGGCCTTGAATTTCCAACATCAGGCGAGGTTCTTATTGATGGCGTCAATATTGCCAAGATGAAAGAGAGTAAATTAGCAAAAATTAGACGAGATAAAATTGGATTCATTTTCCAAAACTTCAATCTCCTTCCCACGCTGACGGCTAGCCAAAATGTGGAAGCAGTGATTGCTTATCAGCATACAAATCGTCAAAAAAGAGTCACCGAGATGTTAGAAAGGGTGGGTATTGCTACTCGTGCTAATCACCTGCCGGGTTTGCTTTCTGGTGGCGAGCAACAGCGGGTGGCTATTGCCCGGGCTTTGATTAATGAACCGGATATTATTTTGGCCGACGAGCCAACCGGCAATTTAGACAGCAAAACCGGCGAAGAAATTTTGTCACTTTTGAGAGAGTTGAATAAAAAATTTCAACAAACAATTGTTTTGGTTACTCATTCCGAATACGCCCAAAAATTTGCCGACCGAGTCATTAAAATGAAGGACGGGAAGATTATATCTTCCTAAGAATCTTCTTATTTAACTTGTTATATTGAACGAGTTCGTTGTCGCTTAAGCCGTCAAAGAGCGCGGCTACTTTTTTTAAAAAGAGAGATTTAAACTTTTTGATTTGTGTTATGGTTTTTTGAGAAGGAGCGATTTGGACAAAGCGATGGTCTTTGGGGTTATTTTTTTTAATAAGATATCCGTTTTCAATCAAGCCCTCAATTAATTGGACTGTTGCACTGGAAGAGATGGTTAATTTTTCGGCGAGCTCTTTGACACTGATGTTTTGATGGCGCAGGACAATAAACAAAAGTTGTGCCTGGGTAGGCGTAATCGGGCATTTTCCCAACCCTTCTTGGCCCTTTGTCATTATTTTTCGAGCCAGAGTTTTGAAATTATCAATGATTTCTTCAATAAGTTTTTTCCTGTTAGGCATAATTTTCTTTTTATCTAGTTACTACTCGTTTGAATATTGGCACAGAGATGCTTAAAGTCACAGCGCCAAAAATTAGTAAAATTAAAACTTCCATCCGTACAGCGCCAAAACCGGCGCCCAAAACCATCACCTTGCGTAAAGCCTGAATAGCGTAGGTTAAAGGAATTACATAAGCAATTTTTTGCATAATCGGTGGCATCAGCAAGATGGGGAAAAAGACGCCCGAAAGGAAGAGCATGGGAAATTGGAACATAAATAAAAGTTGGGTGGCTGTTTCTTGTTCTGTGGCAATTGCTGAAACCAAAATACCCAAGCCCACAAAAGAGAAGATGCCCAAAAGAAGTAACAATCCTACTAATAAAAGGCTGCCATGAACCTTAACCCCAAAAAGCAAAAAGGCCAAAAGCAAAACAATCGCGCCTTGAATTATGCCGCGAATGGCTTGCGACAAAGCCTTGCCTAAAATAATCGCCAGTCGATTAATGGGTGATATCAAAAGCCCGTCTAATGTTCCTTGTTCTTTTTCCCGAGCAATGGAAGCGGCTAATCCAGTTAAAACCGCAGTCATCACAATCATTGCCATAATACCTGGCGCGACAAACTCAAAATAATTAGGATTACCAGGAATTATGCCTTGGATTTTAGCAACGAGTGGCATTATGATAGATTGAGCCGAAGCGAGTCGCCCCTGGCTCATCATACTTATTTTCTGCATACCAATTTGCTGACCAAACCCTTCTACTATTTTAGACAAAACCTGGTCAATCATCTGGGAGATTTGGGGGTTGGCCTGGTCTTCAACGATGGTTACCTCTACCTGTTCATTCTGGGCTAATTTTTTTGAAAAATCACTCGGAATAAATAGGCCCCCTGAGATTTCTTGCTTTTTAATGCCATCTTTTATGCTTTCAAGATTGTTATATGTTTTAAGTTTAAAGGCATTATTGTCTTCTGATAATTTCAGCTTTGAGATTGTGTCAACCAGTTTCTGGCTTAATTCCTTTTGGTCTTGATCGGCAATGCCAATTGGTATATTTTTCAAACTATTTTGATTGGGAAAAATAAAACCAACCATAATCATCATAAACATCGGCATGATAATAAAAGTTATTAGTCGTAGGCGGTCGCGTACAAATTCTAAAAGGTCTTTTTTGGCGATTTGCCATAAATCTTGTAAAGTTTTCATCTTATCCTACTTTCTGTTTTAGAACCAAAACCATGGCGGGGGCCGCGAATAGAATTGCCTGCTTTAGCCACATCGCGAATTTCTTTCCCGGTGATAGCCAAGAAAACATCTTCCATGGTTGGATTACTTTTATCAGTCACTTTTTTCTTTAGATTTAATACCGTATCGCAAGCGGCAATTTTACCATGATCAATAATGGCAATCCGGTTGCAAAGTTCTTCGGCCTCCAGCATATCATGGGTGGTCAATAAAATAGTTATGCCCTTTTGATTTAATTCTTTAATAAATTTTCTAATTAGATGGGTTGTTTGCGGGTCTAAACCAAGGGTTGGTTCATCAAGAAATAAAACTTCCGGTTGAGTCAAGAGCGCCCGAAGGATATTAATTCTTTGTTTCATTCCTGTAGAAAAAGTTTCTACCCGGCTATCAAGCCATTCATTCATATGCAGTTGGCCGCTCCATCTTTCAATTCCTTTTCTAATCTGCTCTTTGGGCAAATGGAAAAGTCGACCAAAAAATTCCAAATTTTCACGGGCAGTCAGATGTCCGTAAAGGATAATTTTTTCTGCCACCAAGCCAATGTGTTTACGAACTTCATCCTGCTCTTTTACTATGTCGTGACCGGCTAAAATGGCTTTACCAGAGGTGGGGCGGAGCAGGGTCGTTAGCATACGGATGGTCGTGCTTTTACCAGCGCCATTAGGGCCTAAAAAGCCAAAAATCTCGCCCTTTTTTATTTGGAAATTGATATTATCAACCGCTACAAAATGACCAAATTTTTTAGTCAGACCTTGAACTTCAATTATCTTTTCCATAAAATTGCTCCTTTTTAATCTGTTTTAATTAGTCTACTTAATAGTTTAGATACTTAATTATTTTTTGTCAAGTAGAGTTATCCACAGTTGATAAGTTTTTTAATAAGAATTAAATTCAAATAGGAATGATTACTAAAAAAAGATATGAAAGGATTACTTCTCAAAAAAAGATTATTCTGGATTTTCTTAAAAAGACCAAAAGTCATCCTAATGCTAAGGTTGTTTGGGAAGAGGTTAGGCCAAAACTTCCTCAAATTAGTTTAGCGACGGTTTATCGGATTTTAGATAGTTTTAAAGAAAGGGGCGATGTCCAAGAGTTATTGATAGAGGGTAAATCTTCGCGCTACGATGGAAATCCAAATTTTCACGCCCACTTTATCTGTACTGAATGCCAGCAGATTTTTGATATTTCGGGTTTTTGTCAAGAATGTAAAATTTTAAAGCAGAAAACAGCAAAGATGGGTAAAATTAATACATATCAAGTAACATTCTATGGCATCTGCAGAGGATGTCAGGGCAAAAGGAGGAAAAATGAAGGAAACAATTAAAAATTTAGCCAAGGCATTTATTGGGGAAAGCCAGGCGAGGAATAGATACTCTTTCTATTCCTCAATCGCCAAAAAAGAGGGTTTTGAGCAGATTGCCGAGATTTTTCTGATTACAGCAGAAAACGAAAAAGAGCATGCAAGTTGGTTATTCCGACTGATTAATGAACTCCAGAAAAGCCAAGGGAAGATTGATGAAATTAAAGTAGAGGCGGCTGTTCCGACAGTTTTGGGTAACACCGAAGAAAATTTAAAAGCGGCCATTGCTGGTGAAAATTATGAAAATACCAAGATGTATCCTGAATTTGCTGATATTGCCGAAAAAGAAGGATTTTCTGAGATTGCAAATAGGATCAGAGCCATTGCTCAAGCAGAAAAACACCACGAGGAGAGATATAGGAAAATTTTGAAAGAAGTAGAAGGAGAAACTGTTTTTAAAAAGAAAGAGAAGGTGTGGTGGGTTTGTAGAGAGTGCGGATATGTTCATTTTGGAACTGAGCCGCCCAAAAGATGTCCATCTTGCGACCACGAAAGAAAATTTTACCAGATAAAATGTGAAGAATATTAAAATAGAATTAACTGTTGACGGAAGGTCTTATAAAAAGTTCTTAAAACCTGGCGATAATCCAGAAGCAGAGTTTGAGATAAAAGCGGATAATATCCAAGCAAGAGAATATTGCAATATTCATGGTTTGTGGAAAACACGATAGGGTTGCATAATAATGCCTGGTATGTTATAGTCTTTTTAGTTTGAAGCTGCTCGGGTCAAAGCGCGAGATGAGCCAAACAGGGTCGATTAAATAACTAAAAAAAGGATTATGATGACAGAAGAAAGTAATAAACTTTATGTTGGGAACCTGGCTTATTCGATTGGCGACGAGCAGCTATCTCAGATATTTAGTGAAGTAGAAGGTGTTAAGGTAACAGAAGCGCGGGTGATTACAGACCGTGTTACAGGTAAACCCAGAGGATTTGGTTTTGTGACAGTGGAAAACAATGAAATGGCCCAAAAAGCCATTGAGGCGATGAACGAGAAAGAGGTGGAAGGCCGAAAAATTATTGTTAACATTGCCAGACCTCAGAGAAAAGATAGAAGAAGATATTGAAGGCATTAAAGAATCATTATGAGGTGGTTTGTTTTTTTAGCGTTAGTGATTTTAATCTTCCCCCGGCGGGCTTATGCCTATATTGATCCAGGGACCGGAAGTATTATTATTCAGTTTTTGATTGGGATTGCTGTTGGAGGGGCTGCCCTGATTAAGGTATTTTGGCGGAAGATTAGTACCAATATCCAAAATCTGTTTAGAAAAAATGCGAAGAAAGAATCAAAGTAACTTGCAGATTCCTGGTTCGTTTCGTGACCCTTCTGGATTTCTTTTTCGGCAAGATGGACAACTCTATCGGCAAATAAATTCCTTCTATAAAGCAAACTATGATTTTTTAATGAACTCGGGTCTTTATAATGCCTTGGCGGACGATGGTTTGTTGATTGGGCATAAAGAGGTGCGCCTTAGGCCAAAAGAGCCAAAAACTGCCTATAAAATTATTCAACCCAAGTTGATTCCCTTTTTGTCATACCCCTACGAATGGTGTTTTAGCCAATTAAAAGAGGCTGCCCTTTTAACTCTAAAAATTCAAAAGACGGCCTTAAAATTTGGTATGTCTTTAAAAGACGCCAGCGCTTTTAATGTTCAATTTCTGGACGGCCGGCCTATATTTATTGACACTCTGTCTTTTGAAAAATATATAGAAGGCCGTCCTTGGGTTGGTTATAGACAGTTTTGCCAGCATTTTCTTGCACCGCTGGCTTTAATTTCTTACAAGGACGTTCGACTGAACCAATTGTTACGCATCTATATAGATGGTCTCCCTTTGGATTTGGTTAGCGCATTGTTGCCCTTAAAAAGTTGGCTAAACTTCTCTTTGCTTTCTCATATTCATTTACATGCCAAAAGCCAAAAGCATTATGAAAAAAAGCCTGTTTTAACCAGCCGTTATACGATAAGCAAAGACATCCTGATGGCAATTTTGGATAGTTTAGAGTCAGCCGTTTTGAAGATGAAATGGAAAATGGATAAGACCGAATGGGGCGATTATTACGAGCAAACCAACTATTCCAAAACAGCCTTTTTGGACAAGCAGAAGATTGTCAAAAAATTTTTGGACAAAATAAAACCAAAAACTGTTTGGGATTTGGGAGCCAATACTGGCATATTTAGCCGTATTGCTGCCGAAAGAGGCGCTTTAACTATTTCTTTTGACGCAGACTCCCTTGCTGTGGAGAAAAATTATTTAAACTGCGTCAAAAACAAAGAGACCCGTTTGCTACCCCTTGTCCTTGATTTAACAAATCCAAGTCCCGGCCTTGGTTGGGCAAACGAAGAAAGAATGTCTTTGAAAGAAAGGGGGCCGACTGATACTGTCTTGGCATTGGCCCTTTTGCATCATTTGGCTATTTCTAATAATTTACCATTTAATAAAATCGCTGAGTTTTTAAGAAGTATTTGCCGTTCGCTGATTATAGAGTTTGTTCCAAAAAGCGATTCAAATGCCCAAAAATTATTAAGGAGCCGAGAAGATATATTTTTTAACTATGACCAAAAGACGTTTGAGATTGCATTTGGTCAATTTTTCCCTTACTATGAATCTGCGAAGATAAAAGATTCTAAAAGGGTTTTATATTTATTCCAAGCAGACAAGAGGCAAAAGTGAAAAAAACGCTTAACACTATCTTGGCCATATTTTACCCGCTCTTGTTTCCATTATTTTTTATTCTAGCCTTATATATCAATAATATTAATGAAGTAAAAATTGGGGATACTCTGTTGTCTATTGATATAGCGATAGGATTTTCTGCTCTTTTGATTATTATTTTTTATTTCCTTTTCAAGGATTTTAGAAAAGCGACCATTTTTTCAACCATCTTTTTAGTTCTCTTTTTTGGCTACGGTCCTTTTGCCAGTTTGTTCCAAAAAGGTCCAAATGTTGTGATTAAGGGCATTTTAATCGGGGAAAGAAGAGGAGTGATTCTCTATGGGCTTTGGCTGGCGCTTTTGATTGTATCTTTTTATTTTCTCAAAAAGGCAAAGCGGGGACTGGATACCATTGTTGTGGTTTTGAGCATCATAGGTGTTTGTCTTGTTATGGTGCCTTCGTTTAGGATTGCTTTTGCTCAGGCTAGTTCAGTGGGTTTGCGACCAAAAGGAAAAACTTTTGATATGTCAGAGATTAAGGCTTCAAAAAAACCTAACCCGTTGCCTGACATTTATTACATTATTTTAGACAGATACCCCAGCGCCGAGAATCTTAAAGAGACTTTTGGTTTTGACAATAGTGAATTTATTAATTGGCTCACTGAAAAAGGTTTTTATGTTGCCTCTTCTAGCAAAGCCAATTATCCCTTTACCTCGTGGTCTTTGCCATCGTCTTTGAGTATGGATTATTTAGATAAATTAAGTTCAGAGGCGAATAATCAGACATCCAGTAAAAAACTGCTTTATCAGCGGTATCAAGACAATCCTATTTGGCAATTTTTGAAGAGCCAAGGATATCAGTTTATCTATTTTGGTTCGTGGTGGCCGCCGACATCCACCAATAAAAATGCCGACAAGATGATTAGATACAGCCAGCTGCCTGCTTTTGATGGGCTTGTGCTTGGGACAACCTGGTTGGCTGGCCCTTTGTATAGAATGAATGTTTTTGAAGATTTTCGGCAAACCCATATCAGGACAGCCCTTTATCAATTTGAGCAATTGACCCAGATGCCTAAAATCAAAGAGCCAACCTATGTTTTCGCCCACATTAATCTTCCTCATGACCCCTTTGTATTTGATAAGGATGGGAATATTCTGACAGAAGAGGATGAAAAAAAGCGCGATTGGGCAACTAATTATACAGAGCAGGTGATTTATACAAACAAGAAGGTTATGCGATTGGTAGAGGAACTGCTCAGCCGTTCTGAAACACCGCCCATTATTGTTTTGCAGGCCGATGAGGCCATTCGGGTGCCAGACTACCAAGATATAGCCTCTAAGATGAAGGAATTAAAAATACTCAATGCTTACTACTTGCCCGGGGTTGATAAAAGCGTCTTGTATCCTTCTATTTCGCCAGTGAATTCTTTTCGTTTAATCTTTAATCTTTATTTTGGCACCAACCTACCGCTTCTGCCCGACCGCTCATTTTGGGTAGATGAAAATCATCCTTACCAGTTTTACAATTTAGACGGCTCGCCCGTAACTAAGTGAAAGGTGTAAAATAGAACCATGGAGCAGAAATTTCCGAAAGGGTTTTTCTGGGGAGCGGCCATAAGTGCTCATCAAACAGAAGGCGGCTGTCTGGATGATTGGTCGGAGTGGGAGAAAGAAACAGCCAAGATTCATCAGCAAAATGCCAAATCCCAAAAATGGCCTGATTATATTTTGAATGAATACCCGAGCCCATTAGAAGAGGCCAATTATATATCAGGAGGAGCCTGCGACCATTACCACCGTTTTTTAGAGGATTTTGAAATAGCCAAATCACTTGGTCTTAATGCTTTCCGTTTTTCTATTGAGTGGTCAAAAATTGAGCGAAAAGCAGGTCAGTTTGACCAAAGAGAGATTGAGCATTACAAAAAGGTGGTTGCGGCTTTGAAAGAACGGGGGATGGAACCATTTGTTACCCTTTGGCATTGGCCCTTGCCTCTTTGGATAAGCAAAAAGGGCGGCTGGGACTTTCAAGAAATTATTGATTATTTCGCCCAGTATGTAGCAAAAGTGGTTAGTGCTTTTAAAGATGGTGTCCGGTTTTGGCTAACCATCAATGAGCCAGAGGTTTATACGATAGAGTCTTACTTGTTGGGTCATTGGCCTCCGCAAAAAAGAAGTTTGCTTTCGGCTTTTGCTGTCATTCAGAATCTGATTAAAACCCACAAAATGGCCTATCGGATTATCAAGTCAATAAATCCTAAGGCGCAAGTCGGCATTGCCAAGCACAATGTTTGCTTCGAAGCCTATAAAAATAAACCAATCAATCAAATATTAAAAAAAGCGGCTGATTTTTTCTGGAATTTCTATTTTTTGAATCAAATTAAAAATGAGCAAGATTTTATTGGATTAAATTATTATTTTCATAGTCGCATTAATTATGGTTTTTCAAAAAATGAGAATAAAATTATTTCAGATATGGGTTGGGAACTTTATCCTCAAGGGATATATTATGTTCTGAAGGATTTAAAGAAGTATCAAAAACCAATTTATATCACAGAGAATGGTTTGGCAGATGCTCGAGATAAATATCGTGCCTGGTATATTAAAGAGGTTTTAAAAAATGTCTATAGGGCGATTGGCGAGGGAGTGGATGTCCGGGGTTATTTTTATTGGTCATTGCTTGATAACTTTGAATGGGCTCAGGGTTTTTGGCCCAGGTTTGGTTTGGTTAAGATGGATTACAAGAATTTAAAACGGACAATTCGGCCCAGTGCTAAACTCTACGCTAAAATCGCCCAAACCAATTGTGTGAGTGAAGAAGATGAAAAAGAGGGGTCAAAAGATATTTTTTAGGATAGTTGTCGGCCTTTGTGTTTTTATTGCTTTTTGGTACTCGCTTTTTTTCTTGAATTTTACTTCGCCTTCAGGGAATGTCTTTGGGGTCTCCTTTGCTTCCGGGCAGGCCGAATATTTGGGGCTGGATCCGAAAGAGGTATACTTGTCCATTTTGGATGACCTAGGAGTACGCCAAATTAGAATTAGTGTTTATTGGAATAGAGTAGAAAAAAAGAAAGATGTTTATGATTTTTCTGAGTTAGATTGGCAAATGAATGAGGCAGCAAAGCGAGGCGCAGGAGTAATTTTAGCAGTAGGTAGGAGGGTTCCTCGTTGGCCTGAGTGTCATTCTCCCGATTGGGTAGGGCAGTTATCAGAGAAGGAAGAAGAGCAGGTATTACTTGATTATCTTGCGCAGTTGGCCATCCGCTATCGTAGGCACCCTGCTTTACGTATTTGGCAGGTGGAAAATGAGGTTTTCCTTAATCTGTTTGGCAAATGCCCCAGATATAATAAAAGTTTATTTTTAGAAGAAACTGCCTTGATACGTTCATTAGATCCTTCTCATCCGATTATGATTACTGACTCTGGCGAGTTTGGTAGTTGGTTAAGGGGGCGCGAGGTGCGTGACTATTTGGGTACCTCAATTTATCGGGTGGTCGCTGAGTGGTGGTCAGGGTATGTTAAATATGGATACTTTATTCCACCGGCTTTTTACCGAATCAAGGCAAAATTAGTAGGACAGCCGGTTGATAAAGTGATTGTTTCAGAATTACAGGCCGAGCCCTGGACACCAAAAGAGTTGCTTCAAACACCTATTAAGGAGCAATACCGTTCAATGAGTATAGAGCAATTTAATAAAAATGTTGAGTTTGCGCGCCGGACCGGTTTTCGTGAGATCTATCTTTGGGGAGTTGAATGGTGGTATTGGATGAAAAAACAAGGCGAACCAGCCTTTTGGGACCAAGCGCGGAAATTATTCAAAGAGACTGCCCAAAGCGGAAAATAAAAGATAGTCCTACGTGCGGAAAAAACAAGTTTTTTTCTGCAATCTCGTCCGCAAATTACAGGATTTTTGTTGTTTTTTGAGGCGGCAGGGCTGTCCTTTAAATCTCTGCAAAAAACTATTCAATACAACAGTCAATCACTTTTTTAACCAAATCCCCGAGTTTCCCAAACAAGCCTTTTTTCTCTCTATCATGACTATCTAAAGCATCATCATCAATTTTTTTAATATCCCCAATCTTAATCAGGCCCAAATTTACTCCCCAAAAAAGTGAATACAAATTATAGGCCTTTTTGAATAAATCATAGGCTTCTTCTTTTTTGCCCATTGATAGTTGTTTTGTCCCGACCTCCATCAGTCGCATTGAGGCAGCAAGCAAATGTTTGGCGATGCACCACCATTCTCCTTCATAATCTTTGATTAGTTTTTTTAGTAAAGTTTTTCGCATCTCGCGAACTTCTTTTAAAAGATCAAAATATTTTTCTTTGCCAGTTTTGACGCCAGTAAAAAAGAAATGTTCTTCAATAGAAATCAAATTCATAATTGCCAAAGATAAATCTTCATCAGAAGATAAATCAAACTTGCTTTCCTTTTTTGTTTGGTTAATTTTTTGGATAAATTGATCAACATTTTCTATGGCCATTTTCTCTCCTTTATTTGATAATCAGGTAAAAAATTATAGTTAAAATGAGCAAAGGGCCCACTGGCATAACTACTTTTTGAAAAGGAAAATATGCCCGGCCGCCATGTTTTTCTTTTAGATAAAAATACCATTTAGCACCGGCATAAAATCCTAAACTTCCGAGAGTAATCCCTACTAACAATTTATCCCAATGTAGGCCTAACCAGTAAAACAAACTGTTTTGGGGGTGGCCTATAAAGCCTTTAAAATAAAGCGGTAAAATGATGACAGCATAATAAATAAGAACAGTCAAAACCCGCCTGCCCTTAAAGCGGATACTTTTCTTTTCGAGCCAGCCCAGTGTCCAGAGTATCAAGGAAACAATCAGCCCGCCAATCCAAAGTCCGGTTATCGTGTCATCAATGCCCAACCACCTTGAAAGCCCAACCCCAGCGCCAACCGCAACTGTGCAGAGCGGGCAAACCGCTTGGGCGGAAAAGGGGAGCAAAGTTACTAAAATGCCAAAAAGTAGTAGCAATTTCTTCTGCATCAGGTCACCTTCATTTTTTCTTTAAAAAAGTTGATGATATCTTGATCGCCAATCAAACATTTCCCGCTGTCCCAAAGGAAAGGCACGCCGATTTCATTTTGGTCAATGCCGCAACTTTTTGCCTTTTCACCAAGCTCTTTGGCATTGTTTTGATTGTAATAAACCTCTTTTTCTTCAAAGGCAATTTTTTCTTTCACCTTATTTTCTTTAATGTATTCTTCTACTTTGGCACAATGGGGACAGCCTTGACCATAAAAAAGAATAATTTGGGTTTGTTGAGCAGTTGGCTTACTTGTTTTTGATTGGCTTTGGTTTTTGTTTTTTCCTTGCGAAAGCGCAACAAAAGAAACAATCAAAACAATAACGAATAAAGTTGTTAGAATGGTTGTATTTTTATTCATAATTTCTTTTTATTTAGCCAGTGAAAATTTTAACTTTTTTGAAAAACATTGAGACGACAAAAATGAAAGCACCGACCAAGATGATTAAAAGTCCGGCTGGTAAACCATAAAATTTAGCAAGAAGAATTCCTAAAATTGCAGAAACTGCTCCAAAAATTAAAGCGCCAAAAGAATATTGGAAAGAACTTTTGCTAAAATTTCTAGTCGTTAAAGCCGGGGTAACCATTAAAGCCACTGGCAATAACCCGCCAACTAATTTTACAGTTAAAGCAACAATAATGGCAATGCAGGCTAAATAAATGAAGTTGTATTTTTTTATCTTAATTCCTTCTGTCTTTACCAAATCTTCAGAAACTTCAGCTAAGAGCAATTTTGAATAAATTCTTTTGATAATTAAAAAAATTAGAGTAGATAAAATTATTGCCAACATCGCGTCAGTAAAACTAATTTTTGTAATATCTCCAATCAGGGCTTCCTCCAGTTGATGCTCATCAGAGAATGGTAAGATTAAAAATCCTAGTGCCACGCCAGAGGCAAAAACCAAACCAGTTAAAGCTTCCATTGGCGATTTTGTTTTCATTTCCAGTAGCCAAATGAAAACTCCGCCTAAAATTATTGTCAGCAAGGCTCCGTAAAAAACATTAAAATGATAAACCAAAGCCAAAGCCACTCCGGGTAAAGCCAGATGGCCTAAGGGTCCGCCAACCAAACCCATTCTTTTTACAATCATCAACGAACCCAAATATCCGGCTACTCCGCCAATAAAAATTGCTGAAATTAAACTTAAAATAAATTGGTTAGTCATGTTTATGTTCATAAAATTTAATGCCTGTTTTATAGATTTTTTCCAAGGTTTGTGGAGTTAAAATTTTTCTTGGTGGCCCAAAGCAACAAACCTCCTTTTTACTCAAGCACAAGACATTGGTGGCATATTTGTAAACAATATCTAAATCATGAGTAATCAACAAGATGGTTAGATTTTTCTCTTTCCAGAATTTTTCTAAAAGAGAATAAATTGTTTCTTCTCCGCCAATATCAATGCCAGTAGCCGGTTCATCAAAAAACAAAATTTCTGGTTCTGAAATTAAACTCCAAGCAATAAGCATTCTTTGAAATTGGCCCGAAGATAAATCTCCGGGATTTTTATTCAAAATATCTTCTGGCTCCAAGCCTACTGCCTTTAAAATGGAAAAAATTTTCTCATCTTGACTTTCTTTAAATCTAAAAAACTCCTTTATTGTGATGGCTAAATTCTTAAATTTATCTTGGCTTAATCTTTCCGGCAAATAACTGATTTTTGGAGTTTTCGCTCCCTGCCAAATAATTTTTCCCTCTGAAGGAACTAACCCCAAAATTGCCTTAAAAAGAGTTGTCTTCCCTGACCCATTTGGCCCCAAAACAATTAAAAATTCGCCTTTTTTCACTTCAAAGGATAAATTTTTAATGACTTCCTCTTCTCCAAATTTCACATTCAAATTTTGAACCTTCAAAATTGCTTCTGGCATAATCTTTAATATCCAACTACTCTTTATATTTTAACAAAATTTTTTCTTTTTTCTATCTATCCCGTGCCATTTATTGAATTGCTTTTGATTTTTTTGTTCTGACATAATTTTATTATTTAATTTATACCGCGACCTTTTTTATACTTAATATAACCTTGAATAAATCGGCAACTATTAAAAACGCAATTGTTAAAACTGCAAGAATTAAAATTAGAGAAAATTTTATCGGAGCCATTAACCAACCCTGAGCGGCTAAAACTACGGTAAGGAGAATATCTAAAATTGTGGCAAAAAGAAGCCATTTTCCAGGATAGGGTTTTTTCCAGAAAAAGCTTGAAGTGCGAGTAAGATAAAGAGCTGCCTGACCAGCGCTAAATACTAACCAAACAAAAACTAAAGTTTGAGTTTCAGGTTCGCTCAAATGTAAAATATGGGTCCCCATCCAAAATACAGCAATATTAAACAGAAAAAGAAGTATGGCTAAAGTTAAACCAGTTTTTACCAGCCTCTGAACAACCCAGCGGTCCGGCTTAGATGAGGGAGTCACTTTATCCGTTGAAAGAGCGAAGGTGGCAACGTCGCCAGTAAACATAAATAAAATCATCAAAAGAGGATTAACAACAAACTTGCCAAAAAAGAGAACTCCCACAGTAATAAATGGCGGAACCCCAAGTTTTCTGGTTATCATTGCCAAAACCCAATTTTTCATTCGCTGATAAATTTTTCGGCTGCCTTCGATTGCTATCATAATTGGTTTTAAACCAGGTTCAGTTAAAACAAGACTAGCAGCGGCTTTTGCCACATCGGTTGAGTTTGATAAAGCAATACCAACATCTGCCTGTTTTAAAGCTGGAGCGTCATTCACTCCGTCTCCGGTCATTCCAACCACGTGATCGGCTTTTTGTAGTTCTTTTACCAGAAAAAATTTCTCTTCTGGAAAAACTCTGGTAAAAACTTCATATTCTTCAATTTTCTTTAAATCAATGCCGTCTTTTATTATCCCATGGGGAGCAATTTTTCCTTTAATTCCAACTTTTTCAGCTATTGCTTTAGCCGTCGCCTCATTATCACCAGTTAAAATCATAACTTTTATGCCGTTTGCTTTTAGTTTTGAAATTAATTCTTTAGAATCGGGCCTTACTGGATCTGATAAAGCAATCAAACCTAAAATTTTAAGATCTGTTTTTTCTCCAGCTGCTATTGCTAAAATGCGGTTTCCCTCGGCTGCGAGTTCAAAAATTTCTTTATTAATTTTTTCCAAAGATGTATTTGTTATCTTAGCAATTGTTAATGGTTCTCCTAAAAGAATAAGGTATTCTTTGCCATTTTGGCTGATTGTTGCTTCAGAATATTTCCGACCCGGATCAAACGGTATAAAATTAATCCTTGAATAAAAATCAATAGTCATTCCCTTTTTTCTAGCAAAATCAAGAAGAGTCAAATCAATTGGACTTTGAGCTGCTTCATTTGAGGCCATGGCCGCTAATTTAATTACTTCCTCTTCTTTTGCTGGAGCAAAAGAAATTATTTTTTCAACAGCCAAACGATTTTCAGTTAAAGTTCCGGTTTTGTCAATGCAAAGAACATCCATTGTCGCCGCATCTTCAATAGCTGAAAGACGAGTAACTAAAACTCCGTTTTTTGCCAGCATCTGAGAGCCAAGCGAGGCTGACATGGTAAACATCATTGGCGCGGCTACCGGAACAGAAATTATTAAAAGCAACAAAATAAAAGGAAGTACTCCAATCAATGGCAGATCTTGGACAATCGTTGTCACAAGGACTAAAAGAGCAAGAATAACATCAAATGCCCCAAGATATTTGGCGATTCTTGTTATTAAAATATCAAGACGAGCCGGTGCCTTAGCCAATTTGACTAATTCGGCTGTCTTTCCATAATATGTTTTTGCGCCGGTTGTTTTGACCAAACCAAATGCCTCTCCCTGAGTAACCAAAGAGCCAGCATAAACAATTTCTTCTAATTTTTTTTCAACAGGAAGCGATTCGCCAGTCAACTGCGATTGGTCAGCCTGAACTTGACCATCAGTAATTTCAATGTCAGCCGGAACAACATCGCCACGTGAAAGATGAACGAAATCTCCAGGAACAAGTTCAGAAGCTGGAATTATTTGCCAAGTGCCATCGCGTCGGACACGAGTATTAATGATTAAACGCTGTCTGAGCAAGGCAAGGGCTTTTTTGGCCTTGTCTTCCTGATAAAAACCCAAAAGAGCACTGAAAACTAACCAGACAAAAATTATAATTGCCTCAATCCAGCGTTTTAACACTAAATCCAAAATAATGGCTAACTCAAGCATCCAAGGAACTAAACCCCAAAACTTTTTCAATAATATCTTTATTCTTGAGGGACGTTCCATGGGTATTTCGTTACGCCCGTATTTAGCTAAAAGTTCCTTAGCCTCTTTAGTAGTTAAACCATCAATTTTATAATTTTTATTTTCCATAGTTTAATCTCCACAAGCACATTTGGGGAAAGGATAATCTTTTGGGCTTGATTTTTTCGTTGAAGGTCCACTTGGTCGATATTCTTCACATTCTGTTCCGCAAATTGGACACTTGGCTGTTCTTTTCCAGCAATAGCCATAAATTGAATCTTGCCATTCTTTCTTTTTTCCTTCTGCCTCAAAAATCTTATCACATTTTGGGCAATAAAATTTATCCATTTTATTCATTTTCTATTATTATCTCATATTAAATGTGGATCCCGAAATAAATCAAAATATATTTCAGAGAGACATAAAGGAAGAGCAGACCAAA
>Ga0272448_1000672_pt1 | contig 50817 bp, 43 predicted proteins | sample YNPCB0191_FD_202220 | JGI IMG/M metagenome (GOLD analysis project Ga0272448, IMG submission 202220) | Hot spring sediment microbial communities from Yellowstone National Park, WY, United States - YNP-CB-019-1 | ecosystem: Environmental > Aquatic > Thermal springs > Hot (42-90C) > Sediment... | reverse complement strand
CATTAATCAATCTATGTCTCAAAAAACAAAACTTGTTATCTTTCAAATCTTGCCCACTGTCTTAATATCTACCTTGTTAGTGGGAATGGTTATTTATGCCTGGAAAGAACCTTCTGTAGCCCCTCCTGACAATAATGCATATGCTCCCATTAATGTAAGTTCAGACCCTCAGGCAAAAGCAGGTAATTTATCTGTTGGAACAACAACTTTGTCAACTACTACTTCTTTATATGTAAATGGTTCAACAATTCTTAATGGTGGTCTTGCGACAATGTTAGATACCTGGCTGGCAGTTGGGGGTACTAGTAGGAGGGTTGGTATTGGAACAATTTATCCTGCTTATAAATTAGATGTTCAGGGAGATGTTCGTTGGACTGGTACGCTTCAAGGAGGTTCTATTCCATGGGTTAGGTTGACGAGTTATCCGCCTGCCTGTCCTGCTGGCCAATTTGTTACGGGAATTAATGACACTCTTACTTGCGCTAGCCCAGCTGGAGGCGGAGGAGGAGGAGTAACATCAATAACTGCTGGAACTGGATTGTCAGGAGGAACAATAACAACCTCTGGAACAATAAGTTTAAGCACAACTAGTATTGCTAATTGTACAAACGCAACTAATAATAAAATCATTTGGGATTCAACAAATAATAGATTGACCTGCGCAACTGATCAAACCGGAGGAGGAGTTACAAAAGATGGCTCGCCAATCGTTGGATCGGTAGCTTTCTGGACTGGAACCAACTCAATTAGCGGAGAATCGGGGGGCATATTGATCCCTGCAGATAATCTTTTTTGGAGTGCATCAAATAATAGGTTAGGAATAAAAACCTCTAATCCTAGTCAAACATTAGATGTTCATGGAAGGATAAATGCAACTGAAGCAATACAATCTCCACAAGTTTGTATTGGAAATGATTGCAGAACAAGTTGGCCCGAAGCCTTTGACAAAAATAGACTACTAAATTATGTTGAAGTTGGTAATAGGTGTGGTTATGAAACAAGTAACTGTACAGTTTATTGTCCAACAAGCACTGTTTTATTAACAGGTGGATGTGTTTGTAAAGGAGGTGATACTGGTGATTGGGGCATAACAAGAAGCGTTCCTGATAATAATGGATGGAGATGTGGAGGGGATTGTTCTTATGTGGACGTTATAGCAAGATGTCTACAATAAATATTGCCTAATTATCTAAAATTTTTTTCATAAGAATTGTTAATATTCAAGATGGCGAAATAAAAGTAGAATGTATAGCCGGCAGCAGCCAGAGTTGTGAAGTTGTTCAATTTGTTACAGCTTTGAAATTAGCTGACTTAGAGAAGAGATGGCTCAAGCAGGGACAGAACATAATGTTTCTGGCTGGGCGTTTCTGGCTTTGCTTGGTCAGAAACAATTAGCGGATTAAATTTGATCCAAGCGGTCCTGCTTTTACTATTTCCCTAAACTCAAACAAATAATTATCTTTGTATTCAAAATTAAAAAAATAATAAATTTTTGACCTCTTTTTTTAAACTTCCTTATTTAAAAAGGTAGGGGATTTTATTTTAGTTTAATAAAATTTTTGACAAATTTTTTATGATTGTTAAAATGATTTAATGTCAGAATTTTTTTTAATTTTAATAGCTATTTTCTTTTTCCTGGGAATAATTTTTTTTGTTTCCAAGAAGTTTCAATTAGACCAAAAGCAATCAGAAGCTATTAAGGATTTGGAAAGAAGAGTAACTGATTTGGTTTTAGAAATCAAAGGTAGTGTTGACGGCACTTCTAAAGCGATGCACGAACAAATTTCTTCTTTTACCAAAGAGACGGTTCAGATGAGAGAGCAATTAAGCCAGTTGCAAGAAGAAATGAAAAATATCTCTTCTTTTCAAGAAATTTTTAAAACGCCAAAATTAAGAGGGGAATGGGGAGAGGCCTCTTTGGAACACATCTTGAGCGAATATTTTCCCAAAGAGCTTTATCAGGCGCAATACCTTTTTTCTTCTGGTGAACAAGTGGATTTTGTTTTAAACTTGCCAAACAAAAAATTATTGCCTATTGATGCCAAATTCTTTTCTGATAATTTTTTGCGGATGATGGAGGCAGAAAAAGAAGAAGAAAAAAATTTTTTTCAAAAAAAATTCATTCAAGACATTAAGTTTAATATTGATAAAATTGCTTCAAAATATATTTTGCCATCAGAAAATACGGTTGATTATGCTTTAATGTATATTCCAGCCGAAGCTATTTTCCACCAAATAATGTTTAATTTAAGAGAAGAGAATATTGGAGAATATGCGAGGAGAAAAAAGGTTGTTTTAACTTCTCCTAATACTATTTATTTGACCTTGAGAACTATTCAACATTGGTTTAAAGACACGCAAATTTCCCGAAAAACCCAAGAAATATTGCAGAGATTAAACAGAATTCAGCAGGATGCCCAAAAGTTGATGGACGATTTTCGTAAATTGGGAAATCATTTAAAAAATGCCTCTTCAGCCTATGAATCTTCGGAAAAAAGATTAACCTTATTTAGCGAAAGGGTAGAAAAATTAACTCAGGGCGAGGAAGAAGAAAAAACCAATAAGCTCTTGAAATAAAAATAAAAATAAGTTAATATAAAAAATATGTTAGCAGTTATTCAAACCGGCGGTAAACAGTATTTAGTTAAACCGGGACAAAAAATTAAAATAGAAAAAATAGATATCCCTGAAGGAGAGGAGGTGGTTTTTAATGATGTTTTATTATTAGAGAAAGAAAACAAAATAGAAATTGGCACTCCTTTGGTAAAAGGAGCAAAAGTAACAGGGAAAGTTTTATCTCACGGCAAAGCCAAAAAAGTTATTGTTTTTAAGTATAAATCTAAAACCCGATACAAAAAAAAGAAGGGCCATAGACAGCCCTATACTTTAGTAGAAATTTCTAAATTATAAATCAAAAATTCCAAATAACAAACAAAATATCTTTTTGAAATTTGGTATTTGGAATTTGGGATTTCGTTTTGGGTTTCCAATTTAGGATTTTATTTTCTACTCTCAAGAGCAAAACTTAGGGTTTCTTCATCCGCGTATTCCAATTCTCCTCCTGTTGGCAATCCTCGTCCTAAACGAGTAATTTTTTTTCCAAAGGGTTTTAATATTCTTTCTACATATAAACGTGTTGTTTCTCCTTCGCTATTGGCATTAAAAGCCAAAATAATTTCTTTTATTTCCGGACGATTTTTTATTAGATTTTCTAATTCTGTAATTCTGAGCTCGTTAACTTCTTTTTGTTTTATTTTTGAGACGACTCCTCCCAAAACAAAATAAAATCCTTGATATTTTTTAGTATTTTCAATAGCCTTTAAATCAATGTCGCTGGCAACAATGCAAAGCAAAGATTTATCTCGTACAGGATTTGAACAAATTTCACAGAAGTTTTTTTCTCCTTCAAAATAAGAGAAACAAGAAGAGCAAATTTTAACATTGTTTTTTAACTCCTTAATTGCCGAGGTTAATTTTTCAATTTCGTCTTTTGGTTTTTTTAATAGATAAAAAACAAAACGGCTGGCTGTTCTGGGACCGACGGTGGGAAATTTTGAGAATAAATCAATTAGTTTTTGGATTGTTTTTGAGTACATAATTATTCGTATTCTTCATAAAATCCTTTTTCTAAATTTCTAAAACTGGTTGTTCTTTCGTCAAAGTAAAGCTCCACTTTGCCTACCGGTCCGTTGCGGTGTTTAGCAATAATAATATCAGCAATATTTTTTCTTTCTGTTTCTGGTCGATAACGATCTTCTCTGTGAATGAACATCACCACATCAGCATCTTGTTCTATGGCGCCACTTTCTCTTAAATCAGAAAGTCGGGGGACAGGAGGAGTACGATGTTCCACAGCTCGGGACAATTGAGAAAGAGCTAATACCGGCACATTTAATTCTCTAGCCAAGGATTTTAAAGAACGGGAGATTTCACTCATTTGTTGAACTAAACTGCCTTCTGAACTTCTTGGTTCCATTAATTGCAAATAATCAACAATTAATAATCCCAAACCTTTTTCTGCTTGTAGTCGTCGTGCCATTGATCGCATTTGGAGAATATTAGAGGAAGCGGCGTCATCAATGTAAATAGGAGCTTCTGCCAATATTGCCAATGTTTGTTGGATTCTTAAAAAATCATTATCCTCGCCTTCGCCTGATAATCTGCCTGTTCTTAACCGCCACAAATCAATTCCTGATTGTTGAGAGATTAATCTATCAACTATTTGATCTTTTGACATTTCTAAAGAAAAAATACCTACCGGCACTTTTTCTTGAGTGGCAATATTTAAAGCAAAATTTAAAGCTAAAGCTGATTTTCCCAAAGAGGGTCGGGCAGCCAAAATTATTAAATCAGAATTTTGAAGGCCAGCCAGCATATTATCTAAATCAACAAAACCAGTGGGCAGCCCTCTTAAGCCTCCTTGATGTTTTGACAATTTGTCAATTCTCTCAAATGCCTCTTCTAAGGTGTCTTTAACTAGAGTAAATTTTTGAGTTAAACCAGTTTGAGCTATACTAAAAATTCTTTTTTCTGCCTTGTCTAATAAAATATCAATGTCTTCTTTTTCATTGTATCCCATTTCTTCAATCTCTTGGCTGGCTTCAATAAGATTTCTTAAAATTCTTTTTTTCTGGACGATTTTGGCATAACTGATTGCATGGCTAGCAGTAGGTACAGAATTTATCAATTCAGTCAAATAACCGTGGCCACCAATCTCTTCTAATATCCCTTTTTCTTTTAATCTGGTTGAAACAGATAACAAATCAATTGGTTCTCCCTTTCCAAAAATTTCCAACATAACAGTATAAATTTCTTGATGATTTTTTTTGTAAAAATCTCTGGGCGTTAAAAAATCCGCCACTTTATAAATAGCATTTTTATCTAACATTAAACACCCTAAAATGCTTTTTTCTGCTTCAATGCTTTGGGGTGGTAATTTTTCAGCTAACTCGTTTACCATACAATTTTAGTTTAATATAGGCAAAAAAAATGGCAAGCTATATTTTTTTAATTTTTGGTCCTTCAGAAGTATCTTGAATTTGATAGCCCAATTTTTGGACTTTTTCTCTAATTTCATCAGCTAACTTCCAGTTTTTTTCTTGTCTGGCTTTTTCTCTTTCTTTAACTAATTCTATGATTTCCAAAGGTATTTTTCCTTCCGCTTTTATAAAAATAAAATTGAAAAATCTATCAATTTCTTTAAGAAAAGATAAAATTTTTTTTGCCTGATTTTTGTCAATTTGGTTTTTATCAAAAAGAATGTTTATTTTTTTTATAAATTCAAATAATACACCGAGGGCTTTGGGCGTGTTAAAATCATCTTCCAGCGCCATTTCTATTTTCTTTTTTATTTTTTCAAGAAAATTTTTATTAACGTAGTATTTTTTGATTTTTTGGTTAATTTTTTTTAGTTTATCTAAAAATTCATCAAGCCTTTCTAGCTGGTTTTTTATTTGTTCAATTTTTTCTTGATTATAGTCAATGGGCGAGCGATAATGACTGCTTAAAACAAAAAGGCGCAAAATTCTGGCTGAATAACTATTCAAAAATTCTCTAATAGTAATAAAATTTTTTAGAGACTTTGACATTTTCTGACCGTTAATAGTTAAAAGGCCAGTATGTAACCAGTATTTGACTAAGGGTTTTTTGCCAGATATTGCTTCCATTTGGGCAATTTCTGCTTCGTGGTGAGGAAAGGATAATTCAATGGCGCCGCCATGAATATCGTATTGGGGTCCAAAATATTTTTCTGTAATGGCAGTGTCTTCAATATGCCAACCCGGACGGCCTGGACCGAAAGGACTGGACCAAGATGGTTCATACAAGTTTTTTCTATACTTTGCACCGCCCCTTACCAAAATTTGGTGAGGGGTAAACTTCCATAAGCAAAAATCTCCCTTATTTCTTTTTTGAATAGATTCATCAATGCGAGAAACAGCATCTTGAGCCTGCAAAACAGTTCTTTTAGACAGTTTGCCATAGTCTTTAAATTTAGAAATATCGTAATAAATGCCATCTTCAATTTGATAGGCAAAACCTTTTTTCATTAACCTTTTTACCTGACTGATAATTTCTTTGATATGATTAGTAGCTCTGGCATATTTTGTGACACTATTAATACCCAATGATTTTACATCTTTTAAATAATCTTTTTCAAATTTTCTGCTTAATTCTTTCCAAACAGTTCTTTCTTCTTCGGCTCGCTTAATTATTTTATCGTCAATATCAGTGATATTTTGCAAATAAAAAACTTTATAACCTTTTTCTTTAAGGTATTTAGCGAAGCTATCAAAAAAAATATAGGTTCTGGCATGGCCAATATGAGAAAAATCATAAACCGTTGGACCGCAAACAAAAAGATTAACTAATCTATTTTTTCTTGGTTTAAAAATTTCTTTTTTCCTTGATAAGGTATTATAAATTTTTAGCATATAAATTATTTTACCATAAAATTATTTTATTTCAATTTATTAAAAAAAGAGGGCAAACCTTCTGGTTTGCCCTTTGTTGCTTAGCAAATAATTTCGTCTATCAGACCAAGCTCGAGAGCTTGGTTTGATTTCAATAATGCTTTTTCTTTTGTTAGTTTTTTAATAATTTCCATTTTTTCTTTGTCATTTCTTTCTGTTAAAATTGAGAAAATCTCTTCTTGGAGATTTTTTATGCTTTTTATTCCTTTTTCTGCCCACTCAAAAAATTCATCCCACTCTTTTTTTACCTCCAATCTAAGATGATGAAGATGAAAGGTGCTTTCTTTTAAAGCCATTCTTTTTTTGCAAGCTTGCAATACCACCAAAGCCATTGAATCACCACTGCCAATAACTATGCCCTTTACTGGAGAATCAACCATTTTTTTTATAAATCTGTATAATCTTATACCTGATTTCACTTCTCCGCCCGTGCTGTTTATATAAAGAGTAATTTCTTTTTTTTCGTCTTTAGCATCTAAGAGCATTAGTAATTTGATTATTTTTTCTGTATATTCTTCGTTAATATCACCATAAAGATAGATTTTCCTTTTTTCCAACAAAATTTCTGTAAATTCGCGCTCGTTCATTTTTTCCTCCTTTCTTTTCTATTGCTTTTTCTTTTTTGTTTTGTTATTCTCTTTTAAAGAACTAAAATTATTAATTAGCTTTTTGATAATAACCATTTTTAAGAAATAAGTCAATAAAAAGGTCGTTAGACTTTAACTAAAAAATAATTAGAAAATTATAAAAAATATGGAAAAAGGTTTTGACCCTTTAGCAAATAAACAACCTGAAAAAAATCTTGGAGCAGGAAATTCTGAAAAGTCGTTATCAGGAACTGATAATGCTGCTAAAAAAGCAAAAGAAGCAAAAGAACCGTTAATATATACTGGTAAGAGCGAGTTTATGGAAGATCCTGACAATCCAGGTTTTTTGATATCGATAGAAGAATATCGAAAAAGAATGCAAGAAAAGAGAGGAGATTAAAAAATATAAATTTTACTTTTTTAAATTTTAAAAATAATTTTTTATGAAAAAAATTGATGTTATTTTGGCTTTGATAATAGGCGAGGGGATTGCTGGATTGTTTTTATGGTTGTTAAAAAACTCGCCTAATTTAAAATTGTCTTTTTTATATTGGCTTTTGCCCATTTTTTTGCCAATATTTTCTCTTTTTTGCCTTTGGCTGGCTTATTTAATTGGCAGAAAATATTTATTTGTTTATCAGTTGGCAAAATTTCTTTTAATTGGTGGTGTTTTTGCCATTTTTGATTTAATAATTCTGAATTTGCTTTTGGAATATTTTGGCATAAAAAAAGAAGAAACAATAAAATACGATATTTTTGTCGCTACTTCTTTTGTGATCGCCACATCAGTGAAATATATTGCTGATAAATACTGGGCTTTTGAAAAAACAGAAAAAACAGAAATGGGAAGCGAGTTTGGAAAATTTTTTGTTATTACTTTAATTAGCGGCGGCATTCAAATTTTTAGCGCTTCCAAAGTTTTCTCTGCTTTTAGTTCATTTTCCGTATCAGAAATCGTAGCAGCCAATATGGGAAAAATTGCAGGCATTATTGTTGCTTCTGCTTGGAATTTTGTATGTTATAAATTTATTGTTTTTAAAAAGTAATCTTGAAACAATTAATTAAACAATGTCAAATCTGGTTTTATACCGAAAATATCGGCCGCAAAAATTTTCAGAAATTATTGGTCAAGAACATGTGGTTCAAACTTTAACCAACGCTTTATCTCTTGATTTGATTTCTCATGCTTATTTGTTTGCTGGACCCCGCGGTTGCGGAAAGACAACTATTGCTAGAGTTTTTGCCAAGGCTATTAATTGCCAAAAACGCAAAAGAGGAGAGTGGGAGCCTTGTAATCAATGTTTTTCTTGTTTAGAAATTATGAAAGGACAGTCACTCGATTTAATTGAAATTGACGCCGCATCTCATCGTGGCATTGATGAAATAAGAGAGTTAAGAGATGGCATTAAATTTGTGCCTAGCAAATCAAAATATAAGGTTTTTATTATTGATGAAGCTCATCAGTTAACCAAGGAAGCAGCTAATGCTCTTTTGAAAACTTTGGAAGAACCGCCAGCTCATGCCATTTTTATTTTAGCCACCACAGAAATTCACAAAATGATACCGACCATTATTTCTCGTTGTCAAAGATTTGATTTTCGTAAACTAACCATCAATGAAATTACCAAAAGATTAGAATTAATTTTGGAAAAAGAAAAAAAGAAAATGGAAAAATCGGCTTTAGAATTAATTGCCATTCAGGCATCAGGTTCAATAAGGGATGCTGAAAGTTTATTAGATCAGGTTTTAAGTTTTGCCGGTGAAAAAAAAGAGATTAAGGCTGAGGATTTAAAAGAACTTTTGGGATTAGTGGAAATAAATTTAATTAGCCAATTTTGCGATTTGCTTTTTAAAAAAAAGAGTGTGGAGGCAATTAATTTTTTAAACGAAATTTTAGAAAAAGGTTATGACCTCCAACAGTTTGCCAAATCTTTAATTAATTATTTACGCCAAGCCCTGATTTTAAAAATAACCAATATTAACGATTATCACTTGAATAACCCTTTAACTTCTGGTTTAACAAAAGAGGAATTTGAAAAAATAAAAAATCAAATTTTTTCTCTAACATTGGCTGATTTAGAAAAAATGATAAATCTATTTTTAGAAGCAGAAAACAAAATGAAGTATAGTCCGATTTTACAATTACCTTTAGAATTAGCTATTATTGAATATTGCGGGGTCGTCTAATGGTAGGACAGTGGCCTTTGGAGCCATTAATCTTGGTTCGAATCCAAGCCCCGCAGCTATTATGTAGTTATACTAAGTATCTATACTAAAAGCAGGCGGGGCGGCTTCGCCGCCCAGCCTGAATTTTTTAATTTTTTCTTTAGTTTATGATAAAATTTGGTAAAATTATAATAAAGAACTTATTTTGCCACTCAGCCATGTCTTGTACGGGTAGGTTGATTAATTTTTTTAAATTTTAGTCTTTGGGTATTGGAAATATAATTTTATTTTTGGTATAATTAATTAATGAATTCATATCAGTGGTATTCACAACTAATTAAACCAAAATGGGCGCCGCCCAGTTGGCTTTTTGGTCCTGTTTGGACAATTTTGTATGTAATTATTGCCATTTCTTTTGGTTTTATTTTTTATAAAACATTTGAAAAAAAAGTTCCTTTGTTGGTTGCTTTGCCTTTTATCCTTAATTTAATTTTTAATTTCATCTTTACTCCAATACAATTCGGACTAAAAAACAATCTTTTAGCTTCAATTGATATTTTTTTAATTTTAGCCACTTTAATCTGGGCCTTTTTTGCTGTTTGGAAATTTTCGTCTGACTTTCACTGGGTAGTTTATCTTAACATGCCTTATTTAGTGTGGGTTTCTTTTGCTACGATTTTGCAATTAACAGTTACCTTTTTGAATAAATAATTGCGTCTATTTAATATCAGATTTAAAAAAATATGCCAAAGATATTTGTTTATTGTGATATAATACAAAAACGAAAGTTTTGGCTTGATAATTTTTATTTTTTTTACCAGAGAAAAATTTTGTTGAGAGAGGTTGGCTAATTTTTTAAAATTTAGAAATTAAAATTGCTTTTATTTTTTAATTTAGTTATAGTTAAATAATGAAAAAGAAGGAGTTATTAAAAAAGAAAAATTTTTCAATGCCACAATCTAAAGAACAAAAAAAAGCAGATTTAGGATTTGATTATTTTAAAAAAGCTAAAATCAGAGTAATTGGGATTGGCGGTGGCGGTAGCAATATTGTTTCAGAGATTGCTGCTAAAGTGAAAAAAATTTCTTTTGTGGCTGCCAACACTGATTTGCAAGCATTAAAGAGTTTAAGAAGAAACATTGTTCGTTTTCATTTTGGTGAAAAATTTACTCATGGTTTGGGTACGGGTATGGATTTTGAATTAGCCAAAGAAGCAGCCCTATCAGAAAAAGAAAAAATCAAAAAACTTTTTTCGGGCCAAGATCTTTGTATTTTAATTAGTACGTTGGGCGGTGGCGCTGGTTCTGGCACTGTCCCAGTTTTTGCCAATATCGCTAAATCGTTGGGCGTTTTAACATTAGGCGTTTTTACTTTACCATTTAAATTTGAAGGAGAAAAAAAACAAGAAATTGCCAACCAATCTCTTTCTAAATTAAAGCATGTGTTAAACGCAGTGATTGTTTTGCCAAACGATAGAATTTTTCAGTTAATCAATAAAGACACTCCTTTAAAAGACGCTTTATCAGCTATTAACAAAAATTTGGCGGAAAGTTTAGAAGGTTTAATTGATACGGTTTTTTTGCCAGGCTTAATTAATATTGATTTTGCCGATTTAAAAACCATTTTACAAAGTGAAGGAAAATTTGCTTATTTGAACAGCGCTGAGTTTGAAACAAAAGAGAAGATGTTGGGTGGGATAAAAAACATTCTTAATTGTCCGCTTTATTTTTACACGATTCGTTCTGCCAAGAGGGTTTTATTTAATATCGTGGGCGAAAGAGAGCTTTCTTTAGAGGATGTTTCTTTTATTTCAAAAACGATTTTTGAACAGGTACATCCTGAGGCTAAAATTATTTTTGGTATTTCTCAAAAGGTTGGTCAGAAAGACAAAATTAGAGTGACTATTTTGGCAACTGGTTGTATGGTGAAGAATTTTTTTGAAAATAATTTAAAAAAAGAAAAAGAATTAAAAGACAAAACAAAAAAAGTTGTTTCGCCTAAAAAAGAGGAGGAAAAAAAACCTCCAATAAAAAAAAGCAAAAAAAAGTTTAAAATTAAAGTTCAAAAAAAAGAAGATATCTTTTCTTCAAATAACCCAGCCAATGAAGAGGAAAAAAAGGATTTTCAACCGGTTTCTTTGGCATGGGCAGAAAAAGAAAATTTTAAAATAAGAAAGAATGGCCTTCAAGTGAAAAAAGATTTAGAAGAAATAGAAAAAGAATTTTTAGAAAAAGAAAAATTTTGGGAAACGCCAGCTTTTTTACGCAAACAAGAAAAAGCTTAATTTTTTATGAAAAAAACTAACAAAAAGATTTTAAAAAAAATTTACAAAAAAAGACCAGCTTATTCAAAAAAATACGATTTTGGTTTGTTATTGGTTATTGGCGGCTCTCAATTTTATTCTGGTTCGCCAGCCTTGGCTGGCTTGGCTGCTTTCCGGGCCGGCGTAGACATGGTTTATATTATAGCTCCCAAAAGAGCAGCTGATATTGTTGCTTCATTTGCGCCTGATTTAGCTGCTTATCCTTTGAAAGGCGATTATCTTTCAAAAAATCATTTATCTTCTTTATTGACAATGACAGAAAGCGCAAGAATTGTGAGTAATGGAAAAACAGCAGTGGTAATTGGCGGTGGCCTTGGCAGAACGCCAGCGGTTCAGGAGGTAATTTTGGAATACTTATCGCAAATTTCAGTGCCCGTAGTAATCGACGCTGACTGCATTTATGCAATAGCCAGAAAGCCACAAGTGATTTTTGGCAAGCCATTTTTAATTACTCCCCATAGTTATGAATTTTATGTTTTGACTAACCAAAAAATTTATCACTTGTCAGACAAGGAAAAAATAAAAATTGTTCAAAAAGAAGCGGAAAAATTAAATACAACTATTTTATTGAAAGGTAATATTGATATTATTTCCAATGGCAAAGAAACAGTTTTAAACAAAACAGGTTCTCCTTATATGACTATTGGCGGAAGTGGAGATGTTTTGGCTGGTGTTGCTGGCGCTCTAATGGCAAGAGGGATTCCTCCTTTTTTAAGCGCTCAAGCTGCTGCCTTTATTAATGGAATGGCTGGTCAGTTAGGGGAGAAAAATTTTGGCGAAGGATTGATGGCGAGTGATTTGATCGCTTTAATTCCCCAAGTATTAAAATTAAAAAAATAATTAATTTAAAAATGACTTTGTTTTTTTTTCACAAGAAAAAACAAAGCTTTAAAAATTTTTAATTATTAATTATTATTAAATATGATTCAAAAAACAAATATTCATGGTTTTATTGTAACCTATGAAAGTAATGCCTATGAAGGTGTTCGTTATTTAAGAGATGATTTGGATTTTGAGGAAGCCAGAGTATTTTTTGATCAAGCTAGATCGAGAGGTTTTGCTGAATTTGAAGATGATGAGGATCGTCAATATACTTTGTTTTATAGAGATGGAGTTTATACCTTAGCGAGAAGATAAACTTGATTTTTTTTATTTTTTCTTTATAATTAACAATAGGTCTTTAAAAATTAAACCTTAAGAAAGGAAGGAGGGGGGGCTATGGAGAAGGAATAAGAAGAAAGAAAAAGACAAAAAAGAAAAAAAGGAGAGAAAAAAAGCAAAAAAAAGAAAGAAAGGAGGGGACTATGGAGACAGATAAAGTTAAACAATTCAGGAAACCAAAGCTTGGTTTTTTTTGCTTCCAGGAACACTGGAAACACCATCCGGAAATTGGTTTTATGTGGCGGCTTCAGTTGAGAGATGGACGGATACCCGTCCTTATTCATGGTTATTTTAAAAACGCAAACAATGGGGAAAAAATATATATTTTTTCCCCCACCCAAACTCCCCATATAAGGAGGAAAGCCAGAGAAAAATATTTTCTTTTGATGAGCTAACAAAAAGCCGGCTTTAAAGCCGGCTTATTTACCTTTTATTTATTAAAAAATAAAAATTTGTTATAATATAATAAGTTTTAAATTTAATACAACAATAATATGACAAAAAAAACAAAAATAAAAAATATTAAAGCCAGAGAGATTTTAGATTCGCGAGGAAATCCCACCATTGAAGTTGAATTGGAAACTAATTTGGGATTTTTTTTAGCTTCAATTCCGTCAGGCGCTTCTAAAGGAAAATACGAGGCAAGCGAATTAAGAGATGGCGGCAAAAGATATCAAGGTTTGGGGGTTTTAAAGGCAATAAAAAATATTAATAAAATAATTGCCCCAAGATTAAAAGGAAAAGATCCTGCAAAGCAAAAAGAAATTGATAATTTTTTAATTAAATTAGATGGAAGCGAAAATAAGTCGCGTTTAGGAGCTAATGCCATTTTGGCAGTTTCAACGGTTGTTTGTCGGGCAGGGGCTAAGGCAAAAAAATTACCTCTTTATCAATATATTAGAGAGCTTTCTAACTTACAACTTAAAACTTACCATTTTCCAAAACCTGCTTTTAATGTTATTAATGGCGGGGCTCATGCTGGCAATGATTTGGATTTCCAGGAATTTATGATTGTGCCTCAAGAAAAGATTTTTGCCAGAAATTTAGAAATTGCTGCCAATGTTTATCATCAATTAAAAAAGTTGATTAGAAATAAATATTTGGACTTAGGAATTAATGTGGGAGACGAGGGCGGATTTGCTCCGCCTTTGAGAGCGCCCGAAGAAGCAATAAATTTAATTTTAGAGGCTAGCGAAAAATTAAATTATCAAGGAAAGATTAAATTTATTTTAGATATTGCCGCTTCTCAATTTTATGAAAACAATCAATATCAAACAAAGTTTGGTATTTTTGATAAAGAAAAATTTTCTGAATATTATTTATTATTAATTTCAAAATATCCTATTTTGGGACTGGAAGATCCTTTTGCTGAAGACGATCTTTCTGGTTGGAATTTGTTGGAATCAAAAGTTAAAGAGCAAAAATCAAGAATATTAATAGTGGGCGATGATTTATTAGCTACCAATCCCCAAAGAATAAAAATGGCAAAAGAAAAGAATCTTTGCAACGGTTCTATTATAAAATTAAATCAAATTGGAACAGTAACCGAAGCAATAGAAGCTACAAAATTAGCCCAGTCTTTTGGCTGGAAAATTATTGTTTCTCACCGATCAGGCGAAACCAATGATGATTTTGTGGCTGATTTTGCCGTCGGCGTGAATGCAGATTTTGTCAAATTTGGCGCGCCAGCGAGGGGTGAAAGATTGGCAAAATATAACAGATTATTAAAAATTGAAGAAGATTTAAAATAGATGAGTAATAAGAAAAAAATATCTAAAAAAATTCTTTTGATTGTGATGGATGGATTGGGCGATGAACCGATTCCTGAATTAGGAAATAAGACTCCTTTGGAATCAGCCCAAACGCCTCATCTTAATCAATTGGCAAAAAAAGGAATTTGTGGATTGGTAAAACCTTATTTATTTAAAAATCAAAAGAAGCCAGATTCTGATATTTCTCATTTAGCCATTTTTGGCTATGATCCTCAAAAATATTATTTGGGTCGCGGTCCTTATGAAGCAGTGGGTATTGGTTTAGAATTACAAAAAGGCGATATTGCTTTAAGAGTTAATTTTGCCACCGTAGATAATAATTTTAAAATTATTGATCGCCGTGCCGGCAGAATTGATGACACCCATTTATTAATTAATTCTTTAAAAGGAATAGAAATCAATGGCGTAAAATTTATTTTGAAAAAATCTTTTGGTCATCGGGCGGTTTTAGTTTTACATTCAAAAAACAAAAAGCTGTCAGATAAAATATCAAATGGCGATCCCAAAAAAGTTGGTTTAAAAGTAAAGGAAATTTTACCTTTAAATAAAGAAAAGTCAGCCAGATTTACGGCGCAGATTTTAAATGAATACTTAAAAAAAGCTCATTTAATTTTAAAAAATCATCTTTTAAACAAAAACAGAGAACAACAAGGATTATTGCCAGCTAATTATCTTTTGGTTAGAGGAGCGGGCAAAATGAAAGAAACACCATCTTTTCAGAAAAAATATGGCTTAAGGGCTTGTTGTATCGCTGGTGGTGCTCTTTATAAAGGCATAGCTAAGATTTTAGGAATGGATCTTATTAATGTGAGAGGGGCTAATGGTTTTGTTAATACCAATTTAAAAGGAAAGATTTTAGCGGCAATGGATTGTTTAAAAAAATATGATTTTGTTTTTTTGCATATTAAGGCAACAGATTCTTTGGCTGAAGACGGAAACTTTATGGCTAAAAAAGAATTTATTGAAAAGATTGACAGTCATTTAAGGGATTTGATGAAATTAAATAATGCTTTGATTATAATAACCGCTGATCACTCTACTTCTTCTTTATTAAAAAGTCATTGCAAAAAACCAGTGCCTATCTTAATTTTTGGAAGAGAAAAAGACAATGTGGAAGAATTTTCAGAAAAAGCTTGTAAAAAAGGAAAATTAGGTATTTTAAATCAACTTGAGATAATGAAAAAAATTTTATAAAAAAATAATATTTTCTTCAGATTAAAAATAATTTTTGTTTTTAAGCTGGAGATAGATAAAAATTATGGATATTCAAAAAAACGAACATCAAAAAAAATTTGTAGAAATTATTATTACAGGCATTAGCTTAATTTTAATTTTTTTAGTCTCTTTTATTTATTTTAATTACCTATCTCCCAAGAAAATAGAAAAAACAGCGATAAATAATTTAAATATTCAAAAAGAAAAACCAAATGAGACGGCCCAGATTTCTATGCCAAAAACTATTTATAATTTAACTGGTAGAATTGAAAATCTTGAAGCAAACGCAATTGTTTTTGAAGCAAACATTCCCACCATTAATAATAATGGCGAGGCGGTTTCAAAAGTTGAAACAAGAAAGGTAATTATTAGTCCTGATACTAAATTTACCGCTTTAAAATTTGTAGATCAAGAGGGAGGAAAGAAAACTCCTTTAGAAACAACAATTACTTTAAAAGATTTTAAGGCGGGGGATTTGATTGAGGTCATTTCCAACGAAGACATTTCTAAAAAAGAAGATTTTCTTGCTACCCAAGTTAGAATTTTGCCGCAATAAATTTCAATAATATTAAGTAGTTTTTAAATGACTACTAAAACTAAAAAGCCATTTTTAAAACAATTAGTTTTTTTATCTTCCCTTGTTTTTTTTCTCTGGCTAAATTTTTTATCGGCTCAAGAGTTTGTTTCCTTAGAAATTTATAATCAGGGTTGCCAAGGTTCTAGGGCTTTTGTTCAGCTTCAGTGGACCTCAACCATTTCTGAAAATCCCACTTATATTATTTTAAGAAAAACTGCTGAGGGAGATTTTCTTGAAATTAGTTCCACCACAGAAAGTAGTTATTCAGATAATTCAATTGAGAGCGATAAAGTTTATACTTATAAAATTAAAGCAAAAAAGGGGAGCGAAGTTATTGAATCAAATGAAGTTTTAAGCTCAGCTCAACACTGCCCGGCAGTTATTAGTTCTTTTAATTCTTCTTGCTCTGCACAAGGACCGCATATTATTTTAAATTGGACAGCCGCCTCAGGGAATTTATTAAATTACGAGATTTATCGTGATAATTTTCTTATTGGTACAACCACGGAGAACAATTTTGATGATAATATCAATTTGGAAGGAACAAAAGAATACAATTATTATCTCAAAACCATTTGGCAAGACGGCAATAGCTCTAACTCACCGATTGTAAAAATACAAGCTCAGGCTTGTTCGCCCAATTTGACCTTAAACAGCACTTGTTTAACAAGCAATCCTGGCGGTCAGGCAATAAATTTTTCTTGGAATAATCTTTTAGGTGTCCGGGAATACCAAATTTATCGTCAGGTGCCAGGCGAGAGCAATTTTTCTTTATTAAAAAATGGCTTAACTCAAACAAGTTTTAGCGACAATTTAGTGGAAAGCTTTTCTAATTATTATCAATCGGGAAAAATTCTTTATAAGGTGAAAGCGATTTGGCAAGATGGTACTGAGAAAGATTCTCAAACTCAATCTATTGATACTGCTACTTGTCCACCCTTTTTAACAGTGGAAAATAATTGCGATGAATTTAGTTTTCGGCTTTCGTGGACAAAAAGTTTAGGCGCTAGTCATTACAATATTTATCGTAATAATGAATTTTTATTTCAAACAAGCAATAATTCTTATATTGATTATCTTAATTTAAGCCTGTGTCTTAATTATAAATGTAATTTTACTTATTCGGTAAAAGCCATTGGCAGCGGATTTCCTTCTGAAGGCCTTTCTTCTAACTTAGTTGAAAAGTCAATCGATTGCGCTACCATTACTCCGCCTTCACCACCTCCTACCTTGTTGGAACCATCAAATTATTGTGTAAATGGTTTTCCTTATATTAGAATCAGTTGGACTCCGTCAAACAATGTTACTTATTATGGCCTTTATCGTTCTTCATCGGCTGGAGTTTATAATATTAATCTTACACAAACATTTTATGAAGATAAGGTAGAGAGTAACGTTAATTATATTTATTATGTAATTGCCTTTGGGAAGGGCGGCACTTTTGTTTTTTCCACCAATAGTCAGGAGGTTGTTTCAATTTCTTGTGTTCAACCTTCAATTCCAATTTTAAATTTAAACGCTGATTGCAGTAATGGTCTGCCCTATATTGATTTAAATTGGACAGAGACATCAAACACATATGACTATGAGATTTACCGGGGGAAAGATTTAAATAATTTAACGCTTCTAAAAAGTATTACTAAAAACGATCCTGAATTCTTTTCTCGAACCTGGCGCGACAACCAAATTGTTACTTCCACTACTTATTATTATAAAATAATAGCCACTGGGCCGCCGGGTGTTTTGCCTTCCAACTCGGAAATAAAATCAATTAGCAGCTTGTCTTGTCTTCCAACTACTCCTGTTTTAACCTTAAGCAGGGGCTGTGAAAATACCTTGCCTATTGTAAATCTTTCTTGGACTACTGATGGCAAAAATACAACTCGTTATGAGATTTTTCGTAGAGAATGGAGCCCAACCATTCCTATTTATGTAATTAACGACGTTAATATTAAAAATTGGAAAGATAATAACAATCTTTCGCCCGAAACTCTATACCGTTATAAGATTGACGCGGTGGGCCCTTCAGGCAGATCAAGTTCAGATGTAAGGTCAACCACCACTTATTATTGTTTGCCGCCCGATAATTTTAATTTAAATGAGCCAAACATTTTTTGCCAAGGTTCTTATCCTCAAGCTACTTTATCGTGGGGAAATAGTTTCCATTCTTCTTCTTATAGTCTTTATCGAGATAAACTGGTTAATAATAATGTTTCAGAGACAACAGAGATTCCTAATGTAAATTCGCCTTTTGTTGAAAAAGGGTTTGGCAATGCCTTAAGTTTTGATGGCAATGATTTTGTTGATTTTGGCAATCCGAATATTCCTCTTACTGGTAATTTAACAATTGAATTTTGGGCAAAACCAACTAATGTTAGCTATGCCAGACAAAATCCTATTTGTAAGTATTACACCAACGAGTTTTGTTTGACAATGGAGACCAATGGAAGTTTAAGTTATTATCATGGAAATAACAGCAGCTATATCTCCTTCAATGCGCCAAATATTTTTTCAAATAATGTTTGGGTTCATTTTGTTTTAACCCGTGATTTAGCAACCAGAACTCTACGGGCTTATAAAAATGGCAATTTTGTTAATTTTGCTACTTGGTCCAGTAATTATGATCCTGTAGCCACTAACAATTATACTTTAAAAATCGGTCGCGGATATCTTAGTAATGATTTTCGCGGGGTTATTGATGAGGTAAGAATTTATAATCGGGTTTTGTCTGAGAGCGAGATTAATGAACACTATCAAGGTATTTATAACAACGAAGCTAATTTAATTGGTCTTTGGCATTTTGATGAAGGTTCTGGTCAGGTAGTTTCAGATAGTTCCAATTACGGAAACAATGGTAGTCTTGGCTCAACAAACATAAGCGATGTCAACGATCCTACTTGGATTATTAATGGAATTCAGTCAAATAATAATTATCAATGGCGGGTTAAAGCTTTTACTCCTGGTGGTAGCACCAATTCTACACCAGAAAGCACTGCTTCTTATTCTATACCTTTTTGCCTACCAACCAAACCGGGCTTAATTTTGAATTATTTTTGTGAACCAATTAATAATCAACCCAATATTAGATTAAACTGGTCATTTTCTTATGGCGCGGTGCGATATGAAATTTATCGCCAAGACAAGGGTTTAATTAAAACAATTGATCAAGGCAGCAATGATTTTATATCAAGAAGTTGGGTTGATAACAGCGATATAAAGCCAGGAGAACATTATCAATATTACATTAAAGCCATTGGAGCAGGGGATTTGATAAATCAGTCAGATTCAATTTCCATAAGCGCGCCAATTTGTTTTCCTCCCAGTGAACCAGAAGATCTTATTGTTTCTTTTAATTGCGATGGTAGTTATCCTAGAGTTGATCTTTCTTGGGCAACTTCTAGCAATGCAAAGTATTATACACTTTATCGAATTCCTTCTGCTTCTCCTTTTCCTGTTTATACTGATTCTAATTTTTATCAAGATACAAATGTAGAAGTGAATAAGGTTTATCAGTATTATGTCGTGGCTTATAATCCGGGCGGCAGCAGTTCTTCTTCAGAAATAGTTTCTATTAAAACAAATTATTGCCATCCTTCTGTTCCAATGATTACAGGTTTAAATACTGATTGCGAAAATAAACATTGTGTCAACTATTTATCCTGGAGTGACCAAACTATTTTCAATACTTTTGAATATAGAATTTATCGCAATACTTCCAATTCGTTACCCGCCAATCCCATTAAAACAATTGCCTCAACCAGCCCTGAATTTATTTCTCGTTCTTGGAAGGATGACACAGGATTAAATTATCCCAATACCTATTATTATTGGATTAAAGCAGTGGGACCAGCTGGTGAGAGTAATTATTCTTCAGTAAGGGCAATTTCAGTTTATAGTTGCGGCATTGCGCCTGCTGATCCTCATTTAACTTTAGACAATATTTTTTGCCAAGATAATACTCCTTTCGCCACCTTAGGATGGAATTCGGTCAGTAATGCTTATTCTTATGCTCTTTATCGGATAAATCCTGATTACGTTTCTGTTTATAATACTCAAATTTCACCTTTGACGGATCGAGGCAGTTTTTCTTTGAGATTTGACGGCACCGATGATTACGTCAAATTTTCTCAACCTCTAACCTTAACTGATTTTTCAATTGAGTTGTGGGCAAATATTGGTACAAAAACATCAGATTGGAGAACATTAATTGGCGATGTTGGGTCAGGTTGGAAATTTAATTTAAATTCCGGAGATTATTATCTTAACGCTTATAGTCAAGGACAATTAAAATCAACTTTTCAATTGACGCCTGGTCAATGGTATTATATTGTTTTAACCCGGAACAGCAGCGGAACAAAACTTTATATTAATGGTGTACTTAATAATCAGAATAGCAATACTAATACAATTAATAATATTACTTTCCAATTAGGTCGTTGGTACACGAGTCAATATTATCAGGGATTAATTGACGACGTGAGAATATATGGTCGGGCATTGAGTGCGGATGAAATATGGGATCATTATAATAGTATTTATAAAAACGAGAGAGAATTGAAAGCGGTTTGGCATTTAGATGAAGGTTCGGGACTAACTGCTTATGATAAAAGCGGAAATGGAAATAATGGCACTTTGTATAATGGCGTTAGTTGGCGGACTGATGCTCCAGATAGTTTGGAAATTTTGCCCTTAGAAAATTTGAAAAATTATAGGTACAAACTCAAAGCTTTTGGAATTGACACAGAAAGCGATTTTTCTAATGAAATTAATTTTGCCACTTCTTGTTTACCGTTAAAACCAAATTTGTTTCTTGAACCTCAATGTACAATTAATGGTTCTCAAATTAAACTCAGTTGGAATTTTGATTCAAATACTGTTTCTTGGACGATTCATAAAAAAAGAACAGGAGAGGATTGGGACAAATTTCCATTTCCTATTACCATTGCCACTACTTCCTATATTGATAAAGAAGTGGAAAGCGGCGTTAGTTATGAGTATTATATTACTGCTACAGGAAAGGAATTTTCAACAACTTCTGATTTAGTTTCACAAATCGCTCCCCTGTGTTTTGGCGAACCGGAAAAACCAGTAATTTCCACTACCTCGCCTCAATGCGCTTCTTATAGTCCAAGAATCGTTGTTGAATGGGAAAAAGATTTAACGGGAAACACAATTAGTTATAATGTATATCGGAGGGATATAAACGAAGAAAACTTCGTTGAAATTTATTCTGGTCTTTCAAGTCAAAGTACGAGTTACAATGATATCGGAGTAACTGCAAACCATACTTATATTTATCGCATTGAAGCAGTAGGCATAAACAGTAGTAAATTATCAGAGGATAGTTCGCAAACTATTGCTTATGATTGTGCTAATACCCCTCCTTTTCCAGCACCAGAATTAAAAGTTAATAGTGTTTGGTCAGTTGCTAATAACGTAGCAGTTTCTCTTGGTTGGACCGATATTCAGAACGAACAAGAGTATCAAATTTTCCGGACCGGCTCTGATTTTCATTTAATTGCCACTACTGCCTATGATATATCAAATTATGTTGACTATAGCGTGGAAGATGGGAAGACATATACTTATAAAATTTTAGCCAAAAACAACAATGGGAGTGTTGAATCGAATCCAGTTGAGGTTGAGATTCCTATTGCCAGACCTGGCGAATTTTCTCTTAGTGGGAAATTAGACGAAGAAGTAATAAAATTTTCTTGGACCAAAGCTTTAACCACTCAAGCCGGAGGTGTTGTTACTTATATCCTTGAGCGTGGCGACGAAAATAATAATTTTTCAAACACATCTTGCACTATTTCTTGTCCAGACATCAATTGCAATATTGATCTTCAATGCGTTATTAATAATTTTTCATTTCTCCAACCTTATTATCGAGTGAAGGCTAGTAATAATGCAGATTCTTCAACCTATTCTAACACTGTTCGGATTCATCCTCCTCTTCCACGATGGATAGAAATTTCTGAATAAGATGAGATACATTTTTGATACTTCTTGTTTGCCAGAAATTGGTATCATAGGGCAAAAGGAAGGTCAAAAATCACTAAAAACTAACAATAAGATATCTCATTAACACGGCAAAAAGAATCTTCTTTGATAATCAGGAAAGAGTAAGACTTCTTGCTCATTTTTTTCATCTCATATTTTCAAGAGATTACAGATGAATCGTTTACCAACCAATCAACGTTTTGAGAAGTTGCAAGAGAAACTAAAAGAGTTATCATTAACAAAAGATACTTTATGATATTATTGATGTTTGGCGAACCTACAATGCGTGCATAATGCATTATACAATGCGTTATGATAAAATGATAGAGTGGTATGAGAAAAAACCAGAATTATTTATTTATCATCCTGCTAATATGATTAATTTTTGGAAAGAACGTGGTGAAACTTAACATATCCAAATTTATGGTAAACATGGAAAACAAAGGTAAATTTTTATTAAATAGTAGAAGTGGGAACAACTTAGTAAAACTATACAGCTATTGTTATTGTCTATAGAAAAAATGATCAGCAAGTTTAAATGCCGGAATTTATTTTAATAAAATTAATAGTATAATAAAAATATGCCAGAAGAATTTCCCTATAATTTAAAAAAAGCGCAAGAGGAAGCCGCGAAAATACAGGCGAAAATTAAAAGTGGCGAGGCGAAAGATTACAATGAAGCGGAAAAATTGGTTGAAAGTGAAGAAGTTGAAAAGAAAAAGATTATTTTAACGCCAGAGCAGCAAGAAGCCAAACAAAGATTAATTAAGCGTTTATCTGATGGTTATATTAACGGCGCTCTCGAAATCAAAGAAAAATTTTCATTGCCTCAAGAATTTGTCCAAGATGCTGCCAAACAAGGATTTATTAGGCGTTTATCTAATGGTGATATTAACGGCGCTCTCGAAATCATAGAAAAATTTTCCTTGCCTCAAGAATTTATCTTATCTCCTGAAGTCCAAGATGCCGCTAAAAAAGGATTGATTTGGTGTTTATCTAAGGGTGATATTTATATTGACGGCGCTCTCGAAATCATAGAAAAATTTTCCTTGCCTCAAGAATTTATCTTATCTCCTGAATTTCAAGATGCCGCCAAACAAGAATTTATTATGCGTTTATCTAAGGGTAATATTTATATTTACGGCGCTCTCGAAATCAAAGAAAAATTTTCCTTGCCTCAAGAGGTTATCTTATCTCCTGAAGTCCAAGATGCTGCCAAACAAAGATTGATTAGGTGTTTATCTAAGGGTGATATTGACTACGCTCTTAAAATCAGAGAAAAATTTTCATTGCCTCAAGAATTTATCTTATCTCCTGAAGTCCAAGATGCCGCCAAACAAAGATTGATTGGGTGTTTATCTTATGGTAATATTGACTACGCTCTTAAAATCAGAGAAAAATTTTCCTTGCCTCAAGAGGTTATCTTATCTCCTGAAGTCCAAGATGCTGCCAAACAAAGATTGATTAGGTGTTTATCTAAGGGTGATATTGACTACGCTCTTAAAATCAGAGAAAAATTTTCCTTGCCTCAAGAATTTATCTTATCTCCTGAAGTCCAAGATGCTGCCAAAAAAGGATTGATTAGGTGTTTATCTAAGGGTGATATTGACGAGGCTCTTACAATCAAAGAAAAATTTTCCTTGCCTCAAGAATTTGTCCAAAATGCTGCCAAACAAGAATTGATTAAGTGTTTATTTGAGGGTTATAGTGGCAATGCTCTCAAAATCAGAGATGAATTTAATGTTTCTATTACTTATCAGGAAATCATTGAGGAAATCCCAGCCATAGAAGAATTTTTAAATAAGATTAAATCAATATCTCCTGATTTTTACAATCAAGCCCAAAAATCAATTGAGCTTTTAATATTACTTTCTGAGTTTATAAAAAATCAAGACGATTTTTTTTCAAAAATCAAAGAAAACCCTTTTTTGCTTGAAGCGGTTTCAGCAAACCATCGTTTTGGTTCTAAACTTTTAATTAAATATCCTCAATTTGACCAATTATCAAAAGAAAACATCCAATTTCTTTTTGCCGCAAAAAAAGAAATTTTAACAAATAATCCGGAAATAGACCCTGAATCTGTAGAATTCCGCCAATTGATGCAGGAAAAATTGAAAAAATATGGAGAAAATGAAGAAATTTTAGCGGTCATAAAAGAATCAGGCATTAATATCAACCAATGGCTCAATTATTCGGAAACGAGATATTTTAATTTAGAATCCGCTGGTAGTCATTTAGCTTTCTCGGAAACAATCCAAACGCCAATTAACCGAATCAAAGAAACTTTAGATAGTTACGCTTATACTTTGAAAAATGTTTTGAAAGAATACAGAAAAGAATTATCAGAATTCAAAATCCCATTAGAAAGCTCAAAGGAAATAGAAGAAAAAATCAGCCAGATGCAAATTGAATTAGAGAAAGCCAAAGCCGAAGGCGATGAAAGAAAAGCGCAGGGCATTGAAAAAGGCATCGCGGCATTAAAAAACAGAATAGAAAACATTAAAACCGCGGCTTTATGGGATAAATTGCTGGGCGATATTTCCGCTTTTCAACGACTTAAGAACGATGTTTTTAGCGCTCAAGAAAAATTAATCCAAGCGGAAAATAATTTGCAAGAGAAATTGTCTGGCAAAATGCCCCCGGGCAAAATAATTCAGGAATTAAAAGAAAAAATTAACCAAGCCAAAGAGGAATTATGCAAAAAATTCAGTGTTTTAGAAAGAAGAATAGAAAACTTTAAATATAATCTTTTGCCGCTTCTTACTCCGGCTTTGGGTCAAGAAAGAAGCGAAGCGCTCATTCAGGAAATTGAACAAAATTTAGCTGAACAATTTGATCATTGGAACATGGATAGAAATACTTTAGCTAATTTATTTTCTGAAAGAAGCGATAAAGAAAAAAGCAAGCTGGAAAATCAACCAATGAGTATTTTTGTCTGGGCAAGAAATCCGGATATTGATTTATACCAAGGCAATTATTCGCCCTGTTGTATTTGTATAGACAGCGCGCATATGGGCGCGGAATCAACCATTGCTGATTACAACACTGATTTAGGCATTCAAATTGTCAATATTTGGGATGAAACTAAAAACGAACCGGTCACTGCGGCTTGGTGCTGGCTGGGAAAAAATGAAAAAGGTGAAACTGCTTTGGTAGTGGATAATATTGAATCCAACACACAGTATAGTACCAATTATCCCGAACAGTTAACCCAAGAACTTTTTGATTATCTAAAAAAATACGCTCAAGCTATTGGCGTGAAAAAAATTGTTTTAGGGAAAGACAATAATGATTTACCGACTGCCGAAGCGCTGGCTAAGATGAAAAATGATGAATACAAATATGATAAAATTGGAGGGTATAATAGAGAAGACCGATATTATTTAGAAGCAGAAGATAAAAGTGTAAAACTAATTTGGGAAATTAAAGAAAAAGTTCAAAAATCAAAAGAAAAAGCCCAAACCAAAAAAGAATCTATTAAAGTTAAGTTTGACAATATTGAAATCAAAAATTTAGAAGAGAAAGATTTAACCGCCATTAAAAATTTAGAAAAAATAATATACGCTAAAGAAGATCCGGATCTGATTATGGAACAAGCTATGATTGAAGACATTAAAAAAGGCAATGGCTTGGAATATTCTCTTATCGCCTCGGAAAAACGCCCTGGCAAAAAAGAAATTGAACCGCTTGGCTATATTGTCGCAGTAGAAGATGAAACTGATGAAGGCGACCCTTGTATTTATTTAGAAGATATCGCTTTATTACCTGAAGCTCAAGGTCAGCAAATTGGCTGGGAATTGATGAAAAATTTAATTAACAAACTCAAAGAAAAAGCCAAGAAAGAAAACAAACCGATTTTATTAGATATGCATTTGCGAGAAAATTCGCAAAGATTTTTTGAACGTTATCATAATGAATTAGAACAAATGAATGTAAAACTAATTGAAGAAGCGCTGGTGCCGGATTATTATGATGAAAACGAAGATGCTTTGTATAAAGTTTATCAGATTAAAGTGGATTAAAGAAATAAAAAACTTTTATTTTACTGCTTTTCCATCCTCTTTTTTTAGCCGGCAAGTACTTCATTAATTCACCTCAAAGCGCGGCTTTATTTTTATTGCCATCCAAAGAATGGTCTATAAATTTTACCTTTCCTTTTAGAAGAAATTTTTGGTGGTGCGCGCAAAATCAAAATGAGAGGCAAAATTTTCTGTGAGACAGGCCGCTGCTTGCGGCGACTGGTGGCGGGTTATTTCAAGTTCCGCTTTTTGGATTTATGTATTAGATTTGCTAAAATAATTTCAAAGGTTTGTTGATGTTCTAATTCCGCAGCACTAAATTCTGTTTTAGCCGGGGCGGCTTCGCCGCCCCGCCTGAATTTTTTAATTTTTTCTTTAGTTTATGATAAAATTTGGTAAAATTATAATAAAGAACTTATTTTGCCACTCAGCCATGTCTTGTACGGGTAGGTTGATTAATTTTTTTAAATTTTAGTCTTTGGGTTTCATTATACAATGCGTTGACAATTTTTTTATTTTTGATAAACTGGAAGAAGTTGATTTTTTAAATATTAATTAATTTAAAATAAAAAATATGGAAGAAAAAATGAAAAAAGAAATTTTTATATCATTAATAAGTGCAGTTATTGGTATTGTAATAGGCGCTCTTTTTGTTTATTTCTTTTTGCCTAACAAGGGAGGAAATTTAAATCTTTTGTCTCCGCAGAAAGCAGCTGAAAAAGCTCTTAATTATTTAAACGAGAATATTTTACAACCTCAAGGAATTAGCGCTTCCTTGAATAATGTTTTGGAAGAAAACGGTCTTTATAAACTCCAAGCAAAAATTCAAAATCAGGATTATAATTTATATGTAACAAAAAATGGCAGTCTTTTGTTTGTTCAAGCATTTGATCTAAATGCTACCTCTAGCAGTGATAGTGAGTCGAATAAAAACGAACAGCCAGCTAAAAATGACAAGCCCGATGTTAAACTTTTTGTAATGAGTTATTGTCCTTATGGTTTGCAAATGGAAAAAGCTTTTTTGCCAGTTTATGATTTATTAAAAGAAAAGGCAAACATGGAGATTTATTTTGTTGATTATATTATGCATGGCAAGCAGGAAATTGATGAAAATTTAAGGCAATATTGCATTCAAAAAGAACAAAAAGAAAAATATCCAGCTTATTTGAATTGCTTTTTGAAAGCAGGCGAGTTTGAAAAATGTTTAAACGAGATTGGTATTGACCAATCAAAAATGAATTCTTGTATTGCCGAAACTGATAAAAACTATAAAATTACGGAATTATACAACGACAAAAATACTTGGCTTTCTGGTTCTTATCCCCAGTTTAATGTGTATAAAGAATTAAACGATAAATATGGGGTTCAGGGCTCTCCGACTTTAGTCATTAACGATAAAGTAATAAACGCCGACAGAACGCCGCAAGGATTAAAAGAAGTTATTTGTCAATCTTTTAACAATCCACCTCAAGAGTGTTCAAAGGAGCTTTCCAAAACTGTTTTTTCTCCTGGTTTTGGTTTTCAAGAAAGTTCAAACAATAGCGGAGATTGTGGTCAATAAAAGCCAAATATTAACCTTTGTTTGTTTAAACAAAAAATTTTTGTTAAAATTTATATATGGTGAAAATATATACCACCCCTAATTGTCCTTATTGTTACACCTTAAAAGAATTTTTAAAAGAAAAAGAAATTAATTTTCTAGAAATTGATGTTTCTAAAGATGAAAAAGCCAGAGAAGAAATGATTAAAAAATCAGGAAAAATGGAAGTGCCTATTCTTGATATTGATGACCAAATTGTGGTAGGATTTGATAAAGAGAAAATTTGTCAATTATTAAATATTCATTAATTTGCACGAATAGGAGCACTAATTTCATTAATATTTATTCGTGATATTGGTGGTCAAATTCGTGCGTATTCGCCAAATATATGATCAAAGTTGCCATTAATGGTTTTGGCCGGATTGGCCGGCCAGTTTTTAAAAGAATAATCGATAATCATCCTCATTTAGAAATAGTTGCAATTAACGATTTAACCGATTCTAAAACGCTGGCTTATTTGTTGAGATATGATTCTGTTTATGGAGTGTACAAAAGAGTGGTGAAGTTTGACGAAAAAGATTTATTTTTTGAAGGCACTAAACCAGGAAAGTCAGTAAAAATTTTTTCTGAAAAAGATCCGGTAAACTTACCATGGAAAGAATTAGGAGTTGATATTGTCTTAGAATGTTCAGGAGTTTTTACTGATTATGATAGCGCGAAAAAACATTTAGACGCTGGCGCCAAAAAAGTAATTATTTCTGCTCCTTCCAAAAATCCGGAAAAAATTCCCGAATTTGTTTTAGGCGTCAATGCTCAAAATTACGATTCTTCAAAACATGATATTGTTGATATGGGTTCTTGCACAACCAATTGTTTAGCTCCTGTCGCTAAGGTTTTGCAAGAAAATTTTGGCATCGTGAAAGGATTTATGAGCACTATTCATTCTTATACTAACGATCAAAAAATTTTGGATTTGGCTCACAAAGATTTAAGAAGGGCAAGGGCAGCAGCTTTAAATATTATCCCTACTAGCACAGGAGCTGCCAAAGCCATTGGAAACGTAATTCCCGAATTAAAAGGGAAATTAAACGGCATTGCTTTTAGAGTTCCTACTCCAACTGTTTCAGTAGTGGATTTGATTTGTTCTTTGGAGAAATCAGCAACTGCCGAAGAAATTAATTACGCATTTAAAAAAGCCTCCCAAAGAAAAGAATTAAAAGGAATTTTAGGTATTGAAGACGCTCAGCTTGTTTCATCTGATTATATTGGTAATTCTTTTTCTGCTATTGTTGATAGCAATTTGACAATGTCAATTGATAATTTAGTAAAAATTGTTGCTTGGTATGATAATGAGTATGCTTATGCTTGTCGATTAGCCGAATTTACCGAATATATAGGAAAACAACTTTAATATCTAAAAATTAAAAATAAAGCATTAGCTTATTTTTTATTATTAATAAATCAAAGAAATAATTATGATTAAAAAAGGTGATTTATATTATCCAAGCGCGGCATTTAAGAGCAAAGCTATTTTAAAAAACAAAAAAATTTACAATGAGGCAAAGAAAAATCCTATTAAATTTTGGGAAAAATTAGCAAAGAAAAACTTTTGGTTTAAAAAATGGAAAAAAGCTTTTGAACATAACCCTCCTTATTTTAAATGGTTTTTGGGCGGAAAGATTAACATTACTTATAATATTTTTGAGAAAAACATTCTTGGCTGGAAAAAAGTAAAGGGAAAGCCAGCTATTATTTGGGAGCCAGAACCATTAGAAGAAAAAGCAAGGGTTTTAACTTATGAAGAACTTTTTAAAAAAGTTTGTCAATTTGCCAATGCCTTAAAAAAATTAGGCGTTAAAAAAGGCGATCGGGTAGCTATTTATTTGCCAATGATTCCTGAAACGATGATTGCTATGTTAGCTTGCGCCAGAATAGGAGCTGTTCATTCAGTTGTTTTTTCCGCTTTTTCTGCCCATGCTTTAAAGGTAAGATTAGAAGATACAGAAGCTAAAATTTTAATTACTGCTGATGGTTATTATCGAAGGGGCCAAGTGATTAATTTAAAACAATCAGCTGAGGAAGCTATTGAAGGAACAAAAATAGAAAAAGTAATTGTAGTGAAAAGGGCGGGCAATGAAATTCCGTGGAAAGAAGGTAAAGATTTTTGGTTTGACCAATTACTAGAAAAAGAAAAAGCCAAATGTCTAGCAGAAAAAATGGACGCTGAAGATATGTTTTTTATTCTTTATACTTCTGGCAGTACAGGAAAGCCCAAGGGTTGCGTCCATTGTTGTGGAGGATATACAGTGCAGGCTTTCTGGACCGGCAGATTTATTTTTGATTTTCATCCCAAAGATATTTTTTGGTGCACTTCGGATTTTGGTTGGATTACAGGTCATTCTTATACTTGTTATAGTCCTTTGTTAAATGGTATTACCACTCTTATTTTTGAAGGCGCGCCCGATTTTCCCACGCCTGATCGTTGGGCACAAATTATTGAAAAACATAAAGTAACTATTTTTTATACCGCTCCCACAGCCATTAGAATGTTTGAAAAATACGGCGCGCAGGTTATTAAAGATTATCAATTTAAAAATTTAAGATTATTGGGATCAGTAGGCGAGCCTATTGACGAAGATGCTTGGAATTGGTATTTTGAAAATGTGGGTAAAAAAAGATGTCCGATTGTTGATACTTGGTGGCAGACAGAAACCGGCGGTATTTTAATTACTTCTTTGCCTGGTATCGGACCTTTTAAACCTACTTTTACCGGTTTGCCCTTTCCGGCAATAAAATGTGATATTTTAGATGAAAAGGGAAGTTCTTGCAAAGAAAATATTAAAGGCAATTTAGTAATTTTGCCTCCTTTTTCACCCGGTATGTTGAGGGGAATTTATAAAAACCACGAAAAATACGTAGAAACTTATTGGAGTCAGTATGGCGATAAGATTTATTTTACTTCTGATGGCGCTTTTAGAGATAAAAAGGGATTGATTAGAATTGTGGGCCGGGTTGATGATGTAATAAAAGTGGCGGGCCATAGAGTGGCGACCGGAGAAATGGAAAATGCCATTAATTTACATCCAGAAATTTCAGAATCAGCAGTAGTAGGCGTGGCTGATGAAATTAAAGGTGAAGTGCCGGTAGTCTTTGTAGTTTATAAAGGACAAAAATCTCCAGAAGAGGTTAAGAAAGAAACAATAGAGCAAATTAAAAAGCAAATTGGTTTTATTGCTTTGCCAAAAGAAGTTTATTTGGTAGAAGATTTGCCAAAAACAAGGTCAGGAAAGATAATGAGACGAGTTCTAAAAAGATTATTTACGGGCGAAGAATTAGGCGATTTATCCACTTTATCTAATCCGGAAATTGTAGAAAAAATAAGAGAAATAGTTAAAAAATAAATATTTATGAAAAAAGAAAAGGGTTCATCAGTTTTTTGGTTAGATTTTTTGTTTGTTTCTTTTGGAATCTTTATTTTGATTTTATCTTTATTGTCAAGAAGTAATGACATTTCTTTATTAAAAGGTCTTTTATCATCTATTTTTTTTAAAAAATAATTTAATTTTTTTTATAATCTATGGAAGAAAAAACAATAGAAGAAAAATTAAAAAAATTTATTCTTTGGTTTAAAGATATTTCAAAAAAAGACCTTGACTTGGTTGGGGGGAAAAATGCTTCTTTAGGCGAAATCTTTTCAAAATTAGCAGAGAAGGGAATTAATGTGCCTAATGGTTTTGCTATTACCACTAGTGCTTATTGGCATTTTTTAAAAGAAAACCAAATTGACAAGAAACTAGAAGAACTTTTTAAAAAATTTAATCCTAATAATTTAAAAAATCTTCAAGAAACCGGTAAAAAAGCCAGAGAATTAATTTTAAAAGCCAAATTTCCCAAAGACTTGGAAGCGGAAATTATTTTAGCTTACAAAAAACTTTCAAAAGAGTATGGCTTAAAAAATGCCGATGTGGCAATAAGAACTTCTGGAGTAGTAGAGGATACGCCTGACGCTTCTTTTGCTGGTCAATTTGAGAGTTATTTAAACGTAGTAGGACAAAAAAACGTTTTACTCGCTATTAAAAAATGTTTAGCGTCGGTTTTTAACGATAGGGTAATTGCTTATCGTTATGAGAAAAATATTTCTCAAATAGAATTTGCTTTATCTGTAGGAGTAATGAAGATGATTAGATCTGACCTGGCTTCTTCAGGAGTAATGTTTAGTTTAGATACGGAAAGCGGATTTAAAAATGTGGTAGTTATTAATTCTATTTATGGGGTGGGAGAAATGATTGTGAAAGGAAAAGTAACGCCAGATGAATTTTTTGTTTTTAAACCCACGCTTAAAGAAGGATATAAATCAATTATTATTAAAAATTTAGGACGAAAAATAAAAAAATATATTTACAAAAAAGATGGAGGGTTGAAAGAAGTGGAGGTGGCAAAAAAAGATCAATTGAATTTTTCTTTATCTGATGAGGAAATTTTAACTTTGGCAAAATGGGCGTGTGAGATTGAGGAACATTACGGTATAGCTCAGGATATTGAATGGGCTAAAGATGGCAGAACGAATAAATTATTTATTGTTCAAGCAAGACCAGAAACAGTTCATAGTAAAAAAAATGAGCAAACTTGGGAGGAATATAAATTAGAAACAGAAGAAAAACCGATTTTAAACGGCATTGCCGTAGGAAATAAAGTTGGTCAAGGCAGGGTGCGCATAGTTGAAGATGTTTCCAAAATTTCTCAATTTAAAAAAGGCGAGGTTTTAGTGACGAAAATGACTGATCCTGATTGGGTGCCGGCGATGAGAATAGCTTCAGCTATTGTTACTGACGAAGGAGGCAGAACTTGCCATGCGGCTATTATTGGGAGGGAATTGGGTATTCCAGCAATTGTTGGCACCAAAGAAGCTACCAAAACATTAAAAAATGGTCAGGAAATTACTGTTGACTGTACAACTGGCAAAGGAAAAGTTTATTTAGGCAAGATTTCTTTTTCAGTCAAAAAATACGATTTTCAAAATATTTCTAATTTACCAGTAAAAATTTTATTAAATATTGGCGCGCCCGAAACTGCTTTTAAATATTCTTTTTTACCAGTAGAGGGAGTAGGTTTAGCTAGAGAAGAATTTATTATTGCAGAAAAAATTCGCGTCCATCCTTTAGCTCTTTATCATTACGAAAAACTTAAAAAGGATAGCCTTAAAGATAAAAAAATAAAAGACCTTATTAAAAAAATTGAAGAAATTACTGTTGAGCATAAAGACAAAAAAGAATTTTTTGTAAAAGAATTAGCAGAAGGTATTGCCCAAATAGCGGCCGCTTTTTGGCCCAAAGAAGTTATTGTCAGACTTTCTGATTTAAAAACCAATGAATATCGAGCTTTAGTAGGAGGTGAGTTATTTGAGCCAGAAGAAGAAAATCCAATGTTAGGATGGCGGGGCGCTTCCAGGTATTATGATGAAAAATTTCAGCCGGCTTTTAATTTAGAATGTCAGGCAATAAAAAGAGCAAGAGAGGTTTTTGGTTTAAAAAATATTGTTGTGATGATTCCTTTTTGTCGAACGCCAGAGGAAGCAAAGAAAGTATTAGCATTAATGAAAGATTTTGGTTTAGAAAGGGGAGTTGATAATTTGAAGGTTTATGTGATGTGTGAAATTCCTTCTAATGTGATTTTGGCAAAAGATTTTTTGGAAATAACTGATGGATTTTCTATTGGTTCCAATGACCTAACCCAATGTCTTTTGGGACTGGACAGAGATAATGCCCAAATTGCTTTTATTGCCAACGAATTTCACGAAGCTTCTCAAGAGATGATAAAAAAGGCAATAGTTGCTTGCAAAGAAATGGGCAAATACTCTGGAATTTGCGGGGATGCGCCTTCCAGCATTGAAGGGTTTGCCGAGTTTTTAATTGATTGCGGTATTCAATCTATTTCTCTTTCACCAGACGCGGTAATGAAAACCATTTTAAGATTAAAAAACAAAGTCGAAAATAAATAAATAAAATTTAAAATTTTTTAAAAAAAATATATGGCAAAAATTACTTTATCTATTATCAAAGCTGATATTGGTTCTATAGGCGGTCACATCAGGCCTAGCCAAAAATTATTAGAAGCCGTCGAAAATTATTTAAAGGAAAAAGGTAAAAATTTATTTATTGATCATTATATTGGTTTTACTGGCGACGATGTTTCTATTTTATTAACTCATCAAAAAGGTCCTTTAAACGAAAAGATTCACAAGCTCTGTTGGGATGCTTTTTTAGCTGGCACCCAGGTTGCCAAAGAGCAAGGTCTTTATGGTGCAGGCCAAGATTTATTAGTAGAAGCTTTTTCTGGTAATGTGAAAGGTATGGGACCTCAAGTGGCTGAAATGGAAATTGAGGAAAGACCAGCAGAACCATTTTTAATGTTTATGGCAGATAAAACTGAACCAGGAGCTTTTAATTTACCGCTTTATTTATCTTTTACTGATCCAATGCACTGTGCAGGATTAATTTTATCTCCGGTTCTTAAAAAAGGATTTAAGTTTGTTATTATGGATGTGAATAATACTGAAGAAGACAGGATTATTGAATTAAACACCCCTGAAGAAACTTATGATATTGCCGCTCTTTTAAGAGATACGGGCCGCTTTGTAGTAGAATCTATTTGGTCAAGAGAAAGCGGAGAACAAGTGGTTTCTGCCTCCACTACTCGGCTTCATAATATTGCTGGAAAATATGTGGGAAAAGACGATCCAGTTATGTTAGTAAGAACTCAAAAAGATTTTCCTGCCACTGGTGAGGTTTTATCACCCTTTACCATTGGTCATTTTGTAGCTGGATTTATGCGCGGTTCCCATAATGGTCCTTTGATGCCAGTAAAGAAAAATTCGCCCATTTCTTTTTTTGATGGTCCGCCAGTGGTTTCTTGCTTGGCTTTTTCAGTAAAAAATGGTAAACTAACAGAGCCGGCTGATGCTTTTGATCAACCTTATTGGGACTATGTTAGACAAAATGTTAGCCAAAAGGCAGAAGCCATAAGGAGACAAGGATTTGTTGGACCGGCTATGTTGCCAATGACTGAACTAGAATACACCGGAGTGATGGAGACATTAAAAGAATTAGAAAAAAGATTTATTCTAAGAAAGAAATCCTAATTTTAATTTTTAAAGTTATGTTAACTCTGTCTGCTAAAATTAGAAAAGATTTGGGAAAGAAAGTGAAAACTCTTCGCAGAAAAGATTTTTTGCCAGCGATTTTATATGGTCCGAAAATAAAAAATTTATCCTTAATGATCAACGAGAAAGAATTTAGTAAAATTTTCCAAGAAGTAGGGGAGAGTTCATTGCTTTCTTTAGATGTTGAAGGAGACAAAAAATATTTAGTTTTGATTTACGATGTTCAAAAAGATGTTTTAAGCGGTAAAATTATTCACGTAGATTTTTTCCAACCTTCGTTAGACGAAGAAATAGAAACCAATATTCCTTTAATTTTTGAAGGTGAGGCGCCGGCTGTTCATGGTTTAGGAGGAACATTTGTGAAATATCTTTCTGAAATTGAAGTTAAAGCCTTGCCCCAAAAACTACCCAGAGAAATAAAAGTAAACATACAAAATCTTAAAACTTTTGATGATAATATAAAAGTGGCTGATTTAACATTGCCTGAAGGAGTAAAAGTTTTAAGAAACAAAGAAGAAATTATTGCCGCTGTTTTGCCGGCAGAAAAAGTAGAAGAGGAATTATCAAAACCTCTTGAAGAGAAAGTAGAGGAAGTAGAAAAGGTGGAAGAAAAAAAGGTAAGCGAAGAAGTTGAAGAGGAATAAATAAGCAATTCAAAGACGGCGCGATTAATTTGCTTTTTAATGTTTATTATCTCTAAACTTCAAAAAATTTATTTTTCTAAAATTTTCTAATATTTTAGAGAATTTATTATCGCTGGTAAACATCTCATTAATGAAAAAATACCCTCTAAAAATTAAAAAAAATTTATTAGGCGGATTTTTGTTTTTAATTGTTTTATTTTCCTTTTATTTTTTTCGTTCTCAAATTTTTTTAATTTCTGCTCAAGAAGATTGCCAGTCTGTTCAAGAATGTGAAGGTTTGTGGCAAAAAATGCAAGAAGAAATTAAAAAAATAGAAAGCATGATTGCCAATACCGAACAGGAAAAAAGAAATTTGCAAAATCAGATTAGTATTTTAAAGTCAAAGATTAAAAAATTAGAACTAGAAATTCAACAAGGGAATTTAATGATTAAAGATTTAAATTATCAAATAGTTGATACTGAGAATTCTATCAACAAAACTTCCTTAAAAATAGAGGATTCAAGAAATAAATTAGCCAATATTTTAAAGATAATTTATCAAGAAGAACAAAAATCCTTGTTGGAAATTTTTCTTACTGAAAAAACAATTTCTGGTTTCTTTGATAACTTGGTAGCTTTAGAAAATCTTAATCAAGGACAGAAAGAACTTTTAAATGATATTAAAGATTTAAAATTAACTTTAGAAAACGAAAAAGAAAAATTAAGTAATGAAAAAGAAGATTTGGCAAGAACGGTAAAAGTTCAGACTTTGCAAAAACAGCAAAGCGATGAGGCGAAAAAAGAACAGGAGAAATTTTTAAAGATGACCGAAGCTCAATATCAGCAATATTTAAAAGAAAAAAAAGAATTAGAAAAAAGAGCAGCAGAAATTAGAAATAGAATCGTTCAGTTAACATTACCCGGTTTAGCTGTGCCTAAAGACAACAAAGAGCTTTATCAATTAGCGAAATGGGCAGGCGAGGCAGCCGGTGGAGTAAGGCCAGCTTTAGTTTTGGGATTAATTGAAGTGGAGTCAGCTTTGGGAACGAATGTTGGTCAATGTAATTGCGCTGATCAAAATATTTGTCGTCATCCCGAATTAACTTATAAAAAAGTAATGTCTTCTAGTCAATGGGCGGCTTTTGAGCAAATTACCAAAGAATTGGGATTAAGTTTAACTGGCACACCAGTTTCTTGTTATGTCAATGGAGGTAGAGTTCAAATGGGTGGGGCAATGGGACCTGCTCAATTTATGCCCAATACTTGGTTAAATTTAGGATATAAAGACAGGGTAGAAAGTATTACCGGAGTGAAACCAGCTAATCCTTGGCGGGCAAGAGATGCTTTTTTGGCAGCTGCCTTGTATCTGGCAGATTTCAATGCCAAAACTCAAAAACGAGAAAACGAAATGGGAGCAGTTACAGCTTATCTGTGTGGCACACCAAACTTAACTACTCGTTGCATTAATGCTGGCGGAAGGTGGTATCGCGACACGGTAATGGAAAAAACCGATGAATGGCAAGCTTTAATTGATCAAGGCGATTTTTAAATGTATTTATTTTAGTGAAAAAGAATAGATTTTTTTAATTTTCAGAGTTTTCAGAAAAACTCTCTGAAAGATCTTTAATAATAAGATCCAGTTTTCCTTCCATTATTTTGTCTAAGTTATGCCAGGATTTTTTGATACGGTGATCAGTTACTCTATTTTGAGGAAAATTATAAGTTCTGATTTTTTCTGCTCTTTTCGCCCATTTAATTTGCTCTTTTCTTTTTTCTGATAATTTTGCTATTTCTGACATTTCTTTCATTTCTAATAATTTTGCTTCTAAAATTGCCATTGCATTTTCTTTATTTTGCAATTGGTTTCTTTCGCTTTGAGAAGTAACTACCAAGCCTGTTGGTAAATGAGTAATTCTTATAGCTGTTTCTCTTTTATTAACATATTGTCCGCCAGGTCCTGATGCTCGATAGGTTTCAATTTTTAAATCCTGAGGATTAATTTGGACTTCAGTTTTTTTAGGTTTTGCTAACACAGCGACCGTGGCAGTGGAGGTGTGAATTCTGCCTGATTTTTCGGTTTCAGGTATTCTTTGCACTCTGTGAACACCGCCTTCATATTGCATTTTTGAAAAAACGTCGCCATCTTTTAATTCAAAAATAATTTCTTTTATTCCGCCCAAATCACTTTCGTTTTTATCTAAAACTTTTTGTTTCCAGTTTTGCAAAGCCGCATATTTTGAATACATTCTAAAAAGATCTCTGGCAAAAAGGGCAGCTTCTTGACCGCCGGTTCCTGCTCTAATTTCTACAATAGCAGATGAAGGAGAAATTGTCTCTTTGCTTTTTTCATTTTTTAGATTTTTTTCAATTAAACTCTCTAACTCTTTTTCTAAATTTACCTTTCTTTCTAGAAGATAAGATATTTCATTTTCAGCTAACGAAATTAATTCTGGGTCGTCTCCTGTTTTAATAATCTCTTTGTTTTCTTCAATTTCATTTTTAATCTCTTCAATTTCTTTCTCTTTCTCAAATATTTTTTCTAAACTTTCTTTTTTTTTGGAAAGCATCTCAAATTTTTCCCAATTTGAAATTAACTCAGGATCGCTAAGTTGTTGTAAGATATTGTCATAGTCTTTTTTTAAATCTTCAATGGACGACATTTATTAATAAAATTTAAAAAAGAGTTATTTTTTATATTAAAAAATAAAAGAATTATTAAATAAAAAGCAACCTTTTATTTTTTCTTTTTTCTCTTGAGATTTATTTTAATTTTTTCTTTTTTAGTTTTCGGTTATTTTGATTTTTTAGCTAATCGTTTTTTGAATTTTTCTACTCTACCCATTGTATCTATAATTTTTTCTTTTCCTGTGTAAAAAGGATGGCATTTGGCACAAATTTCTACTTCAATAAACTCTTTTGTTGAGCCAACGGTAAAAGTATTGCCGCAGGCGCAACGCACTTGAGCCTTAGGATAATATTTTGGATGGATATTCTTTTTCATATACCTTATATTAAAACAAAAAATAAAAAAAATCAATATTCGCATTTGCTATAAAAGAAAATATTGATTATAATATATTGTATGAAAAAAATTATTCTTTTTCCAATTATTATTCTTGTCTCTTTAATTATTCTTTACTTTGTTTTTTTTAAGAAAGAAAATTCAGAGCCGAAATTTGTTCTTGTTGGTAGAAATAATATTGTCCAAGAAGTTTCTGAAAGCGGGAAAGTTCAAAAAGGCGAAAGTTTTAATCTTTCTTTTAAAAATACGGGGCGAATTCAAAAAATTAATGTTAAAGTAGGGGATAAGGTAAAAGCCGGTGATATTTTGGCTGAATTAGATAAAAGCCAGTTGATTTTCCAACTAAACGAAGCAAGGGCTAATTTAGAATTAAACCAAATAAAATTAAATAAATTATTAGCAGGGCCTACTCCAGAAGAAATTAATATTGCCAAAACAGCAGTAGAAAATGCTCAAATTGCTTTGAAAACAGCCAAGCAAAATTTAGAAGATATAAAATTAAGCAGTCAACAATCTTTAGAATCAGCCTACCAAAGCGCTATTACTGTTTTAGATGATTCTTTTATTAAAATTTTTAACACTTTTTTGATTGTTGAAAATATCCAACAGGCCTATTTTGTTGTTCAAGGTTATTCTGATCAATGGGTTAATCAGGTCAAAGAAGCAAAGAAAAGCATTTCTCAAGCTAAAGATCAAGCCAAAATTATTTCAGATTCTGCCAAAAAAACTAATCAATACCAAGAGTTTGATAATTTTCTTTCCCAAATGAAAAATGCGGTTGAAATTACATCTCAGGCCTTAACGACTGTTCGACAGGTCTGCCAAGAAAGTTCTTATAAAGGTACGATTTCTGTTACTGATAAAACAAGCTTAGAAACGGCAAACGCAAATATTTTGCTCGCCTTAACTAATATTACCAATATCCAACAAACCATTGCAACAACTAAAACAAGCAACAATCTCAATATTAATGTTGCCCAAGGAAAAGTAGAGTTGGCTGAAGGCCAATTAAAAGCCAGTCAAGAAGAGCTAAATAGACTTTTAGCGCCTGCTCGTCAGGAGGATATTGATTTTGCCCAAGCTCAAGTGAAACAAACTCAGGCTCAAGTTGAATTGCTGGAAAGTCAGATTGCTGATTGCCAATTAAAAAGTCCGGTTGACGGCCAAGTAATTGAAATAGAAAAAAGAGTAGGCGAAACAGTCCAGCCGGCGTTTGATAAAAGCATTATTGTTATTTTGCCCGCTGTTGCTTTTGAAATAAAAGTGGATATTTATGAAGAAGACGTGGTGAAAATCAAGCCAGGCGATTTAGTAGATATTTCTTTAGCCGCTTTCCCCGAAAAAATTTTTAAAGGCAGGGTGAGAAGCATTGATCCAGCAGAAAAAGTTATCAATAGCGTTGTTTATTATGAAGTAATTGTTGATTTCGAAGAAGTGCCTGAAGGTTTGAAGCCGGGCATGACTGCTGATTTGGTAATAAAAACCGCTTTTAAAGAAAATGTGTTATTATTGCCAGCTGATGCTATTCAGAAAAAAGATGGAAAGAATTTTATCGAAGTTTTAAAAAAAGGCAAAACAGAACAAAGAGAAGTGAAAACGGGCTTAAAGGGAAGTCAGGGGATGGTTGAGATTATTTCAGGGGTGAACGAAGGCGAAAAAGTAATTTTGAAATAAAAAATATGGAGACAATAATTAAACTGGAAAATATTTGGAAGATTTATCAATTAGGAAAAGTTCAGGTTCCTGCTCTTAGAGGAGTAAATCTTGAGATAAAACCAGGTTCTTTTGTTTCTATTATGGGACCATCAGGCTCTGGTAAATCAACTTTGTTGAATATGATTGGTTTGTTAGATGTTCCCACCGAAGGAAAAATTTTTGTTAAAGGTAAAGATATTACTTTTTTTTCTGAAGATCAATTAGCTTTTTTAAGAGGAAAGACCATTGGTTTTGTTTTTCAAGAATTTAATTTATTGCCTAATTTAACTGCTTTAGAAAATGTTATTTTGCCAATGATTTTTCAAAAAAGTTCAGAAAAAGAACAAAAAGAAAGAGCCAAAGAACTATTAATTAAAGTTGATTTGAAAGAAAGAATGAATCATCAGTCTAATGAATTATCAGGAGGAGAAAGGCAGAAGGTAGCAATTGCTAGGGCTTTTGTTAATAATCCAGAAATGGTTATTGCCGATGAACCAACTGGTAATTTAGACTCTACCAGCGGAAAATTAATTATGGAACTTTTGGTTGATTTTCATAAAAGAGAAAAAAAGACAATCGTCGTAGTTACCCATGATCCTAACATTGCTTCTTATAGTCAAGAAATTATTCATATTAAAGACGGACAAATTGTTTCCAATCATAAACAAGCTAGTCAAGTATTATGGTCCCAAGCGAAATAATTCAATACGGAAAAATTGCAATTAGAAATTTAAAAACCAGATCTTTGCGCAGCTGGTTGACAATTTTCGGCATTTTAATTGGAGTTTTTTTAATTATTAGCTTGCTTTCTTTATCAGAAGGTTTAAAAGAAACTATTTCAAAACAATTAAGATCGTTAGGTAGCGAAATGATTTTTATTATGCCCGGCGACATTTCCAATCCTTTAACAATGTTTATGGGAGGAGCGAAATTGGAAAAAGAAGATTTAGAAGTTATTAAAAAGACTGAAGGAGTGGAAAGGGTCTTAACAATGTCATATCAAAGCATTGTGGCTCGATACGACGAAGAAGGAAAAACGGTTTTTTTGGCTGGTTTGCCCTTAGAAGAAGGCAGGGATCTTTTAGAAAAATATCAAGGGTGGAGTTTGGCTGATGGTCGTTGGCCGAGTTCAGCCCGCAAAGAAATAATTATTGGCCAGCAACTGGTAAAAGATTTCTTTAAAAAAGAATTAAAAGTTGACAGCGAAATTGTTTTAAAAGGAACAAAATTTAAAATTGTTGGTATTTTAAATTCTTTAGGTAGCAAGACCGATGATTCATTTGTTTATATGGATATGAATTTATATCAAGATATTACTGGCGACAAGAGGGGAACGGCTCAAACCGCTATTGTTAAAGTTGAAGATTTAAGCAATGTTGATAAGACTGCTGAAAGAATAAAAGAAAATTTACAAAAAATTAGAAAAAGAGTGGCGGGCGGAGATAGTGTTGATTTTTCCGTGATTACTTCGGAAAGAATGAGCGGTATAGCAGGAAGCATTATGGCGATTATTCAATTAATGGTGATGATTTTCGCCAGTATTGCTATTTTAGTTGGTGGAATTGGTATTATGAATACAATGTTTACATCAGTAAGAGAAAGAACTCGAGAAATTGGTATTATGAAAGCGGTGGGCGCTAAGAATTCTTCTATTTTAATGATTTTTTTAATAGAATCGGGCATTATTGGATTAGCAGGTGGTTTGGGTGGGACTATTTTAGGAATTGTCCTGGCGAAACTTATTGAATCTTATGGTCAAGTTCATCCAATTTTTTATTTTAAAGCCTCTTTATCTATTGGTTTAATTTTATTTGGTTTTATTTTTTCTTTTTTGATTGGCTGTTTGTCTGGCTATTTTCCAGCCAAGAGAGCGGCAAATTTAAAACCAGTTGAAGCTTTAAGAAGATATGAGTAATTTAATTGATTCTTTAATTTCAGAGGGTTGGTTAAAAACGCCAAGAATAATTAAAGCCTTTAGAGAAATAAGGCGAGCGGATTTTTTGCCAGAAGATATGAAAAATTTGGCAGAGCTCAATGAGGCCTTGCCGATTGGTTTTGGCCAAACTATTTCTCAACCATTGGTTGTAGCTTTTATGTTTGAGTTGTTAGAACCAAAAGAAGGTGAGAAAATTTTAGACATTGGTTCAGGTTCAGGTTGGACAAGCGCCTTGTTAGCTCATATAGTAAGCCAAGAGAAAACTTCCAATTTCCAATTTTCAACTTCTAAAAAAAACCCAAAGGTTAAATCTCAAAATCCAAAGGGCAAGGTGATTGCGATTGAGATTATTCCCGCATTAAAAGAGTTTGGTGAAAAAAACGCAGGGAAATATAATTTTGTAAAAAAAGGAATTATTGAATTTTTTTGTACCGATGGCTCTAAAGGTTTTGAAAAAGAAGCGCCTTTTGATAAAATTTTAGCTTCAGCTTCTGCAGCAAAGTTGCCATTAGCGTGGAAAGAGCAGTTAAAAATTGGCGGGAGAATTGTGGCGCCTATTAAAGATTCAATTTGGCTATTCATTAAAAAGTCAGAAAAAGAATTTGAAGAAAGAGAATATCCTGGATTTGTTTTTGTACCCTTGATTAGCAATTAATTTTATGAAAAAAAATAAATTTATTCTTTATTCTTTATTTTTTATTCTTTTTTGTTTTTCTATTATCATTTTTCTTTGGCAACAAATTTATTTAGCAAAAAATCCTTATGATAAAGAGTTAAAAACATTTACTATTGAGAAAGGCGAAGGTTTAAAAGAAGTTTCAGTCAATTTAGAAAAAGAAGGAATAATAAAATCTGATTTTCTTTTTAATCTTTATGCCTTTTTTTCAAAAAAAGCCACAAAATTACAAGCCGGAAAATATCAATTATCTTCATCAATGACTATTCCTGAAATTATTGGAAAATTTGTTAAAGGCGAGGTAATTAAAGAAAAAATTACTATTGTGGAAGGTTGGAATTTAAACGATATTAAAAACGCCCTAAATGAGAAGTTTAACATTCAAAGCTCAAAGTTAAATTTATCTGTTAAAGATTTACCCGAATTTAGAGAAAAATTTGATTTTTTAAAGGAATTGCCAAATTCTGCTAGTTTGGAAGGATTTTTATTTCCTGACACTTATGAATTTTATTTTAATGCAAAGGAAGAAGAAATTTTAGAGAAAATTTTGCTAAATTTTGACAAAAAATTGAATTCTCAGTTAAGAGAAGAGATAAAAAAACAAAGTAAAACAATTTTTGAAATTATTATAATGGCTTCTTTAATTGAAAAAGAAGTAAGGACAATGGAAGATAAAAAATTGGTTTCTGGTATTTTGTGGAAAAGATTGAAAATTGGCATGCCCCTTCAGGTGGACGCTACCATTACTTATCTTACCGGTAAAAAAAATACCAATGTTTCTATTGAGGAAACCAAAATTGATTCTCCTTATAATACTTATAAATATTTTGGCTTGCCGCTAGGCCCTATTTGCAATCCGGGTTTAGATAGTATTTTGGCAGCCATTTATCCTACAGAGAGTGATTATTTATTTTATTTATCAACGCCAGAAGGTAAGACCATTTTTAGCAAAACTCTTTTGGAACACAACATTAGCCGAGCCAAATACTTGCAGTAAATGGTTACCCTTCAAAAACCATCTTTAAATGATTTTTCCTTGCAATTGATTTCTCCAGTCATAGACCGAGGAACAAATTCTGCAATTTATGACAATTTTTATAAATTTTTTAGTGTAAATATAAAAAAGATTTTTTCGGGGTTTCCAGTCCTCAAGGAGCTGGCTGGGACATTGGAGCTTATGAGTATTTAGGAGCTGCGCCACCTGACACCACGCCACCAGCAACGCCAAGTAATTTGAGAGTTGAATAAAGAGTCCTTGCCGCCGGCTTTGCCGGCGGCAAGGAAAGGAAAATTTAGCGAAAAATAATTTTTTTATAAGACAATAAATATGACGAAAAAAATTTTGATTTTATTATTGGTCGTTGCTATAATAATAGTAGGGACTTTGGTTTATTTTAATTACCAAAAACCAAAAAACCCTCCAAAAGTAGAAACTGTTATTATGCCAGAGAAAACATTTAAAAAAGCAGTAATGATTATTGCCTTTAAAGATTTTCGCGATGCCGAATATTTTGTGCCAAAACAAGTTTTGGAACAATCCGGCGTGGAAGTGAAAACAGCTTCCAACAAGAAAGGGTTGGCAATTGGCGCTGATGGCGGAGAGGTTAATATTGATCTATTGGTGGAAGAAGTTGATCCTAAAAATTTTGACGCGATTATCTTTGTGGGAGGTCCTGGTTGTTTAACAAATTTAGATAATGAAAAATCTTATCAAGTAATAAGAAAAACAGTTGAAGAAAACAAAATTTTAGCTTCTATTTGTATATCACCAGTTATTTTAGCAAAAGCCGGAGTTTTAAAAGAAAAAAAAGCAACAGTGTGGTCCAGTCCCTTTGATAAATCTCCGATAAATATCTTAAAAGAAAACGGCACTATTTATCAAGAAGATAACGTGGTGACAGATGGTAAAATTATCACTGCCAATGGTCCGGCAGCTGCTAAAGGATTTGGCACTAAAATTGTTGAATTGTTAAAGCAGTAAATTCTTGAAATATGGAAATTAACACAAAAAAAATTAAAAAATTTTTGCCTTATATTTTTTTGGGTCTTATTGTTTTTCTGATTTTAGCTCGTATTATTTATTCTTTAACTGTTGAAAAAAAAATAGAAATTGTTTTTCCCAACGGCGGAGAAAAATTGGTAGCGGGCAAAACTTATCCAATTACCTGGAAAAGTCAAAATGTTGGGAAAATAGGTATTGTGTTGATTAAAGGGGACAATTCAAACGATATTTCTTGGATTGCTAAAGATATTTCAGCATCAGACAAAAAATATAATTGGAATATTTTTGTTTGGCAAGCGCCAGCCGATAACTATAAAATTTCTATTTTTGAATACCCTTGGAAAGAAAAAAACGTAGTTGATTATTCAGAAAAAGATTTTGCTATTTTAGGACCACAATTTGCTTCTTGTGATAAACTTTCTATCGAAGCCCAATGGCCATTTATACCAAGCGATTTTCCCAATTTAAGAAAAGTTTTTATAACCGAAAATTTTTATAATGGAAATTTAGGCGGTTTGGAAGGAGCAGATAAGATATGCGAAGAGGAGGCAAAAAAGTTAGATTTAAAAGGTAGCTGGAAAGCTTTTTTAGGAGACGATGAAAAGTCAGCAAAAGAGCGACTAAAATTAGATGGTATTTTTGTGGATGCTCGTTCAGCAGGAACGTTACCAGCAGAGAAAAATTGCCATCGCTTGCTGGGAAAAGATTTTAATGAATTTTTTCAATTGTTAAAAAATCAATTAGATTATAACAAAATAAAACTTGAACAAAAATTTATTGAAGCTTTAGCAAATGTTTGGCTTGGTCGTATTGATAGTTCAGACAAAAAAGAATGTCTTATGATTGGCTTATCAGAAAAAGACTATAACGATTTTTATAATTATAATTATAGTCTTACCACTACTTGTCAAAACTGGAAAAGCAATAAAAAAGTAGTTGAAGGTTATCCTCCTACCTCCAAAGAAATAACGAATTTTCCAAAATGCTATACTCCTAAAGGCGCGAGAATTGATGCGGTTTTTATTGCGGGTGTTGCTTCTGATTATATAGAAAAAGAAAAGGTTAGATTTATTACCACCGCTTCGGGAAAAAGTTGCGATACTAGTCAAAGATTAATATGTATTCAACAATAATATATTGGCAGGAAGGAAAAAAATTTGACAAATTTTTTAAATCGCCTATAATAATAATTGTCCGCAGACAGCAGGTGGCAAGAACCATAAATCCTGCCGAGGATAAAAATAAATAAAAAATTATTTTTGTCTGTGGATAAAACCGCAGATTTTTAATTTTATGGCGTTAACAAAAGCAAAAAAAGAAAAAATCCTAGAAGATTTAATAGAAAAACTAAAAAAGCAAAAGGCGATATTTCTTTGCGATTTCGCCGGAGTTAAAGTAAAAGACCTTTCTGTTTTAAGAAGAAAACTTAAGGAAGTAGGCAATGACATAAAGGTAGCAAAAAAAACCTTAATGGATATTGCTTTTAAGAAAACGAATATTAATTTAGAGACAAGAAAAATGATAGGCGAAATAGCAATAGTTTTTTCTTTTTCTGATGAAATTTTGCCAGCCAAAATTCTTTACCAGTTTTCAAAAGAAAATGAGAAGTTAAAAATTTTAGGCGGATTTTCTAATGATAAGTTTTGGAGCAAAGAAGAAGTGATAGAGCTTGCTCAATTGCCTTCAAGAGAAGAATTATTAGCAAAATTAGTAGGCAGCGTTTCCGCGCCCATAGCGAATTTTGTCAATGTTTTACAAGCAAATATTAAAGGGTTTATTTATCTTCTCGCCAATAGGAAGCAAATTCTAAGCGAATAATAAACGAATATAAGAAGTGTTTTGGTCTATCCTGATTTGAGTTATAAAATAATTGGAGTTGCTTTTAAAGTTTTCAATACTCTTGGTTATGGGCATCAAGAAAAATATTTTCAAAGAGCAATGGCATTAGAATTTGATAAGCAAGGTATAAAATACGAAAGAGAGAAAGAAATAGTTTTAAATTATAATAATCAATGTATAGGTAAATTTTTTTAGATTTTATCGTTGAAAATAAAATAATTTTAGAATTAAAGGTCGTTCCAAAATTTAAGCACATCCATCTTAAAAAAACATTGGATTATTTAAATACTACAAAAGCCAAATTGGCCATTTTGATTTACTTTACAAAAGATGGTGTGAAATATAGAAGAATTATTAATCCTAAAATATTCGCTTAATATTAGCTTTAAATAAATTAGCTTTTTATTAGCGATATAATCATATGGTTGAAGAAGAAATAAAAGTGCCAGAAAAGTTTCAAAAATTGGTACAAGAGATTGAGAAAATGACTGTTTTGGATTTGGCAGAATTAGTAAAGATTTTAGAAAAGAAATTTGGTGTTTCAGCAGCTGCTCCAGTTGCTATGGTAGCGCCATCAGCTGCCAGTGGAGCTACTGGAGGAGCTGGCGCTCCTCAGGCTGAAGAAAAAGCCTTTTTCACGGTTGTTTTAACTGCGCCGGGAGAAAAGAAAATTGATGTTATTAAGGTAGTAAGAGACGCCACTCAAAAAGGATTAAAGGAGGCAAAAGATTTGGTTGATGCGGCGGCTAACGAACCTCAGGTAGTTAAAGAAAATGTCAAGAAAGAGGAAGCTGAAGACTTGAAAAAGAAATTTGAGGCAGCCGGCGCTAAAGTGGAGTTAAAATAAAAATTCAACCCATGCTTTCTGGTTTTTAATAGAACCAAGGCAGGGTTGTTTTTTTTATTTCTTTTTGTTATATTGATTTTAAGAAATAAGGTAGTTTAAAAATTTTGGCTTATCTATTATTTAAAGGTCAACAATTAATATTGTTTTTAAATTATAATTAATTAAAAATATGAAAAAAATAATCGCCTTACTGGCTTTATTATCTTTGCTTTTAATTCCTCTTTTTTCAGTTAAAGCAATTGTTGGTATTATTTGGGCGCCAGGTCAAAGAGTACAAGAAATAAAAAACCTTCAGGAAATTTTAAGACAAGATCCTGCTATTTATCCTGAAGGTTTGGTTACTGGTTATTTCGGTTCCTTAACCGAAAAGGCAATTAAAAAAATCCAAGCCAGATGCGGATTGCCAGAAACTGGTCAATTGGACGAAGCCACTGAAAAATGCATTTATCCTATTGATTATCAAATAAAAGTGGTTAGTCCTAATGGCGGAGAGAATTGGGACCGCAATCAAATTCAGACAATCAAGTGGGAGGTGGTAGCGCCAACCACTACTATTTTGAATTATCCTTTTTGGCAAAAAGCCTCTATTGATTTGTTCAAAATGGTTTCAGTTAATCCTGTTCCTCTTCCTGTTCCTGCTTCTACTAGTACTACTAGCACTACGAACAGTTTTGTAAAATCAGTTTTTGTCAAACACATTGCCACGGTTGATTTGTTTGACCAAAGTTATTCCTGGCGAATTTCCAATAAAATTCCTAATGGCGAAAGTTATGTAATTAGAATTACTTTGGGTAAAACGATTGTTCCGATTTGGGCAAAAGAAAAAGAGAAAAAAGGTGAAGAAGTTGAAATTAATCCCAATGATGTTTGGCCAGTTCCTCAAATGCGAGGATTGGTTTGGGACGAAAGCGACAATGTTTTCCAAATTTCTGGCACTGCCACTGTTTGTCCGGAATGTCCGCCTTGTCCCAAAGACAACAAAGATTATTCTGAGGTGATTAAAATTTTGCAAAATCTTTTGGCTGAAATTAATAAAGCTCTTGCTTTGTTAAGAGGAATTTCAACCACAACTCAATAAAAACTTTATAAATAAAAAATTTATTAAAGTTTTTTCCCCCACTTTTTGGCTTTGCCAAAAAGTGGGGTTTTTTATGACTAAAAATTAAATCATAGGGAAAATTTAGTTATGTTTTTTTTCAATAAAAAATTATTGACAAGGTTTTTTGTTTTTGCTAATAAAAAATATACTGCCAAAAAGGTCAGAAAGGAGGGGAAAGGCAAAAAACAAAAAGAGGGGGAAAGACAAAATCAGAATGAGAAAGAAAAAAATTTCTGACCAAAAAATCAATAATAGAAAGAAGGAGGGCAGTTTTTTGTTGATTAATTTTAAAAAAAACGCAAGATAAAAATTTTGCGTTTTTTTATTTTTAAAAATAAAAGAGAAATTTTATCCGGACACTCAGTTGGCAGATATTCCTCCCCAATTTGAGTGTTCGGACAAAGTTTCCCTTTTAAAATTTTTGAAGAAAATATTGCCTGTGGAAAACCTCTGGAAAAACTCTGGATAAAAAAATTTGACAAACCATCTTGATTATTGATAACATTAACTTGTTGTTCAAAATATAAATTTTCATCTCGCGGAGGAACGGGAAAAAAGAATTGTGCTTTATTTATCGGTACAAAGAGGTAACAATTTAATTCCTCAAATATGGGTTTGTAATGAAGGACTAATTTTTGATTTTGAGATTTGTAGCGAAGTTTACCCCTACACCAAATTTGGTGTAGGGGTTTTGGCTTCGCTTTTTATTTTTTAAAAGAAAAAGGGGATAGGACAAAAATTAAATTTTGTCCTACTAAAAACCCTTAAAGGTCGGCATTGTCCCATTTTTCTGCCTTTTGGAGGTTAGGGACAATGAAAAATATAATTCCGGCCAAGAATTTACGCACAAATTTTAAAAAATTTTTATGCGTAAAACATTGGCCGGCAAAAAAGGCAGAAAATAAGGTCGCAGAGCCGTATAAATTATAAATTTACGGCAATAATAAAAAATTAACAATTTAACAGTCAAGGAAATAATGAAAAAATTTCATTAATTTCTGAAACTGTTAAAAATAAAAATGTCTAAAAAAATCTTAATTAGCTTATCAGTTATAGGCGCTGTCGCGGCCTTGGCAATTGGCGGAACCATTGCCTATTTCAGCGACACCGAAACCTCAACCGGCAACACATTTAGTGCTGGAAAATTGGATTTAACAGTTTGGAGTGAAGGACATGCTACTGGTTCAACATGCACTTTGGTTAAAGAAGTAAATAGTGATGGCGCAATTTTTAATTGCACCGATGTAAAACCCGGTGATTCAGGAGAAAGCACGGTGCACTTCAAATTAGATAGCAACCCAGCTTGGGGATGTGTTCTAATGAGTGGTCTTACTCAAACTGAAGGAGAATGCACTGAGCCAGAAAAGGCAATCGAAGGCGACAATTGTGGAGACACTGGCGAATTAGGCAAACACCTACAATTTAAAGTTTGGCTTGATGATGGTGTTGGTGAAACCCATACAGGAAAATGTAATAATCAATTAGACAACGGTGAATTTGTTCTTACGAGAGATTCAAGCGGTAATCCAATTTATGTAACATTGGATGCCTTACTTGCTAGAGGCGAAGCAAATGCGATTATGCCTATTTCAACTCCTGGTGCTGATTCATGGATGGGCAAAGGTAATCCTATCCCAGCTGGTGAACACTGTTTAGGCATCGCTTGGCAAGTACCACCATCTCCAACCGACAACGAATATCAAGATGATGGCGTCGGTCCTGCTACTGTGCAGTTTTATGTCGAGCAGTCAAGAAATAATAATAACTTTACTTGCCAAGAGAAATTACAATTACCCAGAATCAATAATGATTAAATATGAAAAGAATTCTTATCAGTTTAAGTATTATTGGAGCGGTTGCGGCGATTGTAAGCGGAGTGACTTATGCTTTGTTTAACGACACTGAAACCTCAACCGGCAACATTTTCGTCGCAGGCACTATGGATTTGAAAGTGGACCACAAGTATGCGATGTATGATGGAAATGAATGTACAAAAAATTGCGTAGAGGATACAAGCACAAACCTGATTCAAAACGGCAGCTTTGAAGTGCCGAAAGTTACTGACAATGCTAAATGGCAAATTTTC